>Ga0123352_10010317_pt1 | contig 14659 bp, 9 predicted proteins | sample TergutLab28metaG_FD_89700 | JGI IMG/M metagenome (GOLD analysis project Ga0123352, IMG submission 89700) | Labiotermes labralis P1 segment gut microbial communities from Petit-Saut dam, French Guiana - Lab288 P1 | ecosystem: Host-associated > Arthropoda: Insects > Digestive system > Gut ... | reverse complement strand
TTATGCCCATCTTCAGGAGAACAAGACGTGTGTTACTGCACGTGGTGTGCTGCGCTGGTTCTGCTGGATGTGGTTGGTAGCGGTTGTGGGGCGCTGCGTTGTAGGGTGCGAGCACTGTGAAAACTGTTCGACAGTGCTCGCACCCTACAACGCAGCACCCCACAACCGCTACCAACCACATCCAGCAGAACCAGCGCAGCACACCGCATGCAGTAACACACGTCTTGGTCTCCTGAAGATAGGCATAATGATGCCCGAAACATTTTGAGAAAGTGTTGATAATAGACATCTAACTGTTGCATCTTATTGGTTTCTCTCTCACTTCAAAATTTTCTCACGATGCACGGTCACAGAAACCTAAAGCTTAGACATGCGTGTCTCTCTGTTTCACATGTCACTCGAATCCAAACTAATGACTGATAAATGTATGACAATTTTTAGGCATACGCTAGCATTGTAGTGAAATTCTATGTAAAAGAATCCGTAAACAGTTTGAGGCCCATATACCTTGACACACTGCAGCTAACCAAATTCATCTTACTTTATTTCCGCACTTCGGCCAGAGAATGAAGGCGCGGTATCGTGTGACATCCATCTAGAAAACAAAGTACAATCAGCAGATTAACTTCAGCATACTTGTTACGACATTTTCAGTATACACCGATGGTCAAGCTCAGCACGGCTTTAGCCCCGGAACTATTTCCTACGTATGTCGGGTTGAACTCGGCGGACTATCGGAGAGTTTTAAATCACAAGCCTACAGGTGCAGCAGGTATACTGATTTAGCTTACGAAAAACAAAGACAGATGCATGTATATCGGTTTAGCAGCTAAATAACATTCATACAGATGCATGTGTATTGGTTTGATATCTAAGCAGAGAAGTAACAGGTGCACAGTACAGCATATAGAAGTTAGACATTTAGGAAGTCCCTTTCTAAGTTAAACTGACGCATGAGTTGTTAGACGAAAAAGTGATTATATGGTTACTCAACAAAGGGCGGACATCGCACTCGCTCCGTCGCTGTAATAATCACGGTTTCTGCAGGATCCTTGAACAAGGACGTTGGCATCAGCCCTGCAGCTATAAAGTGCTTCAATACGCGTGAACTCTTATAAAAGATTCCACTTCTTGAGGGCCTTCAGCTCCGGTGCGGTGAACGACTTTCATAACGACAGGTAACCCAGTAACCTACATTGGTCTGACCGCCACCCGGGCACAAGTTGAGACACGCCCTCAGTGCGAAAAATATAGCGAAGCAGATCATAGCTTTTCCGTCTGTTAATTTGGTTACCCTAGCGCAGTTATCTACAGTAAACAGAAATACAGTAATGTTACAACGAAAGTATGAGAAATTTCCCTCTCGTAACGACGGTGCTCGCAACAGTCGTTAGTTTGCCGACTGCACTTTGAAACAATCGTGGATATGTGCGACCCTGGATGGAATACGACCAGAAGAGTATCCCTGTGTGTAGAGTTCAACAGGACAATGTCCTATAACCTAACATTGTGGCGCGTTCGTGTAACCACTTTTGCCATGGAAAAGCAATATGTACTAAATATTATGTGTGTCCGTATTCCTGCCTCAGTTATCGGGCATTCAAATTGTATGTTTTCTGTGGTGTATTATGGTCATCTGTGGCGTGTCCGGATCTACCACATTTCTCCAAATTATCTCGTACATGGCAGGATTTTTAAAAATAAAAAAATTGAACATAAAATTTCTGCTTTGATTTCCCTACGACACTCGTCGGAAACATTCCCACTCTAAGAAGAATTCAGCGACACATTATAAAAAAAAACACCGGTCGGTCTTTTGGTAAAGTACCCGCTATTCTTGCTAGATTTTTAAAAAACTTGAATTTTCTCGACAGAATTTCCAAAAATCCCCGAGTATCAAATTTTATGAAAATACGTTGAGTGGGAGCCGATTTGTTCCATGCGGACAGACGGATAGATATACCAAAGCTAATAGCCGCTTTACGCAATTTTGCGAACGCGAACAGAAAAAAAAACAAATTTAAATTTGTCCCTATCGACGCCAAGGAGGCATATAGAGAAGCGTAACTCCACTCACTCTTGTCTGTGGCGCTAGATGGAGAGACTGGTCAACCTCACGCCACGGCCGTTTTACCTCTGGGAAACAACGCCGGTACCCGTTCAATAGGAGCGTGAGTGGTCCCCAGAGCCGGTCTGGACTTCTCTTGTACAACTATGTTTATCGAGATCATTATTCACCAAAATCACGTAAAACAGAAGTGAAGTTTTATGTTCTGGCCACCTTATCCCCACGGAATGAGCTTCCAGTGCCCACTGGACAGGGAAATCAGTGGACACCAGCAGCAATGAAGGGAAAGTCCAAATAATCTTATAGGGAATATAACATGAATTCTTCCATCCCGTAGCTTCTTACGTCAGTCATAAAGAACGGCATTACTTTTCCATTTACACCTGGGTCTCCCAAGACTCTTACACTAACATTTCTATACAAAATTGGTTATTCAAGAATGCCACAGTTTCAGCGCATGGCGTCTTATTGAATTCTGTCGACCTCACATTATGGTGGTGTAAGTTGTTCTTCCTGTAAGATGCTGTATCTAAAATTATGTACGCGTTATTTGATACATCTGTGCTACATGTAACACCAATCCCTTCTGTAAATATAATCTACTGTATTTCAGGATGTATATGGAGATTCACAGATGCAGTGTGTGTACTGGAATCGGATTTTGGGTTCAGACTTAACTGCGCCTTTAAGAAATCCGGTTTGTTCCGGGTGCGGAACCTGGGTGGCGTCAAGGGTTACGTCGGTGCCGGTATGTCCTTCTTTTTCCCTGTCTCTTACTGTACAGTGAGTGTTTGGTCCTTCCAGCACGCTCTATGAATGCTAGCACAGTACAAGTGCCTGGCTGTAATGTTACAGCTGCTGCATGCTGTATGAATGAATTCTAACATAGAACAAGTGTCTAGTTGTGATGTTACAGCTGTTGCATGCTGTATGAATGCTGACACAGAACAAGTTCCTGGCTGTGATGCTACAGCTCCAATATGCTGTATTAATGCTGATACAGAATAACGTCTGGTTCTGATATTACAGCTGCTGCAAGCTGTATGAATGCTGACTAAAAACAAGTGCCTAATTGTTATGTTACAGCTGTTGCATGATGTATGAATACTGACACAGAACAAGTGCCTGGCTGTGGCAAGTAACTGGCTGTGGTGTTACAGCTGCTGAATTCTGTGTGAATGCTGCCACAGAACAAGTGCCTGGCTTCGATGTTACAACGTTTGCATGATGTGCTTCAACTAGGCCTACTGATATGTGTCATATTCATTGTCATCTTCGTTTTGACTCGTATGCATTTTTTTTACTATTTTCCTACCTGCTTTGATTTGTGTCCTTTTGTTATAATTTATTTTTAGTTTGGAATTTCCTGTTATTTTTATGCCACTAATCATTCTCATTCGTCTTGAAGCTTATAGTCTTCTGGAATATGAATCCGTGTAGCAACCTGCTCTAAAACAATTATTTCTATACACGTGCATATGTATATATTCATCAGAATCAAGTGTCACTAACATCTGACAAGAATAAAGGTATTTTACATGAAGGCCTATGTAAATTTATAATATATTGTTAAATGCTTCTTAAAATGAGAAAGGTTTTAGACACATTTGTATAAAAAATCAACTCTCACATTTCATTTTCATAAAATTTTTCCCCCCAAATCTTGCCGTTTCTGAGATAATGTGAAATGCGGGGAATTTCTTGACTAGCTGCAAACCAGTTAGCTTCTCAAGAAGGACTCTGCACCATGGAGTAAGTAAGTAAGTAAGTAGATTGTCAAAACAATATAGTAAGATTAGATTGTAAAAAAAAATATAGTAATAAAAATCCAAGTGAAATATATAAATTGAAGTGTAACACATGTGATAATGTATATGTCGGACAGTCGGGAAGATCTATAAATGTAAGACACAAAGAACATATAAGATATATAAGAACCAACAATCCATTATCCACCTATGCATTACACATTTTACAAAACAGACTTGAATATGGAACAATAGCAGATACGTTACAACTATTGAAGGCATGCCAAAAAGGCACACGCATGAACTGTTGGGAAGCCTCATACATGCAAGTATTCCATCAACACAAAGTACTCATTACAGAGCAACAGGTCAGTGTCACCAACCCCCTCTACGAGCTCGTAAACACAACACGAATCCTTCCACGTAATCCATAGCCAGTCTCACGCAACATAACACACGCCACACACCCACAGTCAGTCGCATTCTCAGCAGCGTATGACTTACACAATATGGTAAGCATAAACCTTGCTTCAATCCAGATAGCCTAATTATTTGTGTACAAAATTCAGTTATTACTATATTATTTTGACAATCTAATCTTACTATATTGTTTTGACAATCTACTAAATAAATATATTTTATATTACAGACATGCTGCCACAGTACCAAGTGAATATAAGGAAATTAATCAGTGACTGTTTTTTAAAAAAATGTGACTTTAGCAAGGAACAGTGTAGCTCTCTGAAGATGATGTTAGGATCGAAACATGTTGGAGCGATTTTAAATGTTTTAATGTAAAAATTTTATGTATGTGCATTAGTTGGTATGCTAATTAAATTGAAGCACTGTTTGTTTCGTACAAAAGAATCCACAGTGACAGATTTACGGTACAATGAGGTTATGTGGCAGATTCACATGTAATATCTGCGCAAGTCTGAGCGACCATCCGACGCAATGACAATTGCAGTGTCTTGTTCATTAGACAAGAAAAATAGCTGGTTTGCTGGTTAAGCAAAGAACCTCGAAGGTAATTCATATACTAGTTAAAAACAGTTTGATTTATAGTTTTGAAAAATAAACGCGAAATAATTAATCGTCTAAAGCCCAGGCTAAACATACAGAACTTCTACGCTCTTCCCATACAGTGTATTTAAGTGTTTTGTATGTACCTCAGAACAGCGATTATTTCTGTATTCAGCATTAACTGCTGGGCTTTCAGGCATTCTTTACGAAACAAAATTACAATGCCTGATACGCAGAACATGTTCATCCGCTGTCTGTCTCGGTCTGTCGGTTACCTCGTACTAGAAACTAAATTTGGTACCGGAATTCTTTTACAAATTTGTCGAACATGCGTCAGTTTAATGGAAATCGGTCTAGTGACAGCCCTATTCCACGTTCGGGGTAAAAATAAATTTCTACCTGTCCTTTCAATATTTCTTAACCGATGTGGGTGAAACTCTGCATAGAAAATCTCCACACTATATCCCTGAGTCATTATGAGTTTTGTAGAAAGCGGTTCAGTGAAAGCCATAAATAATTCAAGGGCGCAAATGGAATTTTGCCCGTACATTCTAAATTTTTCGTCAGATTTGTATAAACTTCGGTATATAAACTTCGCTGAGTAATTGTGGGTTTCGTACAAATCGACGCCGTGAGAGCCATATTTATAGGCGTAAATAAATTTTCTATATACACATTTCCATATTCATTGTAAGGTTTGGATGCAACCCGGTATAAGAAATGTGCACCTAATCCCATTAAGCCTTTTTGAGTTCCGCGAATCTCCGTACAAAAAAAAACGCATTTCATCATAGCATAAACGTAATTACGTTATGAATACACCGCGAAACCGTACAACACTTTGAAAATAAAAACGCCTTGGTACAGTGTACGTACTACGTCCCGGAGTACACCACTTGTAGTCCTCTAACAATAGAAACCACAAGCTTAATATTTCTATATCATCGCTTCAATGATTTATTGTAATTTATCATAACCCTTTGCAAAATTGAGTCCACAAGAAAGACAGTTCTAGATTCTATTGGTTGTAAATGTGGGCCGGGATAGCGCAGTCGGTATAGCGACTCGCTACGGGCTGGATGGTCTGTGGATCCAATCCCGGTGGGGGGGCGGGGTGATAATTTCCGCACCCGTCCAGACCGGCCCTGGGGCCCAACCAGCCTCCTATATAATGGGTACCGGAACTTCCCCTTGGGTAAAGAGGCCGGGGTGTGACCTTGACCATCCACCCCATCTACAGCCGAGATTAAAGAAAGAGTTATTATATTCTTCTTGGGCCTTTGTGGCGTGTTCTAGGGAGAACTTTACCTTTTATCTTTACCTTAACTTCATTGTATTTACAGCCACCAAACACATAACAATGTTCATTTTACTGCAATAAAACAAGCATTTTAAGAATTACAAACAACCTGACATATTTTACGACATTTTAAAAGTTTTGATTAATCGGTTGTCTGTAACAATGGCTAGAATAAATGTTTCCATTTTATTAATTTTGTAACATTAGCGTACATTATAAGAAACTCCCTGAGGATGATGTATAAACATCGAAACCTGTAGGAGTGCTTTAAGAAACAGATATTGTTAATACAGATTGTGAATTTGTTGGACAAATATAATAAAAAAAGAACAGGAGTGTGTTTACTGCGCGGTTCGAACAAAATCTTCTTCTTCTTTCTTCTTCTTCTTCTTCTTCAAAGTGGTCAACAGACCAACTGATGCAAATGTGAGAATTTTGGTGTTACATCTGTCATTATTGTCATTGCCGCCAAAATCAGTTGAGTTAAACTAAAATTTCCTTATATTTCTTCCTTTACCTCGTAAATTTTCACTTTTCTTATCTGCACCGTAAGACCTGGTCTTGTTTGCGATTTTCCGCCCTATTAGGTCTTACTGTCAAGTTCCTCTAGATTTTTACTGAGTTAATTAACACTGATCAGTAAGTACTGTACAAAATTGAAAATTATTGTACTCATTATAAAGTATTAGGAAGCGCGAATGCAGATTAGCCGGTCAGAACACGCAGCACGCACCTGAGGTATGAAAAATTCATACAAAATTTTAGTCGTGTACCTGAGGTTGACGTAGGCATAAAAAGGAAGTTAATACGGAAATTTATCCTAAGAAAAATGATGTAAGTAAGTGGAGTCAATTCATATGGTTTATATAACAGTAGGATAATAAATATCGGGGCTCTGAAAAAAAAAAAAAAAAGGAAATTTCTTGAATAACCGATAGATTCACAGCTTACGTGTAAAGTAAGAAAATATTTTTGTTAACGCAGTTTATTTCAGTAAAAACTCTAGCTGTTTATTGCGTCTCTCATGTCCTTGCGTTTTAACGTAAAACTCTAGCTGTTTATTGCGTCTCTCATGTCCTTGCGTTTTAACGTAAAACTCTAGCTGTTTATTGCGTCTCTCATGTCCTTGCGTTTTAACGTTAACAAATAACGGTTAGTCGAGCTTCATACCAAAGAGAGTGTGTAGCTACCAACGTGGAACAATGTTGGCATTTATCCCATAATTACTGGAAAAGGTCATCTCGCGTAGAATACGCGTGAAGTAATGCCAAAATACAGCCTGAAATAATTTATTTAGCAAGTCCAGTTATATTCCTGGCTCTCCTTTAATCATTTCCTTAAATAACACTTAACAGTAAATTAGTCTATATAAAAGTACAAAGAGTGACATGAACGGTTATATTTCATTGAAAATAATAAGAAACATCACGAAAGTCAAAATAAGTATCAGACATATCTGGTGCTTGTTCATTGTTCTTGTATTGTGATGGTTCATGTTCTTGTACGGTGCTTCGGTCCTTGTGCGGTGCTTGTTGTTGTTCTTGTATTGTGTTTGTGCGTTGAGCTTGTTCATTGTTCTTGTATTGTGCTACCCTAACTGAGGTTTTCTCCGTGCTTTTCCCTCAGTTGTAAGGCAAATGTCAGGGTATTACTCGCAAAGACGGGGCACGGCCCGCACTTCCAGAATTGTACTCTCTATGTATTGTGTGTATTGTTTGTTGTAAACGTGTCGTGTGATGCTGCCACCGGGTGTCAACCCAATTGCGGTTAAATAAATATCATATCATATAAGTTTTGAAGCTTTTACGACTAAATTGAGTGAAATATTTTGGGGCTGACGATCGCATTAGGTGGTTCAAGTTAATCAATATTTCGAAGACCCACTATTTCTCCAATATCCCATCATATTCCCAGTCACGGACAGGAAGGCGGTCACTTAAAACAACTGACGTGGATATTATCCCGAGGGATTATATTGCACAGAATTTTGTTTCCAAATGACTTACATCTTGTTTCGCTTAACTGAGCCGTTCTTAACCGCTTTGTGGGCGCGGCATAAATGGGATGTTCTTTTCCATCTGGGCACACTGTCAGTAAAATACACCGAGCTAAAATATACTAAGAGTAAAAGAGTAAAGTTTTCCTTATCCACGTCATGAAGGCATATAGGACGTGTAAAATAAGGTTCCACTCATTCTTAACCTCTGCGCTAGTTGGAGGTGAGTGGTTACCCGTCAGCTTGACCGCCAGGAAGGTATCCCGGTACCCATTGAATAGGAGACTGGGTGGGACCCGGAGTCAATCTGTACATTTTGAAGGAAAAAATTCTTCGTCCCTACCTTGATTCGAGCCCCGGACCCTCAAGCCCATAGCCAGTCGCTCTACTGACTACGCTACTCCTGCTATACAATGTAGTAGGACTATACGTGTAGGTAAATAAAGTCGTTTGCTTTATGAAAAAGTGAAATTTTCATGAAGTATAAAAATAATATCGAGGGTTAAAAATGCCAGTTTCAATAGCTTCGGAAAATGCAGTGGTTTGCAAAGGTACATAATGGTGCCCCTCAACTAAGCTATGATTTAATCAAGCCACCCCCTCCCCCACCGCCTTTCTCAAACTTCAGTGTGTGGTTATGGCACACAATATCGGGGTTTCCTTGAACATATTCAATCTACAATTTAATTTCAATAATCACTCCTCTATTTACGCCTCACGACACGCCGACTGAGAACCACTGGTCTGTCATTGCTGTAGGGACTAAAAAGTCCTTAAAATATGACACCGTGCGATATGACACATGGGTTCCTCCGAGACATCGGTACCTATCTACCACAGAACACGACGTTTGTGTTACAACCCGTAATAGGCTAATTTTAAAACTGAAAACTATGAGAACCTCACTATCACATTTCCGTCCTCGTTCAAAGAAACCTTTGTCAGTAGTCCATATTGCCTTGGATGCATTTAAATTTCGACGTGAGTTGTTGGAATATTCATTATATTTAATTTTTCAAAGATGGCGGGAAACTTCCAGGCAAGAGAAGTAAGCCTTCTAAGCGAGATATCTCTTGCAAAACATGGAGCGGTCCAACACTTTACTTACTAACAAAGAATTTTGTGTATTACACGTAGTCGAATACAACTATATTTTACCTAGTAGTACAGTAAGAATACAACTACATGTTTCGGCCGTATATGTGGGCCGTCGTCAGGTTGAGATTCAACTTACAGATCAGCTATACAAGATGTGTGGGGTGTTTGTCTGGGGATTGGGTGTGATATTTCTTGCCTTTCTTTCCCTCTTTTTTTTCCACATGTGCGACTCTCCGAGTGAAGGTGAAAACACAAGACAGTGATTGTGTTAAAACCTGTGATCGTAAAACAAAACTGCGTTTGGTTACGAAACCTTCTATGTACACTCAATCGAACAAAAATCCATCGGCCTGATATTTCGTACGTCCCGCTCAGGCAGTGACGTGCGGTACAGTTGCCATCATAATTTGAGTCGTTTTTCTTTCCCCATATTTGCGCCTTCGTGGCGTTTCTCTGTCTTCCATTCATTACAATCAATCACACCGCGTATATATTAAATGAAAACAACAATACATTTGCTTAATTTGAAATTAAAACTTTAATTAAACCACATTAACTTTCCCAGGCGCGAGGCTAGCTAGTTGGCTTTTCTAATAAGGATGGATGAGTCGACCGGACCCTTCGTTCGTATTGACAGCAGGCGTAGACCAGGCAGTTGAACGCGTGCTAGCAGTAGCCTTCGGAAACAACTATGTTGGTTCGAGTCCCACTCTCGGCATATTTCTTTATGTAGCCCAAGCAGTTGAACGCGTGCTAGCAGTAGCCTTCGGAAACAACTATGTTGGTTCGAGTCCCACTATCGGCATATTTCTTTATGTAGCCCAAGCAGTTGAACGCGTGCTAGCAGTAGCCTTCAGAAACAACTATGTTGGTTCGAGTCCCACTATCGGCATATTTCTTTATGTACAATAAAACAGAACCACACGGATACACCAGGATACAGTGTACTCGCAAAACTGTGCTACCAATTAGTGTGATGTGACAGTGATAAACAGAAGAAACCTCACACGACTCCCTGCCTGGACAAGACGACCAACAGCTTTAATAAATGAATAGCAGACCTACACCTCCACAATCCACAGACACCCCCACCAAAATGTGTCGGTGGAATACAGATGAACATCCAGATTGGCACCCATCCACGCCACGACTCCACCTAACTACGCAAACGGAGGGTCCACCGCCAGAAAAACCCTCACTTCAGCTCAGTGGAAACACTGCTCTATTATAAACACTGCTTAGCCATAAAAACAATATTTTGATGCAAATATCACGCAAAACATTGACGGACATTGAGTGACACTATAGTATTGGCTAGAGTTTCATGATCCTTAATATTATAGCATGCTAGTTTTTAAGTATAATTTTTAAGTATGTTAAAGTATATTTTACTAAAGATACCAATTATAACATACCCTTAGCATGAGAATAGTAACCCACTTGATATGTGTACATAAACAACTAAAGAAAAAAATCCACTTGTAATAGCCCTAGTTCATGGTACCCACTATTGAAACAACGAGATCTCGTCCCACCTCCCCCCCCCCTACCCAATCCCCAAACAAACACCCCACACATCTTGTATAGCTGATCTGTAAGTTGAATCTCAACCTGAAGACGGCCCACATATACGGCCGAAACACGTAGTTGTATTCTTACTGTACTACTAGGTGTAATATAGTTGTGTTCGACTGTACGTGTAATACACAAAATTCTTTGTTATTGTACCAACAAAACGGGGATGACGCACCTCAACACCTTACTAGTTTGCACTTGTTGCAGGTTTCAGTGTTGGAGATCATTTGGGGTTCGAGCCGGCGCTAGAGGATCCTGGTTCGAAACGTCGGTCTGTGCAGGACGCTCGAAGCGCTAACATCGGAGTGCAGACATTTACTGCACAGCATCTGGCGGTGAGTGACTTGAGAGTATACTTTAGCATCTGGCGGTGGGTGATTCGCGAATATAAAGAGACATCTGTCGGTTAATCGGTGCCTATTGACAAACATCTTGTGGTGAGTGACTTTCTATGTATAAAAATGTGGCTGTGAGTGCCTTGCAAGAATAGAGACACATCTGGCGGTGAATGACCAGAGATGTACAGAGAGTGGCTTAGGAAATATAAAGAAACACTGGCGGTGGGTAATTCGAGGCGTACAGACAATTGGCGGTGAGCGGCTCGGACATTACGAAGACACATCTGGCGGTGGGTGACTCGGGGTGTATGGAGAAAAATCTTAGAGATTACTGTTTCAGGGTGTGTAAGAAACCATCTGCCTTGCAAATACACGTGCACAGAAAATAAGTTCTAAACTTCTGTCCATACGTAGAAAGTATAAGAACTCTCAGCCATATGTGTTTCATGGTGGTTCCTTATGCACTGCCAATTTCAATACTGTGCAGACATTACTGTGCTTGTAATATTTCGTAATAAAAAGATTATGTATAAGCTCACTGTTAGCTATTAAGTCGATTAGATCGCACCATGGCTCAGACAGTTAGTCTCACAACGGAGGCCCGGTTTCTTTCGCAGACCAATCCATGCTGTATTTATGGTGGACAAAATGACACAGGGACATGTCTTTCTCCAAGTGCTTCTGGTTTCCCCTGTCAGTGTCTTTCCTTCGATGCCCCGTATTCAATCATGTCACCGAACTTATATACACATAACAATTTACGGCATAAATGAGCCGGCAGGAGGTGGCAACCGATATTTGTCTGATAAAGATGACCCTTTGTATATGGATTCAAACATGGAATCGTTTTAAGGTAAAATAACAAACGCACTTAAAAAGGATGATATGACACCGTATATATTGGTTATTACCAATCTACATGGTGTCATGTCGCAGAAGACTTTAATCTTTATAAAGACCGGTGTACGTTCCTGAAGTCTTACAAGTATAATCAAGTTTAGATTTTTTATGTTTGTTCTTCAGTGCCTTGCGTCACTCTTGCTTTCCAAAGAAGGGTTGCTTGGAGAGGGTTTGTTTTCCGTCAGCACATTTCTGTGGCCTATATTGAATAAGAGATATTGTTTCTGAAATTACGTTTTTAGTCTACATCAACATTTGTCGAATGAATGTCGTCTATTTTCAGTTTTTCACCGTGCATATTGTCACAATTCACATATATTCACCAACACATGCACACTTTTTAAATGACACTATAAAACTTTAATTTGTCAAAATAGTTAAAATCTCCGACATGTTTCGGTTTATATTTAAACCATCTTCAGGGAGCTATTAGTTCATGCTAAAGTTACATATATCACTTGTTGCTATGATGGCATTGTGGTAGCATGTCTATAATAGAATATGATATAATCTATTAGCTATTTGTTAATTTATTAGCATGAACTAATAGCTCCCTGAAGATGGTTTAAATATAAACCGAAACATGTCGGAGATTTTAACTATTTTAACAAATTAAAGTTTTATAGTGTCATTTAAAAAAGGTGTGCATGTGTTGGTGAATATATGTGAAGAATGTCGTCTAATTCAATAACGTGTACTGTAAATTACGTTTAATTCGAAGTTCATGAAGCGTTAGAAAATCAAGGAGTCCACGAGAAAAATGCAAGTAGTCAAGCCTATCTTAGCGTTTCACTGACTGCTAGCCTTGCAAGTAGTGCTTGGCTCTCTCTCTCTCTCTCTCTCTCTCTGCACGGAGCAGCATTTCCAGCCCCTGTCCTCCAGAAATTCAAATAATATCCAATTAAATTCAATTTATTTGACCTCGTGCAAGTATGGTTACAGGATCGCATTTTAGCGGATTCTAATTTGTCACCTGCAAATGTAATGTCACAGATTAATAATAATAATAATAATAATAATAATAATAATAAATCATCTTATTCTATCAATGAAAGATTTAGTCATGCAAATGCAGATTTTTCCAACGTAATATTTTCGGAAATGACATCACAATTCTTACTGTAATTTCAATTTTAAACACTATTTCTTACAGACTGTAGCGATATGTTGATGACATATCTCCACGCGATACGTCACACAGTAATGCCAATATTTCCTTAGATATCATCACTAACCGATCCATTGTCATATGTCACTTCAGATCTCCACCTTCAACTTTCAAAATCTCGTGGACCAACTGTGCCGTTAAGATTAAAGTGACGGAAGACGAGAAAATAAGCCTAAGCAGCTACTGGATGACCTTAACCTTTTGGCGCCGGAATTATTTTTTTTTATTTTAGCACATTCTGTATATAAAATGTGAATAATACAGGAACCAAATACGTTAGAATTATGAAACAAACTGCATTTTGAAGAAGAAAAAAAGGAGAATATATAGCATGTTTAAAATATTCAGTACCTATATTTGTTGAATAAATATATAAAATGCAACTTGAGATGTTAGCGGTGCGGTACGACCACTATAGTTGACATTAGGCGTCAAAAGGTTAAGGAAACTAGAAGATACTGAACATTGGAAGAGCAAACACTAGATCGCGCTGTGTGGAGAACATTTTTTGGAAGAGTCTATGGACCTGTCACTAGTGAGACGATGTAATGAACGAATGACCGTGTCGTTGCTCTCGACTTAGGAAATAAAATTTACGATGTACACCTAATGTCGATAGTAAGTGTCGTAAATATCGATAAGTTAATTTTGGAGAACGCACACCCACCGACAGCATTCTAACTTCACAAGAATACTTGTTATTCGCGTACTCATTCTTGTGGAGCGACTGTTAAGTTCGCACTGTCCGTCTGCCCGTCCATAACTATGCATGCGACAACTTGAGAACCTCCGAAGCATGGAATTGAGACGTAGAAGTTATAAGGACAAGTTTCAATCCATTTCAAGTTATTTCAAGCTTACTAAAGAAAAACTCAACATATTACCTATGAAGACCTGCATGCATGTTGAACGCCATACTTACGTTTCCAAACTCGTTTCCTTCAGAAAGGAAAGTAAGTCAGCAAGCAAATAACATTACGCGTAAGTGGGAAAAAATGTCGCTGTTCCTCAAGTAGTGTTATTATTGCAAAAGGACCCCGCTGCCCGCATGAAATACCCTTTAGAGCGATTTACATTGGGCCCTACTCCAAAGTAATGTTTACTCTATGACAGTCTGAAGCCGACCAAACACTCTGAATGTGCACCGGACCATCTCCACATTCTCGAGATATCAGACAGGCATAAAACCACATTTCAAAGTCAGCTCTATACAGGTCTCTAAGTTCACTGACACCAAAATGCGGAAAAAGTCCATGGAGCAAATTCCTCTTTTCAGGAAGCTGACAGTTTCTCAACTGGCAAACAAACTGTATGCCTAGGAAAAGGTATGCAGTCAAACACAACTCAATCAATGTGGTGTATTTAATGACTATGTGATGGAAACAACTACATGTTTCGGTCTGTATTGGTCATCATCAGGTTGTCTAGGGAACTTAAGGGCTAGC
>Ga0123352_10010311_pt1 | contig 14665 bp, 7 predicted proteins | sample TergutLab28metaG_FD_89700 | JGI IMG/M metagenome (GOLD analysis project Ga0123352, IMG submission 89700) | Labiotermes labralis P1 segment gut microbial communities from Petit-Saut dam, French Guiana - Lab288 P1 | ecosystem: Host-associated > Arthropoda: Insects > Digestive system > Gut ... | reverse complement strand
TTATTTTTTTGTGGTTTTTTTTATTTTTTTACAACCCACGTAACAAAACAGGAAAAAAAAAAAAAAAAAAATATTTTAAGCCGGCCGCACCAAAAAAAAAAAAAAAAAAAAGAATTTCCAAAGACACCAAAGTTCTATTGAACCCTTGTCTGATATCGATAATTTTACGTAAATGCAACGTGAGCTGTGAATTTGCTGTGTTGAATGTCAACCCGCCCTTTTTGGCTTTACTGTTTCATATTATTTCAGCAAGTATTTAGAACTTGTAAGAGCATTCTCTGCTGGGCGAGTTCGTTTTTAATATACACATATCAAGTATGAAAATTCCATACCTCCAACATCACAATATGTGTACAGCAAATGACGAGAGATGCGAGGCCCACAAGTAGACATGATGAAATAACGAACTTCAGAGAGTTTAGCTCGCTAAAAGTTCAAAGATACACGAGAGGGCTTTGGTAGAACATTTTGGTTTGCATTCCGAGTAAATTGGTTGTGGTGTCGCCTGTGATCCCGGCAGCCCGCTCTGTACGAACAGGAGAGTAGAACTGAAATTACGCAAGACCAGTGGCATGTAATTAAGCGATCTTGGAGTGTAAATAAGGGGACTGACTGGACCTCCAGCAGCTACAAACATCAACTTGCAATTTTCATTGCGCCACCATTCCGTGCGCTGAATAGGGGGGGGGGGGCTGTCCGTACGAGTGCGCCATACGAATTTGTTAATTCTGCCCTGTAATTCTGCTTATTATTCTACGTGCAGCTCAAGCGCGTATTAGAGACTGTCGGTTTCAGTAAGAGAGGTAGTTTTTATGATTGTCTTATTGTTTTTAAGCTTTTAGAAACTGTAGGGTCTTTCTATTGCTATGAAATCGTTCCATTAACATTAGGCTAGACATTTCTGCGCTGTAAAGGGTTATTCGAAATGATTGTCGGGGTTTTAACAACTTGTCATACACAACGCACTTGAGATAGCAGTATATGTGCTTTTTTGTTTAATAGAACAACACTCCAAGTGTTTGTTACATACCTTACAGATGCTCTATATGTGCACCCTTTGTGATTCTATAAACATCAACCCGATAATCGAGTTCGTTCCAAACTGTTTGTAGCATGTCAGCGGTGATGGTTTTAGTGGCGATTATGATTCGTGCCTTTAGTTCCGGGATACTTGCGGGAACAGGAGGAACATAAACTTGATCCGTGATGTAACCCCATAGAAAGAAATCACACGGGGTTGCACCTGGAGAACGAGGTGGCATTTGTTAAAACTCCGACAGTCATTTCGAATAATCCTGTACTTTCAGGACTTTGGAAACAAGCATGAATGGCGGCGTAATGAATGATCATTAATACAGAAAGAACGAAAAAATGCAGTTTAAACCTGAAGTTTTTAAGAAAGATGGGAGTGAATTGAGAGGTTCCAATTTTCATTAACTTTATGGAAGGGAAGTTGTTTTGCAGGTTACGGAATGATGCGAATGGTCCACGTTTAGTTCAGACTCTAAAGAGTGTTACCAACTCTTCCTTCTGTAACTTCCGAAAAATCGGGTTGTGAAAATTTCCTCAAAAGTTGTGTCATGAATATAATGTGTCAGGGTGAATGTATTTCCGATTGCACAAAGGAAAACTTGAGTGTGATTTCAGACTTCCTCCGCCCTGTCAATGAGATCTGTGCTCTTCTGGGATTGTGCGCAGTGTAGAATTGTAGTTTATGGCCGACGTTTCGGGACAAGCTATTGGTCCCATCTTTAAGAATCAAACATTTCTTGGACTGCTTGACAATTGATGTTAGGACCGATAGGTTTTACCGAAACATCGGTAGCTACCATTCTTCGCCACGTAAAATCCTAAAGGTCGCGGATTTCGGAATACGGGAGGGTTAAGCTATGATTTTTGTACAATTCTTTTCAAGAGTGTTGAAAGCAGATAGGTCAGAGCAACCAAATGTTTGCTGTCTGTAACTCATAAATTAATACGTCAGAAACATGGCAGCTATGCAAGCAACGCAACGTCTGTTGCATGCACTGAAGGGGAAACCAATCAAGAATGCAGTTCAGGATTTTCCGCCATGTAGCAAACACTTTGTGTGTGGGTGTAAGTTCAAATTGTCTGAAATGTAGTGCTGTGACTTTGGTCGAGTCGGTCCTGGCGTTTCGAATGCTCGCAGTTATTCTTTGACTGCAAGACACACTGAAGACAGAGCTTCCACGATCCCCCGTTACGTCGGGAATCACTCGCCTAACGTCACAGCTTCGTATCTCAGAAGAGGCGAGTCTTCAACAGTACCGCTGTGAGAACCTCAAATCTCATATTCTGTGTGGCTGTCATTAGTACTGGCCAAGTTTCAATCTGGAAGCGAATGACGGCCCATTTGAATGTTCAGAATATTATTGATTAATTTTATTGACAAAATTTAAAACATCGTTGGTGACGTCACTATGAAATAAGAAATATAGTCATAATTTTGTGGGCTATTTTAAAGTACTGCCAGATAACATCGGTGCAAGTGCCAGAAATAACGCGTGGAATTTGTCTTTTGAGTAAGGAAAGAAACAGCAGCGGAGGCAGTAGATGCCATCAAGTATTTGACATTCATAGGATCGTCCATCGTGATCAGTTCTTATAATAGAAGCCAATAAGATTCACTATTTCTCAACCTTATTTTGGTAAAAAAAACTCTACACGTTAAGGACAGACTTACTGTCCATCATCAGGAGTCTTAATATTCCATTCATAGCACCTGGCATTTATCATAGTAGTTGCTATGAATACAGAATTAAGATTCGTGATGATGGACAGTGGGTCTGTCCGAAACAGGTGGAGTTATTTACGACAATAAAGATGAGAAATAGTGCATCTTGTTGGCTTCTATTATAAGAATAAGCCATCAAGTATGCTCTGTCTGATATCACATGAAATTAACGGTATACTGAAATTGTGTTCTGCGCATTATAGGTTATACGACGTTGCTCTGTCTTCAGTGAAGTGTGTAAATGTGTACTGAACTCCGTAATTAAGTTAACCTCAGTGTGCGTCTGAACTGGGAAACCTGTCAGTCAAGCCTGATGTATCTGCCAGTCCTTGCGACTACCACTGTACGTGTCCGTTCCTTATGCGGGTGAAAATACAGGTAAGTTAACAAAGATATAGACTTGACAGTTTTCTACCTATAAATATATAAAAATTTGTGTTATACTCTATATTTTTATGTATTTATATATTACTGTCCATTGAACACAACGGGGATGTCTCACCTGAAAAAAAAACATTTACCTAATGAGAAGAGAAATTGAAGAGTTTGTCATTTAAATCGAGAAGTGTAACAATAAAGAGGCGCAATGTACGTTTAAAGGTAACAATAAGGCGCGTTCGCGTAACCATTTCTCCTGTCAATAAACAGTAAGTACTCTATATTGTGGCCCGGTAGCTCAGTCGGTATAGCGACTGACTATGGGATGGACGGTCCAGGATCGAATCCCGGTGGGGACGAGATTTTCCGCCCGTCCAGACCTGCCCTGGGGTCCACCCAGTCCCCTGTACAATGGGTACCGGGTCTTTCCTGGGGGTAAAGTGCGGCCGGGGCGTGCTGCTGACCATTCACCCCCTTATAGTGCCGCGGTCATGGAAGAGTAGAGCTATACCTCTACCCACCCTCTGGGCCACACCGGGCCTGTAACGGGATCACTTTACCTTTACCTTTGCCATACATTATGAGTGTCTGTTAGTTACGCAGCGTGCAAAGCGCATGTGCCATATTACATTGTCATCTGTGGCGTGTCTGTCTCTACCGTACTTTTCCACATTATCTCATAAAGGGCAATTTATTTGGAAAAGCCTTATTGAACACAAAACATATTTTGATTTTCTCTACAACCTTTGTCTGAAACATTTCGCATTCTAGGAAAAATTCAGTGAGATGCTGTCATTAGCGTAAAACGTCTTCATACAAAATGCCGGTTATTATTGTTAGATTTTAACTAAACTTGAAATTTCTGGACAGGGTTTTAGAATATACTCCATTTTATTTCATGCTGGTGGGCTGGGAAACGGACGGATGGACATGGCGAAGCTAATAGTCGCTTTCCGCAATTTTGCGAACGCCCCTTAAAGTGAGTACATATCAGATTTTGGAACAGTCGTCGGTAATTCGGATAGCATTTTGCACAGCGTTCGATTTAGTAAATGTCTTTCATCCTGTAGCATCAATAAAATAATAAACATAAATTTGACCCTTTTCACGTCATGGCGGCGTCTTTCTTAACTTAGGCACTAAAGAGTGGTGTGTGGTTAAATTCAGACCCCGGCCGCTTTGCACCAATTCCTCGTTATTTAAATTTTCTCCAGCTTCTCGAGAAAATTTATCAACAAAACCCTGTGCCGGAACTTTTGAATTGTCTTCTGTTTTTACAGCGGGAAACAAGTTTCACACCCATTAAAGCCAATGAAATGGGGGTCTTGTATATTTTATTCTTCACGTTTGCCTATATGAGAAAACGGTGCGGAACATTCTACATTGAATCATAGGACGCAATCGTTACCTCGCATACATTACGAAATTTTTATCTTATCGGACTTGAGTAATTTATGTTGCTAATGTTCACCACATTTCAGCGAACCACTCTGTTTGGCTTGTTCTAATTGTCAACAAGAAAGTTCAACGTTCACAGAAGTTTAAAAACGGAGAGGTAAAGGTAAAGGTAAAGTTAAACGTAAAGTTAATCCTAGAAAAGGCTACAAAGGCCCAGAGCGGGATAGAGGTATAGCTTTGCTCTTTCTTTAACCTCGGCGCTAGATGGTGTAGGTGGTCAGCGTCACGCCCCGGCCGCTATACCCCCCCCCGGGAAGGACCCGGTACCCATTGTATAGGAGGCTGGGTGGGCCCCACAGCCGATCCGGAGAGGTGCGGAAAATTTCTCCCCTACCGGGAACCGATCCCCGGACCGCTCAGCCCGTAACGAATTTTAAAAGCGCAAGGAGAGAGAATTTTATATTTCTCTAATGGAAGCCTTCGTGGTGGTCAGCTACATTTTCAGAGAGTAACTGATTAAAATGGACACGTACAGAAACTAAGCATTACCCCAGTTCGCCTTAATTTAATATGCAGTAATGTGGGACAATATCCAAAACCCTGTAATTACCTGTGAATTGTTGACCACATACGCAGTTCCGAAACTATCCTCAACTTTCCGCGTTGTACACCAGGTTTTTCGACGGTGTGAATGTTTGAGGAGGCACGTTAGGTTAGATTAGGTTAGGTTAGGTGTAATTACGCATATGCGGTGAAAATACGTGCCTACGATGTATGCTGATTAACTGCTAAGGCGGATTGTGTGTCGTGAAACTGATGCAGTGCTTAATGAAGTGTCGTAGCTTAGAAGATTTTTTTTTCGCTAACTCAAGAGAATCATACTAACGTTTTGGACTGAACTGTATCCACATCATGCCATCTTCTGCATAATGTCTGATACCTCCTCCTTTAATTGTTGTTATTCTGTGTGGATGACTGCCTGGTATGGAGGAGCATATGCTCCTGTATACCAGACAGTCATCCACACAGCATAAAAAGTACCAAGTGTCGCGTAAATACAGTTGTTTCTCCTGATGATGGGCCCATATTTGCCCGAAACATGTAGAGATTGATAAATATACTAAGAATAAATTGTGCACCAAGTTGGTTTTATTTACAAGGTTATACAGAGAAAATCTAATGAGCTACGTTAAGATGGTTACAAAGGACAACTTCTTAAAAATGCGTCTTCGTGAACTACCTAATGAGGTACTTCCTTGTTAATATTTCCTCATTATTATTTACTGAAAAAGAGAAATGACGTCTGAAAGTTTCTGGCAGAAGTGTTTTGCTAAACAAACGTGCACATGGAACATTAAGATCGTTCCGGTTTCGTTATACAACAAAACGTTCCGGAGGGTGACTTTTGCTTCCGTCAGCACGTAAAGGTACAGACTCAGTACAGAAGGTTCCAATCATTACCTGATGAAGGAATTACAGACATCTTCTAAACCTCTATGTTCTTCACCAGAACGAGATGAAGCATATTTCCAACATGCTTGTCAGTTCAAGGGAAACCATTTTAGGCTTCTACACAAACCACGCCTCTTTATTTCAGAAAAAAAAAACCTTACTACCAGCAGCTTTATATCGGAAGACTCTTTTTTCACATTTCGAAGGAAAATAAAACGTGAGGGTCCCAAATAATTATTATTTTTCAACAGGACTCTTACAGCGTTCCTAACTTCAATTTTATATTTGTTAAACTAATTCTTCGCATCAGAACGCATTAGTAAACCGCATTTTATGACTCAATGGTAAAGTAATAACGAAAACACAATTAAGAAGTCAGGTAACATTTTCGTATGTTTAAATAATACGTAATGATGATAGAAATATATTGTAAGATAATATATTTAATATTTATTAAACATTAAAATGATTTTACGAACATTAAGTAATTCGATAATTTTTTTAAAATATTGATAAGTAACACGTCACTGAAGAATCTACGGTATCTTCATTATGGCAGTGTTAAGTTCTGTTTCTCATTACCCCCTAAGTAGGTGCAGGATTTTAGTTTGGTGGTTTGAAAGCTAAGCGAGAAAGGCTGACATTTCTAAGTAGGTGAAATATCCTGTCACACTGGCAAACTAAAGACGTCGAAGTACAATACGAAATTATTCTCTGGTTCAATATAGAGGGATTTCTTACATACACATTCCCTTCGTTTACTGGTTTCCATTCGTCACTGCCCTTAGACCCCCCGTATTTCAGCCCCCCTATAATGTCCGTGACATATAGTTACCTCTGGACATCAGATCGCTAAACACCGGACGATTTGAGAAGCGTCACATTCCTGAATATATATATGTATATATATATATGTACACAAATAAATTAGATGTTACAAAATGTTCCCCAAGTTTGCTACAACGTTAAAACGCTATTTATGCTATTACTTCAAGACCTTGTATCATTTTCGACATGATACGAATTACTGTTCCATAAAATTAATGCAACTCACAGTGCTAAATACACAAAATATTATATTTGAATTTTCTCTATTCCGTACCTCGTATCTCGCCTGTTAGCAGTTTACATGTATTGTCAAATCTCAAGTTTGTGAGATATGTTACACCCAAGCCATTAAGTATGTACCTCGTTACATATTTCCGGTTAAGTCTCTGTACGATTACTTCACACTGGTTCTGCAAACCTCTACCCATTTTTCGAATCCAAAGACGTAGAAGGGAATTTTTGGAATCGAAATATTATTTTACTAATTTTATGAGTGTAGTTACACTTACATTGTAAGAACCTTTGACTTTAGCAAGAGATATCTTTCGAAAAGTAAGTAATCGTTTCTACACCTTCTTCTATCATCCTGGATTCGCTATATGCACTTTGGTGCATGAGGCGTGTGTTATACTGCACCACGACGGTGATTAATTACCGTTTAGCGACCACAAGGAAGCAGAATATTGTTCAGCGGGAATACAACTGTGTTCTAAACATATTATTCATAGACAAGACAACGCATTGTGTCAATACGATGTACAGAAACTTGCGATAAATTTCATTCAGTCAAATGAGACTGCCGTAATACAGAAGCAATTTGTTTATTTCCGTACGGCATTCCTCTTGTCAAGAGACAGTAGGCACAAAACAAAGGGCATATTTTCTGAAATGAAATCCACCTCAGTGTCATCATTTGAAGTTAAAAAGCGAATATGCTGTACATAATTGAGAAACTAAGTAATTAATCTCTAGCGAAACCACGGTGGAAAATCATAACGGTCACTTGTCTGGTAAAGAATCAGAAGATTCTATTCCTCCCTTCTGGGACGAGGCCAGATCGCTGGATAATGGTTTCGGGCGTTTCGAGTCAAGGTGGTGGTCTCGCGTTGAAGGATCTAGATGTTCAAGAATAATTCTGTGTCCCACAAAAGAACGGACACTCCAAATAAGCCTCTACGAAAAACCCAAAAGCTGGTGCACTGGATATCATTTTCACTGCAACGGTAACACGAACCCTTCACGTGAGTAAAGGGCTCGTGTTACCGTTGGATTTTCATCCAGATTAAGTCAGTCAACACGTTACGCTCTTTTTCGTTAACCTTCATTCAAACATATCATTCCATCTACGACTATCCTTCCAGCAGTTATTTCCCTCAGGCTGTCCGATTAAAACACAGTAAAATTTATCTCGTTGCTACAGTGCGTGTTACATTACTTCCTCCGCTGCTGTGCTATGAAGTACGAGCATTATAAAGCTCCACGTTATGTAGTTTTCTCCAGCCTCCTGTAATGTTCCCTCTTATTTTACCATTTACTTTAGTTGGCGCAAAAGCTCCCAGAGGGACAGGGCGTCCTCATTCACAATGTTTCTAGATCACACACAACGACGCAACACAGTCGGCAGGACTCATCTGGACGAGTCAGCAGCTCGTCGCAGAGACCTCTACCTGACAACACACAACACTCACAACAGACAGACATCCATGCCCCTGGTGGGATTCGAACCCACAATCTCAGCAGACGAGCGGCTGCAGACCTACGCCTTAGAACGCGCGGCCACTGGGACCGGCTACGTTACCAATATTACACTTGAATTTGAAATATAATTCAGTATTAGTGTGCAGAATTCAGGACAAGGATTTCTTTACTGCACCCACTTGATGTGCATTATACTGTCTCAAAAATGCTCCTGTATGCCAGGCAGTCACCCACACAGCATAACAAATACCAAGTGTCGCCTAAATACAGTTGTTTCTCTTGATGATGGACACATATTTGCCCGAAATATGTAGAGAATGATAAATATACTAAGAATAAATTGTGCACCAAGTTGGTTTTGTTTAAAAGTAGCTCCTTAGTTAATTCATAAACTCTACCGTTAATGAGGAGTCGTAAAGTAGCCTAGAAGTCATGAACTGAGGGTAGGGAGTTACCCTTGTTGTGGACAAAGTATAGGGTTTCGCAGCGAACAAGCCTTTTACACTTCGTGTTTGAGGATGTAAGTGATACACGTTTGAATTAATTTTGGTTGGGTGCCCCAAATGTAAGGACTGCTAGTTTTCTCACTTCGGAAATATACGTATTCCTAGATAGTCCTTAACATAACGCTTTACTTTAAAAATTTGTCGAAATACATGCCATAGATATGTTGCTGGACACTTGTATAATTACAGCCAAGTGACTAATGAACTAGCTGCGTGGAACACAGTCTTACTTGATAAGCTAGAGAAGAAATTCCCGGCATTTTATGGCAACTGAAATTTTGTTACCATGTTCACAGGAGCCTACCATTCACATCTCTCTTGAGCCGGATAAATCCAGTCCACAGCCTGGTATTTTCTTCTGGATTCATTTTAATATTATCACCAAATCTACACATAGGCCTTTCAAGCGGCCTCTTTCCTTCAGACATTCCACAAAATCCTGTATGTATTCGTTTTCTCTCCCTTAACGTGCTAGGTTCCCCGCGTATCTCGTATTATTTGATTGGATTAAGGCTTGGGAATTTATATTTGGCCGTACAGTAGAACTCAAGGACATCAAGATAGCTCATTTTCAAATTTCGCTACGTAGAAATTCCCATCGTACTGTCTTTTCAGTATGAAACAGCGCATGAGCGGGTATAATTTAAGTAAACTTCACTCCATTCCCCCAACTCCAAAATGAGAACCTGGCTGGTATCAAGATATTATTTTTTGTTTTTCAAAGCCTGTAATTTAACGACGTGGGCCGTGATAGCTCAGTCGGTACAGCGACTCGACACGAGTTGGGCAGTCCGGTGATCGCATCCCGGTGGGAGGCTAGACTTTCCGTCCCCGCCCAGATCGCCCCGGGGCCCACCTATCATCCTGTAGATTGGGTACCGGGTCTCGTGACCGGGGGTACAGTTGCCGAGGCGTGGCGTTGGCCACGCATCCACATTTTTCCTGAGGTTAAAGAGAGTGTAGAGGTATAAGTCTAGTCTTCCTATAGACGTTCATGGCCCATTGTAGGGTGAGCCTTTTAATTCAACGACGGTCTCAATTGGAATGATTATATAAGAACGGTAATGCATAAATATGAGGCATTATTGGAATGATATTTTACAGAGAACAAGCGAAGTACTCGGAGAACACCTTTTTCCCGTGCCGATATGCCCACTACAAATCCCACTTGTACTGGCTTGGGATCGAACCATAGCTTTCGCGATGAGATGCCGGCCACCAACTTCTGTAGCCATGGCATGGCCCTGTCATTTATTTTTGTGTTGCTGCGACAGATAATGAACTTTCAAAGAAGTGCATTTTATTTTTACAGTTTTTTTTGGGATTAAGTCCTTACAAGAAACACACGAAAAATTGAATTTGCTTCTAATTTGTTATAAAGATTACATTTCCTCTTTGTATCCCATGATTATAATTTATGGAAATTGAGTAAATAGGCGGGTAATTCCAAGCTCCTTGGCAGTTTTTGGTTAACGAGCAGGCAGAGAAATGTGTTTCTGTCAGACAGGTGGTAAAGGTAGTCGGTTGAAAGCTCCACCGCACACCCCAATATTCATCGGAAGTGCGGGGTTTGCCACTACGAGTCCTTGAGGACTGAGGCACAATTAATGAATGGAGGCAAGCTGCATTGCATTGAAGGCGTAACTCACTCTTGGGCGATATTTCACCCTCACGTGTATTCTTATTCCTATACCGAAGTTAGGCAATCCATAATTTATAATGCTCTTACCTGCAGTGTAGGCCGGGTAGCTCAGTCGATATAGCGACTGGCTACGGGCTGGACAGTCCGGGGATCGAATCCCGGTGTTGGCGAGATTTTGCGTACCTGTCCAGACCGGCTCTGGGGCCCACCCAGCCTCCTGTACAATGGGTACCGGGTATTCTCGGGCGTAAAGAGCGGCCGGGGCGTGACGCTGACCCCTCACCCCCTTCTAGTGCCGTGGTCAAAAAAGAATAGAGCTATAACTCTACTACCCCTACGGGCCTTACGGCCTGTACAGTGCCTCAGTGCATGTACAAGGGTGCACTTCAACTTTTTACCATACCTACAGTAATTTGACGGATTCATGAAGAATGGTCGGCAGAGTTTATCAGTTTGGGATGAACCAATTCCATTACACACTTCTGCAAAGAAACACGTGAACAAATTGGGGAAGTTCAGTGGAAGTGAAGACAAAAGCTGTACCGCAAAAAGAGCGTGTGTATTAGTTAGTAGAGTGTGGGGATTGGGTGATGCAGTGAAACACGTTTGTGAAAGTGGTAGTTGATAAAGGTATTTCCGAAAAAAAGAATATGTCCCCTAACACGTGAATTTGTTAGAAACAATGCACTAAGAAAATTTTCACGCATGTGAAATTATTCTGTATTGTATTGTTAGATCGCAATAGAAGATGAACTGAAAATAAAGTGCACTATTGTTTTGGAAGAATATTCCTCGAGGTTTGACCTTCTTTGGGTTACGTCTGTGATACATTAGAATACACAGTGTTAGTTTTACAATTTAATTATGTTGTAATGATAATAATTGTATGTGGATTCTATATTCATTTATTAGAATCAAGTACATGTACAATATAATACACAGTTTTGTGTTTTATCAACTGCAACTAATTTTAAGCTTGGCACATGTATTCCCTGAAGATGACACATTAATGCCGAAATATTTCTGAGTAATATCTGTACTGTTGTGTACATATTATGTTGTAAATTTCGTTGGTTGTAATAGATGAACATCGGCCTCTTCTTCCTCATATACGTTTTTATGCTTCAAAGGGAACTCGGTAATTGCAATCAGGCAGCGCTTGATGCTATACATTTCATCAGACATAACCTTTCGTTGCACAATCTTTGTGTCAAATAGACATGTCTCTACTTATGTAAGGAGCAACACACGCTTATAAATTTCATTCAATTTGAATCCGTATATGTTGCATGAGGGGTACCACGGTAGCACAGTGGTTAAGGTGCTGCGCTACAAATCGGAAGGTCGCTGGTTCGATCCCAGTTGGTATCATTGGAATTTTAACTGATATAAAATCTTTCCGATCGCACTATGGCCCTGGGGTCGACTCAGCCTCTGACAGAAATGAGTACCAGGAGCATTTCCTGGTGGTAAAGGCGGCCGGTGCGTAAGGCTGACAACCTTATCACTATTCCGTGCCGTTGTAATGAAATCTGGGAACCATAATTTCCTGGAACCCTCTGGACCACACCAGGCCTGTAACGGGACTGCTTTACCTTTATATGTTGCATGAAGCGTATGGATTGAACAGATGTAGCTGGTAATATTCAAGTAGAATTATTTGCCTCTTTCATGAAGGATGTGGAACGTAAAGCTATATTTGCTGATATTTTAAATTTCAGAGCTTAAAAATTAAGAAGTTTTGTATATAGAAACTTTATGCACATAAATAAAGACTTTTATGGAAGGTTAAACAAATTAAGAAAAGTCTGAAATAACGAATTACAAGAAAGCAGAATTATGGATGTGTACGTGTTTTGTAACACGAGCGTCAGATAACTGAGAAGCTGCAGAAAAATTTCAGAATGGTCCGATGGTATGATGGACTAGACATGTTTAAATTCAGAGCGTATTAATCAGACGCAGGATTACACAAGCAGCATTTGCCATTACCTACTCATAACTCACTCCAAACCCTCGGCCCTTGTGTCTACTCATGGTGCACAAAACATCACCTGCAGCTGTGTTCTGAATATTACATGTACACCCTGGGAAAACACGATATAAACGAAATTAGCTTCATTAGTCATGGTTTCTGCCTCTCAAAGAGTTTACTTACACTTCTTTGTGTGATATTGGTCCTGTTTTGAGCGGCATACATTGTCATTGTTAACGTGCCTGCTATTTACTTTCTGTTTCAGCGAATTGCACATGACGTCATGAACTGCAGTCAGACCGCCATTGTAGTAGTACTGGTACTCACAAAGTTTCCCTGCAGTCCTTTTTGAGTTTGTTGAATATTTTTTTATTTTTGACGAGACACATTTTCTCCTGGGACATGATACGACTAGACAAGGATATCTGTCATGCATGATTGAATGTACGTGAATAATATACATTGGACGGTGTACTACTCTCACATAAGACTTGGCTTACGTTGTTTTTGTGGTGTAAGTAAGAAACGAAAGGAAGCAGTTTATTCTGTGAAATAAAATACGCGCGAAAAAAAAGAATTACATCCCTAGCAGTGATTGATATACGATATCGTACTTCGTAGAAAGCGACGAATATGAATCGCGACGTTTATATCAGAGGTAATTTAAAGGGAAACGTGTTGAAAGAATGCAAACTGAATAGAAGTGGATCATAAAATGATCAGACAGACAACAGTGTAGCAACATAATCTGTTGGTGACTCACGGATTTGTAGCTCACTTCTTGCATTTTATAATTAGTCGAACTTGTCTAATATTAATTAAAAAGTATAAAAAAGTATCGTCTAACGCAACTTTTTAAATAAAAAAAATGTGTTAGAGTATTTTGTATGATTTAATTAATAGAGAAACACACAACGGGAATGCCTTGTCTTAAAATTGTCTAACGTTTCTTAGATTCTGACTGAAAACGTAGCGCATTAAAAGGACAATGACAACGTTCAATCTGCAAGGGATTTATCCACAAACTGAAGTCGAGCTCAGTCATATCATGAAAGGACTGACAATTTTATGCCACTGTAAGCGAATGTCGTTTTGAAGAATAAGAACCATCTAGATGCCACATATTGTTTTATTATACATATGATAGGCTCAACATTTTTCGGGCACTGTTATATCCATCATCAGGAGCTCACGACTATAGTGCTGCTGGATAAGTGTGTCCGGGCTGCAGGCCATAGCCTGCAGCCCGGACACACTTATCCAGCCTACCCGCTCCTAACTTCCAACCAACAGCAATCCAAGAACCGGACGGCCCATGTGGTAATCAGCACTATAGTCGTGATCTCCTGATGATGGACATAACAGTGACCAAAAAATGTTGAGCCAAACATATGTAAAATAAAACAATAAGTGGCATCTAGTTGGTTCTTATTCTTCAGTTATCACAACGATGCACGGTCCAAATACACATCAAATTTCGAGTGTCGTTTTAACCGAAGAGAATATTCTTATAGTTAACGATGAGGAATTAATTGTGGTACCGCAGATATCTGACGCTGTATACGAACTGTCGTATAAACCGATGTCGTTATGACCGGGGATGACTGTATTTCAATAAATATTATGTATCTTATCACCTTCTTTCATATTTAAATTTTTGGTGCCGCAGCTGGAAAGTCTTGTATAAAGTTCATGTCAACGTGCATTTTAAATTAGCATAAAGCAATTTATTTACATATTTCATAATTTTAGGGGCCGGGGCGTTGGAATGGCCCCCCCCCCCATCTAGTGCCGAGGTCCTAGAAATAGTAGAGCTATACCTCTACTCACCCTAAGGGCCTCCGTGGCCTATAAAAAATGGTGAAACCTATTTACCTATAACTGTAGAGTCCAGTTGAAATGTGATGGCACATGGTGACGCACGAGAGGGGAAGTGAAGGGGAAACTGGCGAATGGAGTGGTTAGCCAGTACCCTTCACACTACCTCGGAACATGGTGTATCCAGCATTACTACCGCTGATGCGCACACCTCG
>Ga0123352_10010306_pt1 | contig 14670 bp, 13 predicted proteins | sample TergutLab28metaG_FD_89700 | JGI IMG/M metagenome (GOLD analysis project Ga0123352, IMG submission 89700) | Labiotermes labralis P1 segment gut microbial communities from Petit-Saut dam, French Guiana - Lab288 P1 | ecosystem: Host-associated > Arthropoda: Insects > Digestive system > Gut ... | reverse complement strand
TTGAACAGCTTAACACAAGATGACCTGCAGCACTGCTTCCAACAGTGGAAAATTCGCATGGAGCGGTGTAGGGATCGGGGAGGGGACTAAATTGAAGGGGATAATATTTCGATTGTCTGATTTTTTTTTTTAATAAAGTGCTAGAGCATGAATCCGGTTTCTTTATTGCCACACCTCGTACAAAACAGCAGGCCTATGCTCGTATATTACGCGGGTTTTAAAACACATATAAGACAGAAGTACAAAAGTAAATTTTACTTACATGCGTTTCGTGATTCCCCATGAAATTTCTACGAAACAAAATCGAATATTCAAGAAAAATAGTGCAAGCTGAAATGCTAACATAATTCCGTAATTCCACTGTGGAAACAGTACGTGAAACCTATGCTTGCCAGTGATATCCTAAGTGAAACAATGACGGACATAATAAGAAGAGTACTGCTTTTGTATTCTCGGGAATATCGGTTATATCGAAAAGTGCTGGAAGCAGTCCAAGTTATAATCAATTCAAGAAGCAGAACACAAATTTCTTAAGTATATCACTTCCTGTGTTCATCACGCATTTAGCGATCTTTAAACATTCAAACTGATACCGGAAGCCTAAAATCGCTGCTTTAAAGAAGTTGGTACGTTAAGTGCCAAAGAGAGTTAACTGTGATTTGCAAACAATCTCGAAAAAAAGGATAACTGCAATTGAACATAAGAAAACTCTCTCCATGATTACTAAATTAGGAGAAAGACACGAATATGCTTTCCAAACGACTTTTTACTGATTTTTTCCCCACATACTTAAAAAAAAAAGGGAAGATATTTGGAAAAAGAAGCAGAGAAGATATGCAGGAGACACTGAAATCACGAGCGAAGAAAGGAATGACGTCATTGATTTCCAATATGTTGAAATTAGAATTCGTCCTATATCTAGCTTTAGTTTCAGAGCCGAGTAATTAAAACTGAATGGGAGAATTTGGAAAATCTGGTCATGAAAATCGTGCTTTATACTTAAATAAATAGCCGATCCACGTGACCGCGCAGTACCGGAGTGCTGATAAGTCCTTAGCCGGACCAAGAAGGAAACAATCTCGGAAGCATGTCAGGGGTGCGCGCGATTTCAACAACATCGAGACGCGAGAATCATCAAGTTGTTTTTCCTGCAAGGCAAGGCGTCGAAGGAAATTCACGCCATTCTGACAGAAATATTAGCTTGTTTCCTTCCTGGTCGGACTAAGGACTTATCAGCACCCCTGTAACTTGTGGGTCTGCGGCCGATCGCTTGCTGGAATTGCAGTTTCGAATCTCGCCGTGAGCATGGACGTCTGTATCTTGTGAGTCTTGGGTGATGTCAGGTAGAGGTCTCTGCGACGGACCGATCCCACGTCTAGAGGAGTCCTAACGAGTATATATGATTATGTGTGTGTGTGTGAGAGTGTGCAACATTAACCTACCCTACAATGAGTTGGTTGGAAGAGGTCAGAATAAAAACGAAAGAAATACAAATAATCACCGATTACTCTGTAATTTGGATATTAATTTGCAGAGGAATTAATGTTTAACAAGTTCTGGCTTTTTAAAGTCTTCTCCTTAAAGCACAACTTTAGAATGGAGGATTTCAAAACTCCACAGGATTTCCTGACTGTATTATCAATACTAGAACAACAGAATCATTACCAAATGTGTGATGGAGGCACACATTAATTGTCAATGTAATGTGATATACCATGTATTAATGGCACATGACTCTGATGTTTACTGGACCGTACATCTATGTGATAACTGAAGAATAAAACCCAACTATAAGCCACTTATTATTTTAGGGTACTTCTCATAGGCTCAACATGTTTCGGGCACTACTATGCCCATCATCAGGAGCTCGCGACTAAAATGTCGATTACCACATTGGTCGTTTCGTTCTTGGTTTGCTGTAGGTTGGAGGTTAGGCTATAGCCTGCAGCCCGGACACCACTCCAGCCTAACCGCAGCTAACCTCCAACTTACAGCAAAACAAGAACGAAACGACCAGTGTGGTAATCAACATCATAGTCGCGAGCTCCTGATGATGGGCATAATAGTGCCCGAAACATGTTGAGCTTATAAGAAGTACAATAAAATAATAAGTGGTATCAAGTTGGTTTTTATTCTTCAGTTGGCACATGACTCGCTTAGGTTTTTCTATGCCATTCATCGAACCAAAGAAAGTGTAGTTAAATATCACCAAACCCTAAAGTGCTGGTGATCCATTTTTATCACCAACATGTCTTGAACTACACAGTACGTCACATGAACGCAAAGAGCATGATGAGAAAAAAGAACACAGTCGGTACTATTCAGCTCAGTGTTATAACCGGCAGCAGTGTGTTGGATTAACTCGAGGTACCGATGATGACCTACAGCTTCATTCCTCGTGAGTTACCCACCCTGTGATTTGCGTGATCAACTCAGCTTCTACTTATGCGTTGCAATAAGATCACGTGAGCGGCAAGACCGACTGTCCACAACGTCATCAAAATAGTTTGTGTGCTGGCGCCACCACACAACTAGTAAGAAGGAATGGCGCGCCTGCTCTGATGCGAGTTGCGTCTCCACGAACGCGCTGGGGGACGCTGAGAGTGATATATCACTTCGACATGCGATACGCAACGCTACCACACCCTCTCCCCCATACAAACCCCCTCTTTTGACCTCCTCAGGGCATCAGGCTATTATTGTCCTACCCATTACCTCTAATAGATAGCTGTATCCCTTTACGTGCTTGCAGTTTTAGCCCATATATATGTATACAACAAGAACGTGTCTCTCATGTTATGAGGCAGATAATGAACCAAGTAATATCGGAACAGTGACATGTCTCTGTGCGCTTTATTACCTGCTGACAGTGATCCAGTCCATCCACAGGACTAAAGATATTAGGTACCTTGCAATAAATAACTTTCTCAGCATATCACAAATTCATGTTCCGAAACGTAGATCACACTAGAAATACAAGAGAACTGTATTATAATAATGCCTGTTGTTTTGTATGGGTGTGAAACTTGGTCGCTCACACTGAGGGAGACACGTAGGATGAGGGTGTTTGAGAACAGGGTGCTGAGAAAAATACGTGGGTTTAAGAGGGACGAGGTGACAGGGCACTGGAGAAAACTATATAATGGTGAGCTGAACGATCGGTACCTTCACCAAATAGTACTCGGGTGATCAAATAGAGACGAATGAGATGGGCGGAGCATGTAGCACGTATGGGAAAGGGAGAGGAGAGGTTTGTACAGGGTTTCGGTGAGGAAACCTAAGGGAAAGGGTCCATTGGGAAGACCCAGGCGTAGATGGGTGGATAATATTAAGCTCGATCTTCAGGAAGTGGGTTTGGCGGGCATGGACTGGGTTTAACTGGCCCTGGATAAGGACAAGTGGCGGACACTTGTAAATGCGGTAATGAACTTACGGGTTCCATAAAATGAGGGGAAATTCTTGGCTACTTGAGAACCGGTTATCTTCTAAAGAAGAACTCTGCTCCATGGAATAGCTAAGTAAGTGAGTGAGTGAGTAAACAAGTGAGTAAGTAAATAAGTGAGTAAGTAAGTGAGTGAGTGAGTGAGTGAGTGAGTGAGTAAATAAGTGAGTAAGTAAGTAAATAAGTAAGTAAGTGAGTGAGTGAGTGAGCAAGTAAATAAGTGAGTAAGTAAGTGAGTGAGTAAGTAAGTAAGTAAGTAAGTAAGTAAGTAAATAAGTGGGTGAGTAAGTAAATACGTAATTAAGTAATATATGAACACTGTAAGTATGAAATAGCGTAACGCATTGGAGACTAAATGATCATTTTATGTACCTACAAGGTACTATCCACTGAACATATTTAAGGGTGCTACGATGTGTACATAAAAAAGAGACCCATAAATAACTCAGAAAGTAAGTACACTGCTCAAAACAGATCCATTTCATTACGAACAACATGAAACAGTTCTGGAGTTTCAAGGTAACGCAGCGGTGCACCCGAGGAAGTAAGTTTTGTGAGTAAGCGACGCTGCTTAAGTGGACAAATGGTTCCACGTCGAGGCACCCCCATGTCCTCATTTTTGATGGTCGGTAGGTACTAGAATACGTAGGAAATATCGACCGTTTGAGATGACAACACGTTATTTCAGAAAATCGGGCTCGGATTATACGCAAAGGCCACGCCATAATGCATAAGAATGGAATCCTGAAGAAATATTTCCACTACAGAAATAGCAATTTGCTACGGGCTGGACGGTCCGGGGATCGAATCCCGGTGGTAGACGAGATTTCCGCGCCCGTCCAGACCGACCCTGGGGCCCAACCAGCCTCCTGTTTAATGGGTACCAAGTATTTCCCTGGGGTAAAGCGGTCGGGGCGTGGCGTTGACCACCAACAACTACCTGGTTTCGAGGTTAAAGAAATCGTATAGGCATACCTCTACTCCTTCTCTGGATTTAACATTCACAGGTCCGTGCATCGCTAATATATTCGCACAGTACAACCAACAAAATTCAACGTTCCACAATTTATTTATTTCTGTAAGACGCTCTACATGTTTCAGACAGTTTTTCCGTCCATCATCATACATAAAGCGCCATGTATTTTTCAGACCAATACTGGTACCTCCTGCCAGCCAGGCTAGCAGTAGGTAGCAGTAACGGTCTGAAAAATACCTGACGCTGTATTGTGCAGTTTTGAGCTCCTGATGATGGACGGAAAAATTGTCTGAAACATGTACAGCGTCTTGTAGAACTAAATAAATTGTGAAACGTTGCATCTTGTTTGTTGTACTCTGCGAATTTCTCTCTGGGCTTTCGTTTATTTTCATTATAATGGCGCACAGAAACAGTAACATATTTAAAGGCAAGATTAATTAAATCTTACCGTGTCCCTGTACAGTATTTACATAAAACTTAACAATTATTATTTGGTTATTTTTAAATAATCTCTTGTTTTAAAATAAAGTATTTGTTTAGGTAATATCGTTGTTCCTCGTGGCAACTGAAGCAAATGCCATAAGTCACGAAACGTTACTTGAAGTACCATTTTCAGTTACTTACTTGGTAATGAAATTCCATGTTGTAACCGGAATGCAAAGATAAGAGAGATTTTAACCCTTTACCTGCTAACGTGGAGAATATGGCGAGCTCCGAATAATGCTAGCAAAGGGCAGATGGGATTTAACTCGGCGTTTAAATGGTTAAGCGCAATCTCAATTTGCAAACCACGCCCAACTGAATTACTTGGTAAAGCTTTTGGTGTAATAACGTGAATATTTAATTCTGCTAATATACAATTGAAAAAAATACATTGAAAAAATACATAGAAAAATACATAAAAATCCTGTGTTATATCAAATGTCCTCTGGTTTATTTTTAAATGTTGAATCCGTGTTCTCAAATTTCACCTACAGCACCCTTGTTCGGTCGCCATGACACATTCAGATCATCTCCTCAGATGTTACATCGTATATCTGGAAACCTACAGGATAAAAGCCTTCTAAGGCTCAGATAACTTATGACACTAACGAGGAAGCAGAATGTAGTAACGGAACAACAGAATATATTTTTTTTTTCGAGAGAGGCCATCCCGTTTTGTATTATCAAATCTGTACAATGTATTATGTGCCGTCAATACACAACATACATCAAACAAGATGCAATAATTACAATTAGGTTATATTTGGCTACATGTTTCGGCTGTGACCGGCCATCTTCAGGCCAATTAAGAACAACAATTAAGGTACAGTAAAAATAGTACTTAATGGGATCCCATTTCGTTCACATTAAACCTTGATAAAATACGATAATTCTTACTTAGAATCAAAACAGTGGAATAGTATGGTAAAATGGTAAAACTAAACCTTCACGTACTGCACTCAGGCCTCAGTTTTAAGTACTGTTTTTACTGTACCTTAATTGTTGTTCTTAGTTGGCCTGAAGATGGCTAGTCACGGCCGAAACATGTAGCCAAATATAACCTAATTGTAATTATTGCATCATGTCTTATGTATGTTGTGTATTGACGGTGCATAACATATTATACAAGAAAATCTTTCAATTTATCTTTCATCCTTTGCTGAGATCGACTTTATCAGTTTCAGTAGTAAACAAAATTGCCTTGTGTACTTACAAGGTTATTTTCGAGGGAACGGTTATGTGAAACGCAATCTCTTTAATTTGAAAAGAAACGACAAAAATTATACAATAAATAAGCAGTCTGTCTATAACCGTTTCTACACCTACTGAGCAATCATAATACCTGAAAAATATTTCACTTTACACAGGCCACACTTTACCTTTATTGCATGGGATGACATCAGGATTCTTGTCGTCCATCTCGTATAAGTCCTCGACGTTGGAGCGGAGTGGAAGCGCCGCTTTCTCTTTGAGCGCCAGGTCTCCAGGGCGAGAAGGGCTCCCCCTGTTCTGGGCTCGCACACGCAGCGCGCCGACAATAACTATGGCCACTACCAGTAGCACTGCTACAACGCCGATCAGGATTCCCAAGACCGGATTGAGTTCGAAGGGAACTGGCGTTCCTGTATTAAAGGACAGTGGCCATCACAACACACATTGTTAACAGGACAGTCAACAGTGGTAAATAATCCTTATATACCAAAAGACTTAAAGCAGGTGCTTTGTGTTTCATTTCATTGTTTGTTGAAGACTTCGTGCTTAAGCATCCTGATCGAGTTAGAGAATTGTGAACCATCTGATTCTTAATTCTAGAATCCTTTCCATCTGCACATGATCATCGATTCGCTTTTCAAATTGTTTTTATTATGACTATCAATATACCAGACAGGAAAAGTAGGCGAAAGAAGCGTTTGTCTCTTTACATCCTGGACTCTTTTTGGATGGTTATGCCCCTTAATTCACTGGGATATCACTTTTGTTTCTTTTTTGTTTCAGATCTTAGATATATTTATATAAAGCCATATCTTTTTGAATAACTCTTATTTATATGTCTACGTTAATTTGTTTCATGCTACATTTATCGACCTCATAAGTGAAAATTTACAGCTTCGTCAAAAATATTTTGTACTTTGTGACTTGCAAACGGTAGTTCGCACACAGTTTGCAGTATATTAATGATTTATCTACAAACAAAATTACGTATAATTAAGTAAAAGGAATAAATATTGAGTATTATGATAATAATGTTTCGTTTTCTTTAAACTTTTGGCGCCGGAATTATTTTTTTAATTTTAGCACACCTGTATATAAAATGTGAATAATATAGGAACCAAATGCGTTAGAATTATGAAACAAACTGCATTCTGAAGAGAAAAAGACGGAGATTATATACCATGTTTAAAATATTCACTACCTATATTTGTTGAATAGATATATATAATATGCAACTTTAGAGGTTAGCGTTGCGGTACGACCATTATAGTTGACATTAGGTTAATTATGCATCGTACGAAAGGCAAGAAGACAAAAATCGGCGACTGAATGGGAAGGGACGCAACAAGGCGAAAAATGCTTCACTGGTTTAATTACGACAAGTCACAACAAATTTGAAATGCAGTAAGTGACGCTATATTACGTCATTAGGGTCAAGTATAGTGCCGTAATTGTCAATTGTCATGACTGTATGGTTCGTTTTTCCTACAATTATGACCCATGCAAAACACATCTCAACCTTACAGCCAACCGATCTAAACGGGTAAATACTAAATATTACGACTGTAATCCGTATTTGTGCCTCACTTGTGCGGGATAATAATCACATGTATTTTATATCACATAATTTTAGATACCCTATGGTCTGTCTGAGCCTGCCACATTTGTGAATTTATCTCGAAAACAGCGCCACTTTCCGCAAAAAAAAGTTTTGATAGGAAATATATACAGGGTTTTTCAAAATGATTGTCGGGGTTTTAACAACTTGCCACCTCTTTCTCCAGATGTAACCCCATGTGATTTCTTTCTATGGGGTTACGTCAAGGATCAGGTTTATGTTCCTCCTCTTCCCGCAAGTATCCCGGAACTGAAGGTACGAATCAGAACTGCCACTGAAACCAGCACCGCTGACATGCTACAAACAGTTTGGAACGAATTCGTTTATCATATTGATATTTGTAGAATGAAAAAGGGTGCACATATAGAGCACCTGTAAGGTATGTAACAAAACCTTGGAGTCATTTAATTAGCAAAACAACTAATGCACATACTTAAAATTTCACATTAAAACACTTAAAATCGCTCCAACATGTTTCGATCCTAAGATCATCTTCAGGGAGCTACACTGTTCCTTGCTAAAGTCACATATTTAAAAACACTTTAGCAAGGAATAGTGTAGCTCCCTGAAGATGATCTTAAGATCGAAACATGTTGGAGCGATTTTAAGTGTTTTAATGTGAAATTTTATTAGTTGGTATGCTAATTAAATGACTCTACGAAATGCACGGTGCAACGACAAAGACAAAAAAACTTGGAGTGTTGTTCTATTAAATAATGAAATACCTATACTCCTATCACAAGTGCATTGTGTATGACAAGTTGTTAAAACCCCGACAATCATTTCGAATAACCCTGTATAATAAATAACCCTGTATTTCGTTTTTCACTAAAACGTTTATCTAAAACTTCATTCAAAACATGACGAATTAATTGATAAATCAAGATCATCAAAAAGTGACGTCGGTATTCTTGCAAAGTACCTTTTTTAACCAAACTGAAATTTTCTGGAGAGATTTTAGTAAATGCAACCACAAAATATTTCACAAGAGTGAACGGGAACGGATAGACGGAAGGACAGACAGACAGACAGACAGACAAATAAGAATAACAAAGATACTAGTCGCTATTTGCTACCACGCGAACGCGCTCAACAACGGAATATTCTTTTGAAGATGGGGGTGTGAAGTCTGCCGAGAACATATCTTGATTAACAAAATAAAGGAAGGAGATGATCGTACTATCGAAAAGAGGGTTCATCCGGAAAAGTATTCAGTAGATGAACATCGTTCCTTTCGGGAAAGAAAGGCTAACATGTACAGAACTATAAAATGAACACACACTGAAGGTTTGTAATTGTTCCTTTGCGTAGTGCTCTTTTACTTTCAAAAGAGTCTACTGAATGCAGTGCAGATATTTGTACTGGAGGAAAAAGAAGTGGCGAAGTGAAGAGAATACATGAATAGAGAAGTGAAGGTGGTGAAAAATGCGTATTGATGAGTCTCGTAGTGGGTACAGTTCACCTGTTACGGCCATACAATGACAAGGGCGAAGTGGGTACATCCCTACACCGCTTGAGGGAGGTGGGAAACGCCTACCAAATACTTTTTCGAAGATCTAAAGAAAAATACCACTTTGGAAACATACGCATAGAAGGTAGGATAATGTGGAAATGGATCTTCAAGAATTTGGGTAAAGGTAAATCAGTCCCATTACAGGCCCGAGGTGCCCAGAGGGTTCCAGGAAGTTAAGGTTCCTAGATTACATGTCAACGGCACAGGATGGTGGTAAGGTTGTCAGTCTTACGCACCGGCCGCCTTCACCCCCAGGAAATGCTCCTGGTATTCATTTCTGTTAGAGGCTGAGTCGACCCCAGGGCCATAGTGCGATCGGAAGGATTATGTCAATGAAAAATTCCAATGACACAATCTGGAATCGAACCAGCAACCTTCCGATTTGTAGCACAGCACCTTACCCACTGTGCTACCGCGGTCCCCTCAAGAATTAGGGTGCAAGGGTTTAATTATTGACTTCAAACATTCGTCGTGTTCTGAATATTGTATGCTTTCGTCTGGGTAATTCTCCGGCATCTGAATTTTATATGCCGACGTTTCGGCACACAATGTTCCATCTTCATAGGCAGGTAGATATGCCTATGTAGATGGGACAGAGTGTTCCGAAACGTCGGCATATAAAATTTAGACGTCGGAGAATTACCCAGAAGAAAGCATACAACAGGGTTTAATCAATTCATCTGAAATAGGGCAGGGCTATTATTCAAAATGTCCAGATGGTTTCTGGGGCCTACCCAGACTCCTAATCATTTGGTATCGGGGTCATTTCCTAGGATCAGAGAGGCTCCGGCATGATGTCGACCATAAACTTCCATCTAGTGTCAAGGTTAAGAAGTACGGCGATTATTCTACTCCCTTTATATGCCTTCAGGGTGTGGGCAACGGAAAACTTTACCATTTTACCTTACGGTGAGGTCAAATAGAGGACTTTGTGACCATAGTACAAAAAATGTGGATCCAAATTATCAATGATGTTTCACTGAACGTCGCCGTTAGGTGACTGTACTACTGTTTGTTATTCATAAGGTCCCGGGTTAAAACCCGGAGGCGTCTATACCGAGGCATAGCTTTGTTTTATGGGTCATTCCAAGCAAATTTCCGGATATTAACCCATTTCACGACGGAACCGCTTCCACATCCTTTCCTTTTAATTACTCAATACCTATCTTTACGTAATAAAATCTGAAGTATTGATGATGGTGCTGAATGTAACTCCAGACTCCTTACCCCCCTCCCCCCCAGAAACAAATTTATTTTCCATAAAATATTACTTCACTTTCTTTATTTTTTTAGGCGCGTTCACAAATTAAGAAAAGCGTCTATTAGCTTCGTCATGTCCGTCCGTCCTTCCTCCGTCCGCAAGGAACAACTCGGCTCTAAATGGATGGATTTTCATGAAGTGTGATATTTTAGTATTTTTCCAAAAATCTGTTGAGAAAATTCAAGGTTTATTAAAATCGAACAAGAATAAAGAGTATTTTACATGAATACCAAAATACATTTTCTATATATCTTGCTCGGGGACCGCGGTGTCACAGTGGTTAAGGTGCTGTGCTACAGGTCGGAAGGTCGCTGGGTCGATCCCAGCTGGTGTCAGTGGATTTTTTATTGACATAAAATCCTTCCGATCGCCCTATGGCCCTGGGGTCGACTCAGCCTCTAACAGAAGTGAGTACCAGGTGTATTTCCTGGGGGTAAAGTCGGCCGTTGCATAAGGCTGACAACCTTACCACCATCCTGTGCCGTTGTCACGAAATCTGGGAACCCTCTGGGCCACTCCAGGCCTGAAACGGGACTGATTTACATTTTATATGTCTTGCTCACTTCTTCTTGGAATGAAAACTGTTTCAGACAAATGTTGTAGGGAAACTCGAAACACATCTTAGGTTCAATACCATTTTTTTCTTATGAAATCGTGCCATTTATGAGATAATGTGGAAAAATGCTGTAGAGCGGGGCAGTCCACAGATGACAATATGGCGCATGCGCTTTGCGTGATGGATATCTAAGGCTACATAAACATACATCGGAAGGTTGCTGGTTCGATCGCAGCTGGCGTTATTAGATTTTATTATTGACATAATCCTTCCGCCCTGGGGTCGACTCAGCCTCTAACAGAAATGAGTACCAGGAGCATATCCTGGAGGTAAATGCAACCGGTGTTTAAGGCTGACAATCTTTTTTGTACAGAATGTGGGTCACTAAGGTGAATCAACGTTTATTAATATCGACTAAACACCTTCTACTTGAATCAACTAGGTAGGTTGATAGAGTGTCAAATATTCGTAAATCATATTAGGGACGCACCGGTTTCAAAAACCGACGTCGTGGGAAGCAAACTGTCTTACTTTTCCACCACTACTACCACCACCACTAATACTACCACTACTACGACTATTACTACTACTACCACTACTACTATTTCTACTACTACTACCCCTTCTACCACTACTACTATTATTACTACTACTGATACTACTACTACTACTACCACCACCACTAATACCACCACCACCACTAATACCACCACCACCACTACTACTACTACTACTACCACTACTGCTATTTCTTTTACTACTAACACTACTACTACTACTACTACTACTACTTCTTCTTCCTCTTCGTCTTCTTCCATTGGCACTACAGCCCACTGTGGGCTTTGGCCTGTCGAAAAATGTCCTTCCATTTTTTCTTATCTGCCACCAACTCTCTCCATCTTGTCACTTGAAGATCTATTTCTACTTCTTCTTTCCATCTTTTCCTTGGTCTTCCCCTTCTTCTCGTCCCTTCCAGTTCTTGAGTGAAGTTCTTTTTGGGTATCCTATCCTCCTCCATTCTCTATAAGTGACCTAAGCAGCTTATCCTTTGCCCTTTTATCCATTTTGCTATATTTTCTCCTTTGCTCATCTGTTCTAGTTCTCGATTCGTCCGACTTTTCCATTCCCCGTTTTCATATTTAGGACCATATATTCTTCTAAATATTTTCCTTTCAAAAATAACAGAACTTATTCTTATTTCTTCGTCAACATCCATTCTTCTACTCCATACGACAATACCGGACTTCTTAGTGTCTTATATAATATAATTTTAGTAGCTCTGGATAAAAGTCGACTCCTGAAGAGACTTATAGCGGCTAAATAAGTTCTATTGCTGGCCAAATTACGTCTTTGTATTTCTTTTTCCACGCTATTATCATTACTGTCTAGACACAACAGCCAAAATCTTGACATCTAGGCTCGTCTAGGATTATACGATAATTCCATGAGGACGTTTCGGGAAAACTTATCGGTACCATCTTAAACGGTCCGTCTTTGAATGCTTGACCCCTGAAGACGCAACCGATAGGTTGTCCTGAAACGCCGGTGCGGAATTACCACTCCACGTTGTGTTAATTCCAAGACAAGTACAGGATCTCAATGACATCACGGCGGAAGTCTGAAATCACGCATTCAAAATCTTTCTTCCTTTGAGAGAAAATTTAAAATAACTGTACCAGTATTCGCAGCCTTTGATATTCCATCATTCTGACCATATATTTTTTTAAACAACAGACAATCTGCATGTATGCATATGTCTACAGTAACATGTTGACATCGACTGGGGAACATGACAGCCATTATCCGAGGCTTCACGTTCTCACTATTCTACGCAGATATCGATAAACGGAAGCTTTCACGTATAGAAACAGGATCTATAGAAGAGCTGTAGTTCCAGACACCCAGGCGAGATCGTTCGGGTCCTGCAGGTCCCGAAATTTCGGATTTTTTTCGCACAGTTATATTTGTCTTACTGCTATGTTCTGTTACACACACACACACACACACACAAGCACACACACACACGCACGCACAAGCACACGCACGCACGCACAAGCACACACACGCACGCACAAGAACACACACACACGCCACGCACACGCACGCACAAGCACACACACATGCACACACAAACACACGCGGGCGCGCGCGCGCACGCACACTCGCACACACAAGAGGAACCCTCCATATGTCGGATAAAATTTTCCAATTCGACCAGGAGAGTAATACAACAAGCCTGGACTTAATCAGATTTTTGTCTTCACAGATAAGAGCACTACGGTAATTCCAAATGGCGGGTTTTTGACCCCGTGTGAGACGCTGCCGATTGAGCCTCTATCATTATTTCCTCCTAGTACATTCCAGAATAATTTCATTACGCCATGCCCTACATCACAGCATTTCTTACACAGTTATTGTTTTTTTAAATGAGTTCTTTAAAGACTGTCGATTTTTTGGCACTTTTCGCAAAATTGAGAAAAGACTATCAGCTTCGTCGTGTCTGTCCGTCCGTGTGTCCTCATGCAACAACTCGGCACCCACTGCAGGGATTTTCATGAAATTTGGTACTTGAGGAGTGTTTTTCGAAACTCTGTCAAGAAAATCCAAGTTTCATTGAAACCTGACAAGAATAACCGACACTTTACGTGAAGACCACTATATGTACATTTCTGATCACATCGCGCTCAGTTCTTCTTAGAATGAGAAATTTTTCTGATAGAAGTTGTAGAGAAAACCAAAACACACATTTTATGCTCAATAACTTTTTTTTTCGAAAATCGTACCGTTTATGAGATAATGTGGAAAAATACTGTAGAGCAGAGCAGGTCACTGATGACAAAATGGCGCATTGGCACTGCTTGCTGGATACCTAAGGCTACAAATACACACACAGGTTATGTAATACTCATTGCTTTCCCATTACAACAATGATTCCATGAACGCGCCTCAGTGTTACGTTACATGTAAATTTCGTATCTTATTAAGATCAGGAGGTGTAGGCTGCAGAAGAATAAATGAGTACCGCATATTGTCGGAATTACATCGACAGGACAAACCGCATTGCTCAGAGAAAATCGTGTCTCAGCTCCACCCTCTCCACCATAAATCTCGCATGGAATAATCCGGGATGAAACCCAGTAATTAACAGCATGGACCCACAGATCTTTCCCAGTTTGTATAGGCCTATAACCACCCACTCAATTTTCTGCAATATTTCATTGATTTCAAGAAGTGTATTACATAGGCGCATTCTGGTAAATCCGTATTTCATTATGAGCCTTACGTTGTAGGCACTGATGGGGATTATTTCAAAATTAATGATAACCCTAAAGAACTCTACAGAAACTGACAACTTTCTACCGCACTGAAAAGATGTCTGTTTAGGAATAGGAAATTATCTTCAAGGACGCTACATTTAGCAACCTGTCAAAGCCTACTGATTACGTGATGCACCAACAGTTTAACATTCAACAATTGTACGCTCTCTCCACACTGTATTTATGTGTTTTGTATTTATCTGAGAACAAACAGCGACTTGTGCCACTTACAGCATAAACTGATTGGTTTTTATAACCGAGACGAAAAGTGTTTACAGCGCGGTACGGACTG
>Ga0123352_10010305_pt1 | contig 14670 bp, 8 predicted proteins | sample TergutLab28metaG_FD_89700 | JGI IMG/M metagenome (GOLD analysis project Ga0123352, IMG submission 89700) | Labiotermes labralis P1 segment gut microbial communities from Petit-Saut dam, French Guiana - Lab288 P1 | ecosystem: Host-associated > Arthropoda: Insects > Digestive system > Gut ... | reverse complement strand
TTGTTCTATCTTATTAGATGTGGTGATCTGAATGCAGAGTGTTGTTGCGCTCCAGGTGAGGGGGAGAGGGGGAGGTGAACGGGGGGGGGGGGTGGGTGTGGGAGGTTCAAGTTTTGTCATCTGTTGGACAGTTCTTGATGTTCCAATTGACTTGGTATAGTAACTAAGCCACATACTGGAAGACCTGTGGCCAGCATCTAGAGACTAACGTCCGTATGGTGCTGAGGTTAGGGATCAGTACAGCTTTACCTCCGCTCCTAATATATATATACCTTCATGGCATACATTGCAACTTCACTGCTTTATTCTTACAATAAAAGCCAGCGAGATGCACTATTTCTCAACTTTATATTGATAAAAAACTCTACATGTTTCGCACAGACTTACTGTCCATCCTGACCTCGCAGGCAGACAGTCAACATAACCAGCATGACAAATACCTGTTGCTGTGTGTAGTGTGTAGAGACTCCCGATGATGCACAGTCTGATGTCCGAAACATCTACAGTTCTTTATCAAAATAAATTTGAGAAATAGTGCATCTAATTGGCTTTTATTATAAGAATATATATATATATATATACGTATGATGCACAATCCTCTAAATTCATTGCTTTACCTTTCAAATACTCATTTTAGTGCACAAATATCTTCAACATTTCAATAGTGTAAAATTACCATTATCTTGTGATGTCTTGTGATCGGTTACTTTCACTAGAGTCTGATACATGGCACTAGAAGTTGCATGGCCTTCATATGAACACAAAATGCTTAGTGCGCAACAGATGGCAGTAACCACCACAAGGTCATGACATGAACATAATAACTTCTGTTATCAGAGCAACTACAAACATAAATCAGGATATTAAACATAATATCGGAGCACAAGTGTCAGCATAACAACTGTGTTACAAAACTGTGTAAGTCAGAGTTTATAAAGACAACATGAATATTTTTGTAGTGGAGAAATTAAAATGGTAACATAACGGTGAATTCCCTGTGTACACCATGAAGGTATATGGAGGGGTGGGGGTAAGGCTCCCTTCATTCTTATGGCTGAGCACCAAGAGCCAGGTTGGACGCTTTGGTGAGAAGATAACTCTCTTGCTCCTAGTGAAAATCAAACCAAGGTTCCGCAGATGTCCACCACGTAGCCTGGTCACTACAGCTACTGTCGATGCTATCCCAGATCCACGATTAAAACAGATAAACAGGAACTAAAGAAAACAAGCCAGTTAGAAAAGCACTTAATGGAAGACAACAAAACTATGGATGAGACAAACACATATTTAGCCACAAAAATTTATGAAAACTGAAATACAGTACAAAATGTGTCATAAAAAGTCAGAAGACTTAACAAAATTCACATTTATACCCATAAAGAAAAATAATAATAATATATCTGGAATTATTCTGACAACAAAAGCAATGCAAGTTATTAGACTGAACATCCATACATGGAACACAAAGGAAATGCATTCCACATTCTTGCAGGACATACATGCACTACAAACCACTTCAGTGACTACAGAATCCTGAACATTGGATGGGGCAGTGACAGGTACTCTACGATCTCGCACAATATCGCGGAAAACATGTGACACACACACACACACACAGAGCCTACATACAGTAAAAGCTGGTCTGTCTGGCACTGGATGACACTGAACGCTCCATCAATCAAAGTTTACATAGACCCAAAACATTTCACTACTCCACCTGTCACTGATTATTAATGTGCAAAGAGCAGAATTTGAAGTTTTGCATCCCAAAGTCTTACGACATGCAAATAAACACCACACGTCAGTTTTTAACACAACATTTTATTTATATACAAGGGTGAATCAAAAAGTAAAGGCAATTTTTTAATTAAGCGGTAACCAGGACAGAGAGGAGCTGGCGCATTGAGCAGTATTGACAATGCCTGTTGAAGTGTTCAGCCATGTGCAGTACAGCACTCTACCTTCAGCCGAGTGGCAGCAACGAGGGCAAAAACAAGGACGCTCCTTTACAAGATTGCACCATCGAAGAACGTGGCGTAGCGCGGTTTGTTTGTGCAGAAGGAGTGAAACCTGTGGAAATTCACTGTCATATGTTGGCTCAGTATGGACAGAGCACCACGAGTCAACGGAAGGTTTATGAGTGGGTGGAAAGGTTTAAATCGGGTTGAACACGTGTTACTGATGAAGGTCGTTCTGGTGGCCATCAACATCGCGCACACAAGACCACAAGAGCAGCCAAAAAGCTTCTTCTCCACAGGAATACAGAAACCAGTTGAACTATATAACAAATGAATTGTGTTGCAAGGGGACTATGTAGAAAAATGATGTGTAAAATTGCTCACAGTTACTTCTGTTAAAGCCATTAAATGTATTTTGCCTTTACTTTTTGATTCTCCCTCGTACAATGGTATGTATGTCACGGCGACATGTTTCTACCTAGTAGGTCATCCTCAGGCCCTCCAGCAAAACAGATCAAAGAGTTCACATTCTGAAAACCATAAACTAAAGCGGTTTTCTTATACTGGTGTTTAATATACTACCAGACCTGATAGTGTCTAATTTTAATCTTATGTTTATTGGACCGTGCATCATTGTGATAATTGAAGAATAAAAGACCAACTTGATGTCACTTGCTATTTTATTTCACTTCTTATGTGCTCAACATGTTTCGGACATTAACATATCCATCATCAGGAGCTTTCGACTATTCTTTTGAATTACCACATTGGTCGTATTGTTCTGTAAAGACGGAAGATTTAGCATTAGCGTAAATTATGGTATGTAGTGGTGCGTGTTTGATGTGACGTGCTTTGTCACTTGCGCACCACTACATACCATAATTTACGCTAATGCTAAATCCTCCGTCTTTACAGAACAATACAACCAATGTGGTAATTCAAAAGAATAGTCGAAAGCTCCTGATGATGTATATTAATGTCCGAAACATGTTGAGCACATAAGAAGTGAAATAAAATAGCAAGTGACATCAAGTTGGTCTTTTATTCTTCAACTCTAAAAGTTAAAACCATCATATAACCAGTTCAATTTATATAACCTTCTGTAAATGAAACTTGTGAGCATTTGGGATCCCACAATGTGAATAAACTAACAACTCTTGGATCTGTTTTCTTGGAAGGCCTGAGGATGACCGACTAGGTTGAAACATGTTGCCCTGACATACATGACATATATACCACTGTACACAAAATAAATGTTGTGTTAATGACTGACGTGTGGTATTTATTTGCAAAGAGCAAAAGTTGAACAAGAAAGACTAACGACTGGGTAAATTTAAATAAGTGAATAGGTCAGATAGCAGAAGAATCTTCTTGGTTTTTTACGTTATGTATAGGCCATGTTACATAAGCAGTGGTGAAACGGGAGCAGAAAGTGTGTCAGGGAAATTACAACACAATGTGAAGTGACCAATTGAACAGTTCGGTCTGTCAACAGGGCCGCCAGGTCCATTAATATATGTATAATGCCTGACTCTCCAATATCTGGAAAACTGTGACATCCAGAAACCCTCTGGTCTCAGAGGTAGCAGATAAACTGACTCTTTTACTTTCAATCTGGTCCCAAAACTATAAGGTGAGGTAAATTCAGTCAAAAACACAACTATAAATATATGGCTTAATGACAGTGTTTATTGGCAACAGAAAACTACGTGTTTCGGCCTATAGCAGCCATCATCAGGTTTTGACAATTTTCTTGCTATAAGAGTTACGTATAATGTGCATATTATACAGGGTGAGTCTCTAGCTAGAGGCCCCAAACCATTGTCCATGTATACAGTCGAACAGCGCGGGTTTCTTGTTCATAAATACTGGCAAACAGGTTCATCTAAAGCATGCCAGACAGCATTTTGAACAGAATTTGGTGAAAGACGTGGACCATCGAAGTGTTCCATCCAGAAATTGGTTGAAAAGTTGGAAACAAGGGGAAGCTGACTTTTCTTTGGGACCTATTGAAGGGCAAAGTGTACAAAAATACACCCCGCACAATCGAACAACTCAAAGACGCTATATGCCAAGAGATTCAAGCTGTCAACATCGACACTTTGGGAAAAAGTATTCCAGAATTTGAAGAAACGCATTCAAATGTGCTTGGATGTGAAAGGAGACCAGTTTCAGCATCGATTATCAGCAGGTCCTGTTTTGCATCATTCCCGGTATGTGTATATAAATTTTCAAGTCATTATCTCAATAACAATTTTTTATAGACAATAGTTTGGGGCCTCTAGCGAGAGACTCTCCCTGTATATAACTCTTATAGCAAGAAAGTTGTCAAAACCTGACGATGGCCGCTATAGGCCGAAACATGTAGTTTTTTTTCCATTGCCAATTAACACCATCATTTAGCCATATATTTATAGTTGTGTTTTTGACTGAACTTACCTTACCATATAGTTTAAACACACAACGGGGATGGCACACCTCAGAATTGGTCCCATATTGTGGGCTCAACATCTGGCATCAGGGAACGAGTAGGTATTGACGCCAGGAGTGTGTAACAACAGTTACTTATTTGCAGTTACTTTGATACAGGTGATTACAAATTTGGTCCCACATAATTTTGAGGAAAGTTATGCAAATAACATAATGTTGCCCCTACACATTTTTTGCTGCATATAAGGCAATTTGTTAGTTTCTGGCCAAGTGAAACTGCTGAGCAGAAGACCTGGAATGAGTCACTAATACAGCAACACTAACAGCAGGCTGACAGACAAAACAAAAGAAATCCTTCCCTTCCCACCTGATGTGCACTGTACACACATCCACCACCCACACTTGTTTCTGTTCACAATTCACAGCCTACATATCTCAACAGTACCGGTGCCTATAGGACTGGCCGCAACAGCATAACGACCACACAAACAAACAAGCCCCTCCCTCTCTCCTCTCCCATTGTTAAGAGGATAACTAAATAATACTTAATATAAACCTTATTGTGACACCGTGCATTTCGTAGAATCACTTCAATTATCAACCAACAAGTGCACTTATATAACTTTCACACAAAACACTTAAAATCACTCCGACATGTTTCGATCTTTTTTAGATCATCATCAAGGAGCTATGTTTCTCCTTGCTAAAGTTATATAATAACATTCACAATTTAATTCGTTTCTGTAAACGTTGTGTTGTGGCAGCGTGTCATGTTGTGTGGGAATACGCTGTTGAGAGTGCAGCTGGTTAGGTGTGCATCATATGCTACATAACGGCAGCCAGTCCCTCATTACATAGCATATGACGCACACCTAACCAGCTACACTCTCAACAGCGTATTCCCACACAACATGACACGCTGCCACAACACCATGTTTACAGAAACGAATTAAATTGTGAATGTTATAATATAACTTTAGCAAGGAGAAACATAGCTCCTTGATGATGATCTAAAAAAAGATCGAAGCATGTCGGAGTGATTTTAATTGTTTTAAGTGTTTTTATGTGGAATTTATGTAAGGGCAATTGTTTGTTAGTAACTGAAGTGATACTTAATATGTCAGAATAATGGGCAATATTACAAAAAATACAGATACATAAAAATTATAAATACAATTATAAAAAGCATAATTAAATGTATTAACGTTATTACTGTACACAACTTTACAGGGGAAGGAGTAGCAGTGGAACAAAGATGTCACATTCACCTCAGCTTGCCAATCAGTGGTGGAGGTGGCTGTGTCTATCTGGTTGTGCTAAAAAGTACAGCTGTTGGCATTTCAGGAAATACAGGTGGTTTGGGTTCGCACAGTGGTCCACTCTGAGGGAATACAAGGCTAAAGATACCATGGACACACAGCTTCTCAGCTTCCCAGACAACGTTCTTCTCACGATACTCACATACATTAACATCTGCATTTGCACAACCACACCGAGTTCACCATAAAGATCAGATTAGCACAATTATGTTTATGTATGGATACTGATGTGTGGAGAGCTCATAGTTTGTCTGCATGCAGTATTTGGTGGTAGATAGTGTGTGTGTGCACAGTGTCCAGTGGAACACAGTTTGTCCATGTGCAGTGTCTGGTGGTACATCATTTGTGTGTGTGTGTGTAGCATCTGGTGGTACATCACATGTGTACTGTGTCTGATGGTACAAGGTGTGTGCATGCACAGTGTCTGGTGGATACATAACCTGTGTGTGTAGTGTCTGATGGTACATCATGTGTGTGCTGTATCTTGTGGTACAAGGTGTGTGCATGCAAAGTGTCTGGTGTGTACAGTGTCCTGTGGTACAAATTATGTGTGTGTGTGTGTGTGTGTGCACGCATGCTTGTGCAGTATCTGGTGGTACACTGTTTGTGTGCAAAGTGTATGGTGATACAATGTGTGTGTGTGTGGTGCAATATCCAGTGGAACATATGTGTGTAGTGTGTAAGGTCTGGTGGAAAATCCTTACAAAGTAGGATTAGCCAGAATCACCATCAGACTAAGAATCAGAATCATTCAGGCCTTGCCCAATCTGGCCCAAATTCACTTTATAATTTTCACAGGGCTCAGAATTTTTAATAAACCTTTCTGATTGGCTCTTTACCAGTGCAACAGAAGAATAGTCTTGCATAGCTAAATGAGCCAGTAAAAAAATATTTTCCCGTGTTGTGGGCACGGTATGCAGCAACCTACATGTCCCAACAGCGTGGGCAGCTGGCTTCAAATATTTTTTCATGCTGACTTCTATTAAAATAATGGAACTTCTAATTTTTGTGCATTTTCTGACTCTAAGCAATAGAGTATCAATTAATTCTGATCAATGCAAGAAGACAAGTGCTAACTGAATGCTCTAGTCACACAATCTTTCACGCTTAAACTGTATCGGTTGCAGAGTCTCCACCTGTCCGTCTTGGGTTAACACGCTGGGGTTCAAAACTAAGAGCAGGTGTGCGCAGTGTCAGCATGCAGTAACAGATATACGCAAGTTTACACAATGTAAGCCGATGCCTTCGTATATACAAATTTTCTCTTTATTAACATTCCTGAGAATACATGTAACTGATCTGCACAATGTTAATGGCTTTCTTGGAGAGGTTCTTGTACCAAGATTTGGGGCTCTCACAGCAGTGATGCTGATGATTCAAGTCTTCTGGGATGTTATACTGTGTCACTGAGTGAGTGGTTCCTGACGGCCCAAAGAAACACAGTGCCTTCGTCTTCAGGTTCAAGCAGTCCAAAATGACCAACTGACTGACCCCTAGCACTAAGGCACGGTGTTTGCAAGAAACATCAGGAATTACTCACCCAATGACATAAGGCATCCAACAAGATGCTAAGTCTTTCATGTCTGTAGGTTCTGAAACCATCATGGGCAGCACACTTTCTGTCTTTCATATAGCACACCATCTGTCGTTCATGTAGCATACCATCTGTCATTCATGTAGCATACTGACTGTCCTTCATGTAGCATACCGTCTGTCTTTCATGTAGCATACCGTCTGTCATTCATGTAGCATACTGTTTGTCATTATGCCATGAAAGAACACCATCTCTACCCAACACACAAGTAAATACACACTACATAAATAGCAAACTATACCAATATCAATTATACCCAGACATACACAACACCTGAACACTGTATGTTTATTTATTTACTTTTCTACATGTTTCGGTCATTCTATGCAGCCAGGTAGAGAACGCAATCATAAAAGTATGCTATGTCAGAGGCTTCTGTTTCACAATTCACACACACAAATTGTGAACAAGAGGCCTCTTCAATCCCACACCTTTCCGAATATGCACTTCTGTTTCTACAGGATGATGGTCGAATAGAACTGAAATAAGATGGAGAAAAGTAATTAAACAAATGTACTGTGTTCAGGTGCTGTTTGTGTGGATATAAAGTAATACCAAGTTACTAGCACAATGGGATGTCATTACCTAAATTATTAAACCGAACATTTTTCTCCTTCAACTACTATTCCAGTCTTGTATTTACACATAATCAAGTACATGATTTTTATGTTTGAGTTCTGGCAGTCCTAGAGTAATTTTCAAAACCGACAGTTGACTTCTTACCACACACATCTCTTCACAGTTGTATAATGGTAAGAGCAAAACCACCAGAGATGATTTTTCATAAGAATATGACCTTGGACACAGTGGCACAAGGGGAAGTCAGATAAAAACCATTTACAAATATACAGCTGTGTTACAAACAGACTCATTTCATAGCACCTACATGTTGCCTCCAGGAGGTTCGATTGGACTGAATTCGATAACAACAGAATATGTACAGGCTGGCAATGAAGTGACCCCCACACCTCCACCGTTTCCAATTGTTTGTGCAGCCCTTTACTTAAGCATTCAGTACCCCGCACTTTTGAACAAAGATATATTGGGCCAGGTACCTAAATTTTACTGCCGCCAGTGCCTAACAGTCACAAAGAACATGTGAGACCATTTCAAATGACTGTCTACCAGCTCCAGTTTTGGTATCATTAATGATAAACTGCCCTCTCATTATTCTCAGCTGATTTCTGGTCAAGTTGAGGAATTCCCAAGTCCTTTTAGCAGAGGGTCTGTTAAGAAAGCCCGTAACCTGCCTCTGTCCATGAAAGGCCTGCCAGTGCTTGATTTGCTGCTTGTCCAATCCCTGATCACTCCTGTGACAACCTTTGAAGATATGCCAAGGGCAGACTCAGGTCCTGTAAGTAGATGTGAGGAGCCTTGCCGTGGCTAATTATGTTGTTTCCATCCATTCCCTAAGTGTCCTAGCACCCACACCAGCTGGATCCCTTTACATTCCACCAGTCTCATCAGCAAATTATGGCAGACCCAGACTAATTGGAAAATGTCAAGAGCTGTAATAACCACCTGACTACCTGACAGAATACAGATGCTCCTAGCTGTGTAGTCCATTTCCATATTCTCCATTGCACACACCTTTATGGCATATATTTCAGCCTGGAATAGTGCAGTGTCTAGCCCAAGTGAGAAGCTATGCTGCAATTCTTCTCGAGTCCCATCTAAACACATCGGCACCAGCGCCTTTACTAATCTTGGACCTGTCTGTACACCAGTGGCATACCCACAAATTTCGTTGGGTGGGGGTTCAACAAATATAGTTGAGGAAAGACAGGGAGAAAGGGGGTCTGGGGGCAGTAGCCCCCTAGTCAGGGGTTTTGGAGGCAGCTGTAATTTGGTATAAGAAATGTCATTTCATATAGTAAAATGTTATTAATTTTTGGTACTTTAAGACTATTTATGATGCCAACCAATTTATTTGTCATTGCTAATGTAAAATAATTGTGAACCTAGGCAGTTTTGGTATTTTACTGCCTTTTTTCCAAATATCTTGGGGTGTTGGCATCCAAAATTCAGCAATTTTTAACAGTTTTCACAATCGGGTTGAGTTTGGCACGATTTTGGAAGGCCTTCGGAATTTCTGGGGGTGGAGGGGGGCGTTGAACACCCCCCCCTCGGTACGCCAATGCTGTACACCAGACCATGAATGACCTGCTGTATGCATAACTCAGTACCATTCTGTCATCCCCATAAGATTAGACTGGAGACACATTACTGCCAAAGTCACAGCTATTCTCATCAGCGCAGGACAGGACATACATCGTAAACTCCTTCTGGGATCACAGATTTTATTTACAATACTGATATGAAGCAAACGCATCATTTAAGCATCTTCAATTCATGCCTGAACATGCCTACACCCTGTTTCAAACAATAAGTAACAAACAAGGTACCCTGAGTCCCATCTATAATAAGGTTTACCAGGGTGACTCATGTCCCAGTAAAAGTGAATGCTAGCAATCAAAAGAAAACAGATTAAGGATATTCTCACCAATGAACAGTCCCTGAGAAAACCTTAGCAATGTTATCAGTTAAAATCTGATTACTGTACCAATGGTTCTGTAAATTCTTCTAAGAAATATGCATAGTGATATACATTTGACACACTTCAAGCTAAAAACTGCTACATGTGAAACTGAAGAATAATGCACGTGTACAGTAACCATCAACAGAATTTCTACAGCAGACTTCACTCTTTGGAGATTCTGCACTGCAATGGCTGGTACTATGTTACTGGTGTTGCAAGACAACATATTGGCAGATGGACATGACCAGCAACTACGTGACAAGACTGAATTATGGTGGACCAATATGGTTGTTGGGGGCCTGAAGAGGAATGCTACTAATGCCAGTTGTGGCAGTTGGAAAAGGCAATATGATGGGAAAAGAAGGAACACTGGTAGGAGGAAAGATAATGCAGGGGGCTATACGGCAGCCAATAGGGAGCAGGGAAAACAGGAAGACTGGCCCACCTGTGGCCCAGTCCGCTCCCAGCCACACTAGCATAATGTTGGCCAGGAGCATCATCAAGTGTGCTCACCTGCCAACCAGGAAGAGTTCCGGCTGCATCTGGGTATGTACAGCATCATCTTTCATGAGTACGGTCATGTCTACAGTGGGCAGAGTATCCATTCAAACCAGAGTGAAGGAGCAATACCAGCTTTTCTGGTTTGGGCAGCCCAACAAATTGATGGAAGGTGAATATCGGTTCAACCACAATCATAACGTGCAACTCGAAAGCACCACAATCATCTCTCTCAAACCCAGCTATATGGAGCAGATGGAGCTCCATCCAAACAATATGAACGTGCATGTGGAACAGCTTGAGTGGGCCATGCAAACCTCTCATTCACAGCCCTGGCAAACCCCCCCCCCTCCCCCCCAACCACTGATACGCTCCTCACTGTCCTTTTCAGGAACAAATATTTTTTTCTCATTCCTCCTCCTACCAGTCTTGTTTCCCCATTGCCTGGTGGCACTGACACCAGCAGCCACACTTCACATGCTGCCAACAAAACAACTGGTCCACCACAATCCACTCCACTCTCATACTGCCCCTGTATATGTTCACACACCCACCTGCTTCAGAATTCTTCAGGGACTACTTAATCTTTCAAGATCAAACCAATACATTGTCCTGAAACTAACCAATGTGGCACATTCCAGACGAATGGAGAACTTGCCTACACCACAGCAGAAGCCTAAAAACTCACACAGCCTTTCTACACCTTATAAATATAAATCATACATGTTTTGATGCTTAACTCACATCATCATCATCATCATCAGTGACTGTGTTTCCATGGTTAACATACACCCGTAAATATCAAACAACATGAAAAGAGACAAACATACAAATTAAGGCATTTTTAAACGAGACGGCAACTGGTACAAGCTGAACAAACATCATGCCGTCTATCAATATAATACTGAATTTCAAAGTTCAATTACATATTTGGCATGACAAAAACAGTAACATCAAAATTGTGTAAAAGTGATAATGGAAATGCAATAGTGACCGGCATACGTTAAGGCATGAGAGTCACTGATGACACAAATAAAGCACTGAAACACAAATAACTGGTCAATGATGACACAAGTTCAGCACTGAAACAAATGACTGGTCACTGATAACACAAGTTCAGCACTGAAACAAAAATGACTGGTCACTGATGACAAAAGTTGAGCACTGAAACAAAAATGACTGGTCACTGATGACACAAGTTCAGCACTGAAACAAAAATGACTGGTGAATGGTTATATGGTGCAGCAACACTGTCAGTACATTCCAGGTAAATCGGCATTATTCGAAGTCACACGGTATACAGAAAATAATGCTTATTAGTACGAGTTTCAAAGAAGTTTCTTGGCAAGTCAGTAACCTCTCACAGTTCACCTAGCCAGAAATAAATAATGGGTGCACCTGAGTACTGTCAAGAGTGCGGCGGCACGTCGGACACTCCTTCTTCTTGTACACTACTTCCGTAATGCATGGAGTGCAGTACACATGACCGCACATGGTGGCGGATATTCCTCGTTTACTGCTGACCGTTTCCAAGCATATCGCACACTCCCACTCCAGCCTGGAACTTCTTTGTGCTGTTTCAGTCTTATCTCCCACAGTGTTTTGCTGCTGTTTCGCAACTTCTTTACCCTCCTGCACATTATATGAAGTTCCTGGTATTTCCAATGGAGTATCAAGGGCTGACAGATGTGGAGCACCTGTCAGTGGCACAGAACGCTCCTCCTGATTACCGGGCTCAACTAACATTTCTGATGAGTTAGGAACTATACTTAAGACACTCCCTGAACTGGAAGCTGCTAAGTCAGCACTGGCAGAATTTGGAACAGGTGGATTCCGTACACTTGTCTCACTCTCACTACTGCTAGGTACCAAATTCATATCACAACTGTACTTCTTAGCCCATGGGGAGTAAGTACTCTCTGAACTCATTGGAAATGGCAGATTTAACGAAGATGGGTATTCCAGAGGTGAAACAAGGTCCAGGGGCATCCCTGTGTATGGAAAATTCGAACCACCAAACTGGGAGAACATTTTTTCCCTCGTTAATTCACCAATACTACGTAATGGTGACAGAGAAGATGGGATGGCTGTACCAGAAATCGCAGTACTGCGACTCAGATCATAAGCGCCACACTGCAACACCTGTGGTGTGTGTGCTGGAGCTGGGTGTAGCAAATCAAGACACAATTCGGCAGGCTGACACCAAGACGAATTCATGGCACTATCACTGCTTCCACCACAAGCTTCAGGCCCCGACTTCTTCCAGGACAACTGTTTATCACCCCTCTGTTTATCTCTAAAATTGCTGGCACCATTTGAACTGGAAGACAGATTAGGTTTCTCTACTGACTTAGAAGAATTTAACATATTACCAACCTCAAATGGATGTGCAAGCATATTTTTATATTTAAGTGCATGGTTTTTGTACCTTGCTTGGCTTTTTGTAAAATCCAATGGCTTTCGCTGAGCAGAAAAATCCATTTTCCCCACACCGGACTTAGAGAGACATTTAACAATTTCAATACCATCATCAGCCTCCTCACAATCATCAGTGACATCATAAATAGTGATTGTATCATCATCAGAATCATCTGATACCACAAGGATTGTCTCTTCATGATCACTGGTTCCACATTGGTTCTGTTCACCATTTAATGACTCTTTATCATCAACACACACAGCGGTGTCCTCTTCAGAACACTTCCTGCCATCTGTGTTTACATCTTGAAATGCAACGCAGTGACCATCTGTAAAATTTTGTAGAGGCATGATCCCAGAATCTTTGAGAACACAACTGTTTGCTCTGGATGGCAATTCTGTGTTTCCTGCAGCACAGTGTTCTTCCTTTGTGCTGGTTTCTCTTCCCTGGTATTGATATCCCACAACAGGTACGTTTTCATCAACTTTCTTCTCAATGTTGCCCTGAGGTCCTTTATAGATGCAAGGTGGTCCTTGCTTTGATATGGCACCAACTTCTCTAGCTGTACCAATTTCAGAGCATGGTGCACTTTCTATTGCACGTGGAAATTCACGTTTGAACTTCCATAGTTTCTTAGTTAACACGTTCGCTGAATCCGACTCAATACATTTCACTTCATTCCTAAGAGAACTATCCGCATCACCAAATCTCTCTACATTTCTGGAAATATCAGAAGAACCTGAATTCTCAGAAACTGGAAGGCGTAGAGTTTCATTCCCTCCGTAATTCTTCCACTGAAAAACAGGAGATATACCATGTTCAGTAAACTTCACTGTGGAGGATGAGCCTGATTTTCGTTCAGCCATCTGGGAATCAACATCGTACTTGTACATGGAATAAAGTTCACTTTCAGGTAACTTTGGTGATAAGGATGAACTGGTATGGGCAAAGCATTCTGACGTCAGAACGGGTTCACTCTTACATACCTTCAGTGACAGGGGCACAGTACCTGCCTGGTTCCCAGACAGCTTCCAGCGGGTGCCCAATTCTAAATTTGGATGATGATAATGTTCACGCAGCGTTAATGATGAAGACAAATCACCAGCTTGATTCCTTGAAGGCTTTGTTTTGATACCAAATTCAGAACTTGGAGGAAGCTCATTTTCATAAAAATTCAGTGAGGGCAACCGTATGAACGGAGAAACTGTGTTGTTACAGTAAGCAGACGCTTGGAGACGGGCACTTCCAAGTGCACCCACTGGTGGCAATGACTGAAACCCATTTTCTGAACACGAGTCATACTTCAGCGGAAACAAGCCTTCACACGATTTTGAAAACGAAGAAGGTATTGGGTCAGGCTTAATGTGCACGCTTGAAGTTCCGTCCCCAGAAATACCTGAATTTTCCTGATCTACGGTCTTTCGGATTAAAACACGTTTCAAAAGAAATTTATGAGACGCTGAAGAGAGACCAGTATGTGCTGCACCATCCTCACTTGAAACTGACACAAGTGACTGATCATTTGCTTTCGGTGTCAATGAAGAAACAAGACTGTCACTTCTTTCTCCATTAGACGCTTCCCCAGAGATCTTGGAACATTTGTCACCCGATTCATTCCTTGTTTGACGAAAGACATATGGATACTTGTCAAAATGTGAATTTATGCCACACAATTCACCATGTAAGTTGTTGTAACTATGAAAGTTGAAGTATTTATGAGACGATGACAAACCATCCTGTGCTCCCAAGTCCTGGCCTGGGATGTTTACATCAGTTACAGACTTGTGATTACTTCCTTTTGGAACCAATGGTGATGTAAAATTACAACTTCCTTCACCTTCTTGTGGAACAACATTATTTCTTACATGGCTTAAATAAGGATTTATGTACACTGTATTATCATCATCATCATC
>Ga0123352_10010299_pt1 | contig 14673 bp, 10 predicted proteins | sample TergutLab28metaG_FD_89700 | JGI IMG/M metagenome (GOLD analysis project Ga0123352, IMG submission 89700) | Labiotermes labralis P1 segment gut microbial communities from Petit-Saut dam, French Guiana - Lab288 P1 | ecosystem: Host-associated > Arthropoda: Insects > Digestive system > Gut ... | reverse complement strand
TTGTTTCAAGTTTCATCGAAATCCAACCACTATTAACAAAACTACATTATTTTGAATAGACTCCTGCACAATTTAGCTCAAAATTTAAATACCCCATAGAAAAACCTTCCCACATCACAGTATTAACTGGGTTTTAAATGCCCCCATGCTGAAGGGTTAAACAGAGGGACAACTTTATGGAAAGAGCTAGGCTTTAAACTTGAGGAAAAAGGTTCATTTGAAATATGGAAAAAATAAATTCTTGGAGACTGGTATGACTAACAGTTATGGAGTATGAAAAGGGATAGCTGTGGAAATCAGAAAACCCCATCCTCAAAAAAAGATGAAGTATAATAAAAGAAAAAAGAAGAGAAAAGGAAAAAGGAAAAGAAGATAAAGTGAAAGAGAAAAGAAAAAAAAAGAAAGCAAAGAGGGAACAGGAGGCAAGATGAAAGTAGTGGTAACAGTGATGACACTAACAATTACGCTGATATTACCTCTAAACAGTGCATTGGAAACACTTGTCAGCCTCATTTACATGTTGAAAACTGTAACTAAACTTACAGACTTTCAGTTTATATCAAGATTTTCTGAAAATGTTTCATTTCACACCTGTCTCACCTTTAATTAACAAACATCTAACTGAGAAACTAACATCAGTCAGCTTCTCAAGAACGTGGTCTCTTAGAGAACACACAGTTTGTCACTGTACGCACAACAGCATGCCCAGATAAGTGCTCTGTGTAACATTTTATAACTAGCTAGCACATTTAATAAGAGTCTGTAGCCAGCGGCTCAACCTCCAAGCTCACATCAGCTCTCCATATCTCCTTACTCAGTTCTTTTGAAAACACCCTCCTATTGGGCAACTGACTCCACTATCCACAAACTATGGTCAAAATGCACCCACTTAACATTGGTTCCACCTTCTCAATCTTGAAATTTTTGCTGACTTCAGCTGAGTTCGTTCCATCTTGTTTAATACCTACAAAGAAGACAACATGTGATACAGAGTGGAAAGTTAGCAAACAAATTTCATGGAACAACACTGTAGGATGGCAGTAACTATGTTCCTCACTACTCACAGTTTCTAGTCTTCATCCACTTTAACAAAGTGACCCTGAACTGTAGACGACTGATGATAGCGTCGCCTGGAAGCGAAATCTTGATTTTCTTCATTCATTTGAGCTGATGTTACTTCCACCCCTGGATGGATAGGTGTCACGACAATCTGCTCATAATCTTGGACACGTTTACTGCAACACAAGTTAGGTTACACCTGAGCACAAGACATCATATACATGATAAGAAACAAAACCAAGTTTCTGGAAACACGGAAGACAGTCAAAACTTCTGTTCTAAAAACAGAAATGGAAGCAGAAAAGTTTATGACATGAGCATAGAAATGGAGCCAGAACAGTTACCTTGTGACTGGGTATGGCCTGTTGAATTAGGATCAATTCCTACCAGAGGTACAGGATTTTCTCTTCAAAACTCCATCAATAATACTCTTGGACAGAGATATAAAAGCACCTGGAGCATAAAGCTGATCATACATCCATCTGGTGCTGAAGTTATGAATATGAATACATGAAGCTTCCCCTCCACAACCCCACACACCTTCATGTTATGACTCATAGGCTAATGGACAACTTTACCTGTCCATGTAAGCATACGATAATTAATGTGGCAGTTGGATTTGACTTTGTTCTTTTGACAGCAGTGATTATGAAGTACAACACCCATGAAAACATGACTAAACTGTACACTGATAACATGATTGTACAGAACATTTTACAAACAAACAAGAGGGAAAATAGCTTGGACTGCAGAAAAACTGGAATAAACACCATCATGTATGTACAGAGAGCAGAATAAAAAAAAAAAAAAAACTCCATACCAGAGTACGTAGAGCTTCAAAATTTGTGTGTGTGTGTGCATGCATGTTGTGAATTAAACTATATACTTCAAAATCGCAGTTTCTTTTAAACATTGCTAATGGTTTTTACGAACTGGGAAACAGATGCAGATGTTCACCCATGTCAAGATTGTGTCAGGATTTATGGACAAACACTTGGGCCAGGAAAATAATAAAATATGGGTAGTGAAAGGGGTGGGGTGTTCAAGCATGCTTCCAGCTCCCCTACCCTACACCCCCTCCCTTAAACAAAACCAGCCTCACTGTCATTGACTGTAATAAAATATGTGAAATATAAATACTACAATTAATTTACTTTAACAAAATTAAATAATGCAATCTGTCAGCAGAAAGTTATACAAAACCATACCAAAATAGCATGGAACTTGGCAGCTGTGATAGAAGGGACACGGAGTGGAAATAGCTGCTAGGCAGATGGATGGGGGGAGAATCTGTGTACATTCTTTCACTGACCTGACTTGAAACTGCATGATTGCTAATTTTTAATACCGGTTATATTTCCAACACAGAAGGAAGGATTAAGCAGTGAGATATCTGGCTTGCACCTGGGAGGTTTAAATCCATGCTGGCGCATCAATGAATCAACTTGGTTGAATGCCATGACTGACCCTAACTGCATCTTTCCTAATCATTTCACTTTCACAAACTTACAATCACCCACTCTTTCACATTTAGCACCAACTGTCAACCTTAGTGATTCTGCAGCTGGCTTATTTCCAAGCCAGCAATATTTAGTAGTACTCCAGCAATTTTCTATATTTTATGGTACTGTAATCAGTAACAAGTGATAGAAATTAGCCAAAAAATGAAAGGTAGATCTGAGACCATATTAAGAAAGAGAAAAATCTATATTCTCAATGACTGTGCTGAAAAAGAAATACTGTACCATCACAGTGCATTTCCTGTCTCATATAAGTCAGATGTGGTAGCCTGGATAAAGCGCAACTTCACCTGTTGTTGTGAATGTAAACAGCATACGCTATTAGAACAACATGCAACACTTACGAGCAAAACTCAGGACATCAGCAGCATATTCTGATACTAATTAATTTTAACTGTTATTTCACAATTATTATTATTCACTACCTGGAATGATATCCAAGTGACTAAAATAGTATATTCATTGTTTCTTAAGGGGAGGTCTCTTCCTTTAAAACACACTACCCTTTTATGTGTAAGACTACCTGATGGTGGCTGTATAAGGTGGCCAAAACACATTGTAGCAAAATGTAATATATAATACACAAAGTGTTCTGTTATTTGAACCCCATAATTGATACTGAATTGATAAACACAACGAGATGATGGTACCTAAAATCGTATCTTCTTATTCTAATTTGCATTCAAGCATTTCAAATATCCCTGTTCTGATATGCACCTGAGAATGTGAGACTCAGATAAAATTGTGTGAAAATGGAACAATATATCCTAATATTACAACAAAATCATGAGACGGCTTGACTCTGATGCATCCATTTACGTACTTACCCCATTAGACGGAGAAAACCATTTTTCAGCCAAGTGAAAAACCGGAATTCTGAGGCTATACCAGGCTTCACAGCAGGATTTGCATGTCCAACGTAAAACCACACCACAAATATCACTGCAATATTAGCTAGGGCATACACCCAGTGAACCAAGAACATGATGAGCAGCTTCACAATGGCCTAAACACAGAACACATTAATTCCACGTTTACTCTCAACAGACTTGGTGAGAAACCATGGGCATGAGGGATATCAAAAACAGTTATATCCCCCATATTAGTATACAATGAAACATGCCTAAACTCTCCTTACTGGAAAATTCCTCTGAACCCAAGAAAAAGGTAAAGGTAAAATTGCACTCTATGAAAACATGCAGGGAAAGTAAAGGTACAAACCCACTCATTCTGAAACTTGGCACTAGATGGAGATGACTGGTCAACTTCATGCCCTGGCCACTTTATGCCTAGGAATGAAACTATGAATACCCATTCAAAAGGAGGCTGGGTGAACAGTAGAGCCAGTCTGGATGTTTTGGATAAGAGAAAAATATCTTGCCTCTGTCAGGGTTTGAACTCCAGATCGTCCAGCCTGTAGTTCAGTCTCCACACCAACTACAACTTCCCATCCATTGGTCCTGAGAACCAATCTAAAATAACTAGTAATATACAATTAACTGTTTAATGTGAAAGCAAATTTTAAAACAAAAATTTAATGAAAAGTGGTCTTGCAGAATATAAATTGTTTCCTATGTATATAAGGTATTACAGGTAAATGCTTGGAATGATCCCATAAAGAGGAGAACCCTATCACTAATATGTATACCATGTGTGGTCACATTAAATGTTTTGACACATTCCATCAACTCTGAAATGACAGAAAACATGACGGTTATCATGTTGCAAACATCTTCTAGTAATTGCATTACACTGTTATGAAAATCTTCAAGAAACATGAATATGTTACAAGCAGGCAAGGAGAACAGTTTTGAAATACCGGTACAGTGGAACCGCTATTTAATGTTCATTAATTTGTGGTTTCAATTTTAATTATCCCAAGTCATTAACCTGGGGTAAATTTTCTCCATTTCAGATTTTCCTCAGTTTAGTGTCAAATCTGCAGTTTCCCAAAGAAAATTTAAATGGTAGCTTTACCATCCTTGTTTCCTAACTAAATCCAGTATAAGAGAAGACACACATCTATGATGAAAATCAACTTGTCCCCAAACATTTTGTTGGTTAAACAAACTACTTCTGCAAACATCCTGACACTTAGAGCCCATCCATTCATACAACCTGAAAATAATGCCAAATGCATGAATGGGGCATGCAATGCAGCTCACATACCTCCATCAAATGCAAAATGTTAAGATTACAGCCCTACTTCCATGCCCCAGTACATCATTCTTGCTGTGGTGCTTAATTAATCAGAGGGAACCTTACTTTTCCCAAGTATAGTGGAACAGAATAAGAACTGCCAGAAAATAGAGCACTTCTCAGCCAATGTGAGGCAACAGAAGAGGACCACACAACCCTAAAAAGGTCTTCTTTGCCCATGCCATGAAGACATAGATTGGGGGAGAGATATAGCACCACTCATTCGTAACCTCTGCACCAGATGGAGATGAGTGATTAATTTCACACCCTGGCCACTTTACCACTGGAAAGAACCCTGGTACCCCACTGAATAGGAAGCTGGTTGGGCCCGAGAGCCAGTCTGGACATTTTGGAGATGGGAAAAAATCTCTTGTACTTATCGGGATTCAAACCCAGAACCATCCAGCTCATAGCCTAGTCACTATACAGACTACGCTACTCTGACTCATCTTCTCACAACTAAAATTAATATTTTTATTTTGATAATTAATAAAAAAACTTTCTTAATATCCATCATTGGAAGGTGGGAATTTCCATGACACTGATGCAACTTACAGTCTAATAATCAAAGCATAACTTACATTAAGTTATTTACATATTTATAGTTTATTTAATAATTATGTCTATAGCTCAGAACATGTGGTGTCAAATGACACAGTGATTACTTAATAATGATTATGCAAGAACAGAAAGGAAAGCAGCCATTGCCTAAGTAGAATAACTGTTTTGGTATATCTCTCAAAAGTAAGAAAATACATAACAAGGATCAGTAGTGACAGCTGACCTCTGGGGTGAGATTAGAAACCAGGACCTTAAAAATATAAAGATACTCACTAGAGTGTGGAATTCAGTGAGATTCATAACATTAAGTGGCAAAATGTGATCCACAAGTCAGGTCTAGCCAAAGGGTACACAATGCCTCTGTGAACCACTCTACTAGACCTGATCTCTGGAACAGGATTCACCACTGATAATATTACCAGGTTTTCATATACACATAACACATACATGGAACTGGACTGTAATTTTCTTCTTACCCCAACAAGAGAAAACCAACGGTTGCACAACCCAGAGTACCAGTTATTTGGCTTAGAGTGTATGTGTGTGTCTCTTGATTGCTGACTCTTCACACCATCTTCTTCCCCACTCCGTATACTTGAATGTTCATCTGGCGATGATACAAGGCTAGATGTTCCAGAGCTGTGTGTTCCCTAACAAGACAAAAGAGACAGCAAATTGTTAAAGAAGAAAAGTAAATGCTCAATAAAGGGCACATAATTTCAGAACACGATTATAATGTGCTTGCCTGCATTTATAAATGTCACAACAAATAGCATTTTACTTATTTTTGTTTGTCATACACATATACTAAGCCAGTAAATCCTTTAAGAGGCTTCAGATTCATAATTTACCCAAAACAAACAATACAGGAAATCAGTTACAAAATTTCAAACTGATATTACGCACAATTATACAAACTATATTACAAAATGTATGGATGGACAGTCATAGGTTTTATAAAGTGATGGATCTTCCTATTTTGCTGCAGAGATTTGAAACTTGACATTACTGACATAACAAACAGATCCCATAAATAAAATTATTATGATCATTAGAATGATCAAATATTCAATGAAGACTCCAGACAAAAGCTTACTATTAGGAATGTAATCAGACTGGTGCCATCACATATTAAGAACATATTTGGACTGTGTACTATATGTACTTCTACACTATAATCTGAAAGAAGACAAAATATATGAATAGGAAGATCCAAAATGTGGTGAAAAGACCAAAACCGATCATTAGTCAGACCAAATGCAACAGCCTAAACCATGCACCATGAAGATTAAACCACATGTGTAAGCCAGGTGACTGTTACACTGGAATGTGTGTGTGTTGCTGTTACAAAGTGCCCTCAGAAAAATTATCATGTCCATGCCACAAGCAGGCAGAGTGTATGTAGCCATGATGGCATGGTAACCATACACATGTATACTACACTGTTCCTGAACACACTATTCCTGTCTCTCAGACATGATTTATGCCTAACTTGCCTCCCCTGTAGTGCAGGTGAGAAGTTTGATGATCTTGGGGTGCAGCTTAGCATAAATTACTGCTGGCCTGCCTACCCAGCTGCAATGTGTTCACGTGGCCTGCTATAACTTGTTGAATTCTGGCCTCTACCCACCTACACAAGGATATACAATCTATTTCCAAGGTGGAAACACCCACACAGCACATCCTGCTACCCCACTGACTAGATGACCTTGAGAACAGCTGTTGGCATAGACAAACTGCAGCTTAGTATCAGTTTCAAACTACAGAAGGAACCCAGTATTTTTCACCCACCTGAAATTCTATAGTTGCCAAAGGTAAAGGTTTCAACCTGTTCAGGATCTTATCCCCAAACCATTAAATCTTCATGTAATGTGAGATCTTTCGCATCATTTTGTTTTGTAACAAAACGGTCACTATTTCAAGACCACACAACACCAAACAAGAGGATGAGAGTAAAGGATGAAATGGAGAAATTTGTGGAAAGAAGTTGCAGATATGAATCATATGATAGTAACCTGGCATTAAGGTTGGGGAACTGAGTATAATCATGTCCTGATTGAAACCCAAACCAGACATCTTTGGAAGTCAAGCCAAATGGCCACAGCAGTAAAGCAAAACAGACATCATCAAATACTCGATTAACTGTAGAGTAATAATTCACATTTAAGACCTACATTATACAGTTTACAAAGTAGTGTGGATTACTAGCATATACAATATATTGTTTCCTATGCATTTTGTGTCACCAGCCACAAACTACAAAATGCTGAAGCAATATGAGATAATTGTGTCATACCAATATAAGGCATTGCAAGTTTATGGTGGTAAAAATTGTACATAAAAATATATCATCAAACTGCTAATTGCCAATTTCTGATTCTGTGTACATGGAATCACCTGGAGAAAAAAAAAAAGTCATGGTAAGTACTTCAATGGTGATGCTGAAACTAGGGACAACAAGAAATATCTCAAAGAGTTAACTGATATCATGTGTTCAGAAAACACTGCACCAAGGAGTTAGTTATCATTATGAGTTACAAATTCTTACCACAAATCATTTACTGCATATCTTACACATTCGTACCACACATAGTTCAACGTTATACAATTTATGCTGGAATTCAGAATTTCTTAAAAGATTTAGAAGACAAACTGGTATAACATTTTTTACATGTAAAAAAGATGGACAGAACATGGACACCAAGAACAGCATTAGAATTAACATCCAAAGATGGGTACCCTACGAGAAGAACCAGAACAAGACAGTTCAGCCAGGCAAAGGAAAAAATCAAGATGATATGAAAGAGATGAAAAGACGTCAAATGTAAAAATTGTGAAATAACAGAAGAGTCCAGGGGCTTTTTGTCCATTCATCAGTGTAAAAATAATGCTAGAAGACGAAAAAATTCACTGTTCATCAGTGGGCACTTGATGATCACACAAATATGTTCCATGAACCCTTCAAATAATATCAAAGTAGATTCACTGAAACATGGAATAAAATTCAATTTCTGCAGGAGTTTTATACCACGCCAATAAACAAACTTACACTTTGTTCCTTATGATGAGTTCTCTCAGGAAAAAGCTTGTCGAGGTCACTGCCAAATTTGTCCACTGCCTCAGAGTGCCTATATCCCACAGCTCCATAACCTTCATGAGGATTTGTGTTGAATGTTGGGCTCTGGAAATCCTGTGCTCTAAATCGTTCCTCTCTTCTCAGTTGAATATCAAATGTTTGTGCCAATGCAAAGTATGAATAATCTATAGCAGCATATGTAAGCAGAAATGGCATGGTCACAACTGGAGCAAGGGTGTTTATTTGGCCCAAAAGAATAAATGTTAGTGTCACTATTGCCACTACAGCCATAGCATATACAGGAACCTTATTAGGTCCACGCTGAAACAAAAAATAACAGAAACAAATTAGGAGTGTGCATTCAAAGTGTTTAATACTACTGAGATAGGCCAGTCAGCACAGTTACTGGCTATCAAATTGGAAACTAAGATTTCATTCTTGGTAGCAGTAGAGATTCTTCGCATTGCCACCATGTCCAGACTGTCTGAGACCAACCTAGCCTTCTAACCTATGGGACTACAGAATTTTTCCCAAGCAGTAAAATGGACCACATCATGAAGCTGCCATATAAGCACAACCTATTGCTCAGGTCAAGACTTGCACCTATGTCCACATGTGTGGCCTTTAGGCACAGGGTGCCCTGCTGAAATATTGCACATGTTGTGTCTCACTGCCTTCCATGACATTTGTGGGTGAAAGCTGCACTGAATTTAACCCTCACATAATATTTAAAAGCTGCAAATACAAAGTTTTAAAATATGTTAAAAGCCATAAAAGAAACAAGTCCACTACATTATGAGAAATACGACCAACAAGTGCATATACAGAATGTAAATTTATTGCATTTACAGAATGTAAATTTATTGTATTATAAACAGCATAGGTGCCTACATGTTTCAGACACCTATTTTGACCATCTTCAGGGAGGTTCTTAAAGGCTATATTACATACAACATCGAAATAACTCAATTTACAAATATAAAATGTTAAGTTTTAAATAAAAGTTTAAAATGTATGTTAAAATATAAAATAATGTTAATATTGTTTGTGCTGAATTGCGTGGCAGAAGCATGTATGAGGCTACACTGTTAATAATAAAATAAATTTGCATTACTGTTGGTCACATTTCTCATAATGAATCATCAGTGCACAGTCATGAATCATTTAAAAAAGTCTGCTATGTAGTTGACCTGTGATGTTCTTTCAGAATAAGATGCCGATAAAACTGTGTTCAGAGACAAAGCCACTTTCCATCCCTCCAGGATTATTAACCAACAATATAATAATTCGGCATTCAGCAACTGAACACACAAAGGACAATCCCAAGTTCAATGTCTTGCGTGCTGCACACTAACAAGAAAACTGTTCAATCTTTTTTTGTGCCAGACTGGTTTTGTGATGTACAGACTCATGTTGGTGGAATTTTCAATGTCCATCTCGGAAGACAGAGGTCCTAATGACATTCTACTCCAGCCACTGCACCTTCAATTCAAGTGACATCCAGGATCAAAAGTTTATACAGAAACAGAATACAGGGGGCACTGACACCCAGCCATGTCAATCCTCTAGGCTTAAATCACTCAACTATATAACACTGTTAATGTTCAACCACCAACCACCACTTTCCAAGAACTGGATAGGGGGTCACCACTGCTGCATTCACCTGTAAAACTGCCATGCATATAAATGTGTGGACTGAACTTGAATACAGGTATGACATGTGCCAGGCTGCTCACAGTTCACTCACTGAACATCTATAAAAATGTAAAAGGTGGGTCACATAAACTTGATGATAAACCTACCAAAAAAAAAGTACAATTTTCATTCCCATGCCTCATATATATTGAGCAATATTACATTAAAAAGGGTCAGCATTTTGTGTGTTCAGCTTGTACTATGGTGATAAAACAGAACAAAGATCAATGAACTGATCCAAATTATTCTAAGAATGTCCAAGTCTTCCAAGAGTTTCAGATGGAACAAAAAGCATTGAGACTCTTTCGGAAAATACCCACGCTTTAGCAGCACTAATTTTCTATCAATTTTCCCTCTGTTTATAACATGTCAATATTTTTCAGACTTCTACAAGCATCTGCATCCCCACATTACATGTATGTCCATGTGTGTGTAAAAACTATAAAAATAACAGAGAATTTTACAAAAAAAAAACCATAACTTTCACTTGGGCCATTGTTAGGCGTGTTCGCAACATTTCGAAAAGCAACTACTGGCTTCATCATGTCTGTCCATCAGCCTGTCCAACTGCTTGGTATAACTGGACAGAGTTTCATGAAATTCGATACTTGAGTATTTTTTGAAAAACTGCTGAGAAAATTTAAGTTTCATAACAATAGGACAAGAATAATGGGTACTTTACTTGAAGACCACTGAGATATTTTTTATCATATCTAGCTCAATTCTTCTAAGAATGAGAAATGTTTAGAAAAAAATTGTAGAGAATATCAAAACACACATTATTGCATGCAATAACTTTTTTTCAAAATCATGCTATTTATGAGATAAAGTGCAAAAACACTGTAGAGTGAGGTAGGTCACTGATGACAATATGGCACATGCACATTGCATGCTGGATAACTAAGGCTACAAACACACACCCACAATATGTAATACGTATCGCTTTCCCACTGCAACAGGGGTTGAAAGAAAATGCCCCCATGTCACGTTATATGTACACTGCTCGTCTTTTAATGACCACTTTATATGAAGATCTAGATTCATTTTTGTATGCATCTTCAGTGTCACTTCCTACAGATTTACTGTGGCAAAAATTGTCCTTCACACAACAAGCTGTATGGAAGACTGGAACACATTACTAACAAAGGTCCAACAAAATACACTTGTCATCAGTTTGCTTATCATCATCATCATCATCATCATCACATGTTGCAGCCCTCTCTAGGCCATTGTCATGGAGAAACCAAAGAAAAGAGAAAAAATGTATAAAACCCTACTGTGTAATATTTGAAAATTCAGGAAGTTGTAGGTGTGTATAAAACACAGCAGCAAGCTAAATATACACAATATGAATACAGATTAAAATTTGTATAAGTGGAATTACTATTAACAAGAGTATTTCCAATTGTCTTAATTTCTATATGCACAGGAAGATGCAATACAACATTACATTTCCATGACAAAGGGACAGCTGTTTGACTGTAAATTTAATATTGTATTGCAAATTTTTATGTATATACAAATTACAACAACTGTACATGCTCTTGTCAACACTAATTTTCATTGTCCAAGTTTTAATCAATATTCATACTGTATATATTTAGCTTGCTACTATGCTTTATACACACACCAGCTGCATATTCTGATGTTGTCACACACATAGTGTTTTTATACATTTTTCCTTGTGTTTGGTTTTCCCATGATTGCAGCCTAGAAAGGGTCAAAATATGTAAGATATCATACATGTAATTATAATATATGCAAACTGACCACAAGTAAATTCTATTGGAGCCTTGTTAGTAATCAACTAATGCACAGAAAATACACACAGGTCTCGTTTTACACCAGGGGTACGTTCCTGAAAAACTTTCATGCAAATCAAACAAAATATTTCCATTCAAAACAGTGTATATCCTGGGGGTTAGAGGACTGACAGCCTCATCCTATATGGTGTATGACAGTCACAGTGTCAAGAGAAGCAGATTCCCCAGTCATTGTAACGATACAGAAATTATATCGCTTCGTGGACCTACTAAACCAACCTGTACATGAACTGAATGGTTTAACATTATCATCACACTTCTAACAGATCCTCACAAATAGAATGAGCCTTGGCTTGAACCAAAAGCATGCTTACAGGCATGTGGCCTTGATTCTGATCCTCTATCCAAGTACTCAACATTTTTTCCATATGTTCTATATTGAACTCCTTGAATAAGAAGATCTTTTATCACTCACTTTAGTTCCTGACTTAGCAATTTCTTTAAAACCTATCAGCATTATCACGAATTGTATTTACACTCTTATGAGCAAGTCTAACATTACAGCCTGTGTCAACAACTCATTCACTTTTTTCAAGCTGTCTTATAACATCTAGTTTCTCTTCAATGATTACATTTTGCTGGCTTTAATTTGGATTCCAATAGATTACATAGATCTACGTTTCTCATTCATGTTGGTACGAAAAGCCAATGATGTTGAAGAGGAAACTATGTGAAATGTATGATTAAATTGCCAACATAATCAATCCCTACACATGACTGACATTGTGATGGTGACGTCACTTTCTGCTAGCCTTAACCGAAGGCAAGTGCAGCCATGGATCGTCTATGCCAAATTGCGTTAAACCGAGAATTACTGCATAAATTTGGAAAGTGATGTACATTTTCAAGTTGCATTAAAGCAAAATCATGCAAAAAGAAATCGTATAAAATGAGACATTAAGCTGGAAATACATGTTTTATGTCCAATATATTTTATGAGCAAGTCTTTCAATAGTTACATAGAAGTAGTCAATTCAACTAAGTTTTATAAGTGTTCAATAAAGTTATTTGTTTTGATCATCAGGCCAATAAACATAATATTAGATATAAAACAGAAACACAAAAAACTACAATGCCTTGCTTTCTTTAAAATCTTAAAAAAAAAGTCTTGCAGTTTTGGAAAGAGTTAAACAAAATGGACAAAATGCACATATTTTAAAATATGTAGACTAAATCAACTTACAAACATGTCAATACTCCTCATTCAGAAGAAAGAAGAAAAGAAAAAAGAAAGAAACAAAAAACAAACAAATAAAAGAGTGAGAGAGAAACTTGACTGCATGTAGACTACGCTGATATCAAATAGGTGTTGCTTTTTTAGTACACTACACCATTATAACATGACAATGAAACACATACTAAATGGATTACATCAATATTTAACTTTCTTCTAGTACTTGTAACAACAGCAGACACTGAATCCGTAATATTCATTATTTATTCGTGTAAAATATGCTTCAAAATTCCAGCCACTTTAATGCAGTACCAAGCAACAGGGAACAACTGCAGGTAAATTTAAGGTTTGCTTATTATAAATAATATGTACATAATCCTAATTTTTCAATTCAGTGAACAGCCTTACTCCCATACACCATTTCAAAGTGAACAGGGCATTAAGTTTACACTATATAATTTTACAATACTCTTCAGTTCTTCAATTGATGCATTAAAACTTCCCCTACACCACACTCAAAACAAACACCATACTGGATAACATTTCCAATTAAGTAACACAGTACTGAAATGAGGTTTGCCCCTCCAGATTATACTGGATTTCTGATAGGCTGGTGCAGTTTATATAAACAAAATGTACAGAACAGAACATTAACTCTGGGCCTTGTGTAAACTCACCCCTCTGCCTAGAATCTGAATAAATGGAATCACATTCTCATTGGCAATGGATTGCAGGACACGTGGAGTGCCGTACATTGCAGCCAGACAGCTGGACATCGAGGACACATACAGGCCAGCCAGGAGAAGGAAACCTGTACATGGACATACAGGCTGTAAGAATGTTGCCATTCACAGACTTCTGAGTACCATATAACACTAGCTGAAAATACCTCCTGAAATTGAATACATATATCTTCATCCCTCAATCCCCTTCATTGACCTCTTTCATACTTCTCCTCCTCCTAACCTAACCTTGCTGTAGAGTATGGTAACACAGCAAGTTAAATTATGAATTTATCATTTTTATGGCACAGTATGAAACATACCACTGCAAACTGTATGTAAAATAACACACACATAATAACAGTTAATAATAAAATATTTCCACCCTCTCTCTCTCTCTCTCTCACACACACACACACACACCTGCAGCAAGTTCACCAAAATTCAGTACTCTGTTGTGTGGTCTTTAGGAGCAAAATGAGCCCTGTAAACTGTGGGACAACTTAAGAACTGCACTCTGCTGGGTTATGCAGCAAGTAATGGTAATTTATTACTGATGTTTCAGGAAGACCTATCGGTCCCACCTTCAGGGGTTGGATTCTTGACCACATAATAACCCAGAAGAGTGCAGTTCTCACCTACTTAATGGCAGAAGCCTGAAATCATGCACAGGGTAATTTTAGAGCTTTACCAAGTGCCAGGTAGTACAGCAATGAATACATAAACAATTATCAACATATGAGTATTAGTATCAACTTTGACATTTACAAATAATAATTCCCCCCTTCCCCCCCCCCCACAACAACAAACTTCAACTCCATTCACAAAACCAAACGGCATTCCC
>Ga0123352_10010294_pt1 | contig 14680 bp, 18 predicted proteins | sample TergutLab28metaG_FD_89700 | JGI IMG/M metagenome (GOLD analysis project Ga0123352, IMG submission 89700) | Labiotermes labralis P1 segment gut microbial communities from Petit-Saut dam, French Guiana - Lab288 P1 | ecosystem: Host-associated > Arthropoda: Insects > Digestive system > Gut ... | reverse complement strand
GTATGTATTCCGCTGAGACTCTTCGCTGTATGGGCGCTCATCGTCAGTACTTTGTAACGACAACGATGAAAGGCTCAAAATTCACCAAAATACGGGCGTTCAGCTTTGTGTCAACACGCCCTAAGCTTTAAGCGCCGGTCATTTCCACTATTGTACACCATTCGACCGCGTTATACAACACCCGCACAAGGGTTGATTTCACCCCGCGTTTGCTGTATGATCAAGAGAGCGATTGTAATCAGGAGGCGGGTGCGGTTGAAATTCAACATCCGGCAGGAAACCACCGGCGATCACCCGGCTGTCTATGCATTGACGCGGGCAGCCTTTGATGGGACCGAGCACTGCGACGGCGATGAGCAAGACCTGGTCGTCCGCCTGCGCGGGTCACAGGCCTTTATCCCGGAGCTTTCATTGGTCGCCGAAACCGCGGGGAAACTGATCGGACATATTCTGTTCGTGAGGATCACCATCGGCGGCGGGGACGCCCTCATGATGGCCATTTTATCCGTCTTGCCACAGTATCAAAAGCAGGGGGGCGGCGGCAGTTTGATTGCGCGCGGCCACGCGGCCGCCTTGCAGATGGGTTTCCCGCTCAGCTTGCTCATCGGCCACCCCGGCTTCTATCCCCGGTTTGGATATGAGCGGGCAAGCAAATACGCGGTCACACAGCCTTTCCCCGCCCCGGATGAATGCGTGACGGTTAAAATACTGCGTGAAGACGGCAAAGTGCTGGCCGGGCAGGCCGCCTTTCCGCTCGAATTTTATTAAGGAGTCCGGTTATGGTTGGTGTAGAGATTGATTTTGTCGTGCAGGATTGTCTGCAAGCTTTGCCGCTTTATGAGCGGATTTTTGAAGTCGAACGTGTCGAAGCCACCGCGTATCAGCCCGGCCGAAACGAGGCTGTCTTCACCATTTACGGCACCCGCTTTCACATACTCGACGAGAACCCCGGCTACCAGCTGGTCGCGCCAAAGCCGGGCAGCGCTGTGTCCATCTGGTTTAATGTGCTTGTACCGGATATAGACGAAACGTACAGCAAGGCGATGGCCGCCGGTTGTGCCGAAATCCAGCCGGTGACCGAGATGGCGGATTTCGGGGTCAGCAACGCAATGTTTCGAGACCCTCTGGGGTATGTCTGGATGCTGCACCAAATTCACCGGATGGTCAGTTTTGAAGAGCGCTGTGAGATACTCGACCGCAAATATTAACCATCATTAAGGAGCGGTAACTTGTTCTATTTACTTTCCCTGCTCAACGGAGTGCTCATTACTATCATGATCGTCTTTAACGGCGGGCTGACTGAAGTGTACGGCATCTATTCAGCCACTGTGATTATTCACATTGCCGGACTGACCGTGATCGCGGCGCTCGTGCTTATAAGGCGCGAAAACCCCTTTGCACGGATATATCCGTGGTTCCTTTATCTGGGCGGCGGGGTTGGCGTAATGACCACCGTTTTCAACAACCTGTCTTTTGGGCGGATCAGCGTGTCGGCCATACTGGCCCTGAGTCTGCTCGGACAGAGCGTGGCCGGGTTGATCGTCGACCAGTACGGGCTTTTGGGAATGACCCGGCATCCATTTCAAAGACGCAAACTAGTCGGCCTGTCCGTAGTCTTAACCGGAATTGTCTTTATGATCACCCAGCTTGAAGTAGTCGCGGTCATATTGTCTTTTCTCGCGGGATTTTGCATTGTTGCCGCCCGCACCCTCACCGCCAAGCTGGCCGAGCGCACCAGTGTGCGAACCGGCACACTTTACAACTATATGATCGGGCTGAGTGTCTCGCTCCTTGCCCTTTTGCTGCTTGGGCGGGGCGAAGTCGTCTGGTCCGAATTCGCGTTCTCACCCAACTGGTATATTTATCTGGGCGGTGTTGTGGGCGTTTGCGTTGTTTTGTTGAGCAATGTAACCGTCCTGCGTGTATCCGCGTTTTATCTGAACTTGCTCACATTTGTCGGGCAGATTTTTTCGGGCGTGTTGCTGGATGCGGTTTTGTCCGGCGCTTTCTCTTCCCGGATTCTAATCGGCGGGGTGCTGGTCAGTATTGGGCTGTGTGTTGACCTTGTGATGGACAAAAAGCGGTATGCGCCGGTCACAGTTGACGCGGAGTAAAGAGGGCGATCACTCTGCGCATAGAGTGATCGCCCTTATGTTTTTTGCCTTATCCCTGGGTGCGTGCTTTGGTCGCGTCCGCGATAAACTTTTTAACGTTTTCTTCTTTCGTGGCCCAGGAAGTCACCAGCCGTACATAAGTATGTTCACTGTCCGGCTTGTTCCATATCTTCATCCCATAGTCTTTGATCAGCGTTTCCAGCTCTTTGTTTCTGAGCAGCGGGAACTGCTGGTTGGAAGGTGAATCGATCAAAAACGCAAACCCGGCCGCGCTCAGCCCGTCTTTGAGCAGACCTGCCATCTTGTTGGCGTGCGCACCGTTTTGAATGTAAAGGTCATCTCGAAAAAGCTCTTCGAACTGGATGCCAAGGATTCGCCCCTTGGACATCATCCCGCCTTTTTGTCGAAGCGAGTGCGGAAAGTCGGTTGCCAGCGCCGGGTTGGGGATGATGACCGCCTCGCCAAACAGTGCGCCGTTTTTGGTTCCCCCGGCTGTGAATGCGTCGGCCAGCCGGCCAAAATCAGCCAGCGTGGGGGTCCCTGCAATGGCCAGCCCATTTGCTAAGCGCGCACCGTCAATGTAAATCAGCAGGCCTTTGCTGTCACAGACTTCGCGGATGGCCTCAAGTTCTTTTAATGTGTAAACAGTGCCGATCTCGGTAGACTGCGAAAGGTAGACCAGCTTGGGTTTAACTACATGAGGGACAAAACTGTGACGGTTGAGCGCGTCCACAATCAGGTCGGGGGTCAGCTTACCCTGTTCGGCAGGGCAGGTGATTACCTTGTGACCGGTCGCCTCAATCGCGCCGGTCTCGTTGGTGAAGATGTGTCCGGTGGCCGCCGAAACCACCCCCTCGTACTGAAGCAGTGTGTGGGAAATAACGGTCAGGTTGGCCAGTGTCCCGCCTGAAATAAAGGTAACGTAACAGTCCCGGCCCATCTGCCCCTGAATCTGTCTGATCGCCGCCTGGCTGTGTGGATCCTCTCCGTAACCGATGGTCTGGTCGTAGTTGGTCCGGCTTAGCGCTTCGAGTATCCGGGGGTGTGCGCCTTCATCATAATCGCTGTTAAAACTGATCATTGGCCGCTCTCCTTACATATTAAATTGGATATACCTTGTGCCCAAGCACGTTTTACGGTATCATAGTGGACAGGCGGTGATATAATATGTCGACATCTAACCCATTTTTCAAACAGGTGTACGCGGTGGTCGGGCAGATTCCTTTCGGAAAGGTCGCGTCATACGGTCAGATTGCGCGGGTGCTGGGCAGTCCACGCGGCGCGCGTATGGTTGGCTGGGCCATGCGTCATTGCCCGGACAATTTGCCCTGGCAGCGGGTGGTAATGGCTGACGGCAGTATCACCGGCGGCGAGTTTGCGTCACTTCGCCGGGATTTTCTGCTTTCAGAGGGTGTGGAATTCCTCCCGGATGGCCGGGTGGATATGGCCGCCTGTCAGTGGCTGCGGGACAACTCGGCGACCAACTCATAATAAACCATCTGTGTCCGCTCGCTGTCGGCAAAACTTAGGTAGATGTCTGATCCCCACGTCCGCTGAATTCGGATGGTCGGCACTGAATCCGGCATAACGAACAGCAATCCGGCCGTAAAGTGCCCTTTGAGCGCGCGCCCGCCAAAGCCGTTTGTGCGCATACCAATCCCGATATCGCGCATACTTTGATCTAGCAGCGTGATCTCGGCAATCTCCGAAAAATCAACGCGGACACCGTACATCCCGTGAATTTGAATATGATCCCAGCTTATCCCGACTTGCGGCTCCCGCTCGCCAAAGTAAAAGAGCGCCGCAACGCCGACCAGTGTAATTACCCCAACTACTAAGGTTGTAACCAAGATTGCCTTTTGGCCTTTGGGCATCGGCTCACGCGCTCGTGCCGCGGCTAATTCCTCTTCTTTGAGGTCGCCTTTTTTACGAAAGCGCTGGAATCGGCTGCCTGTGTAGATTACAGCGACTACAGAACCGGCCAAAATCACGAAGATGCTCAGGTAGATCAGCCAAAAAAACTCGGCGTGCGCACCGACAAAAATCATGATGGTGCCCAGATTGATCACAATCAGCAGCCGGCCGACAAAGCGGCAAAGTGCTCTTTCATCAAGTTTTTCCCGCTCAGCCGGGCTGAGCATGTTGTAGCCGTTGATCAGGAAAGCGCCTTTTCCGCGCAGCAAAAACCCGGATATCACAAACAACGGCAGAGTGACCACCAGCAATACAACAATCGTTACTGTGTTCATATGCACCCTCCCGCATAGTTAAAAAGCAAATTGCCGCCCGCGTTTATTTCAGCTGACGGCAACTATATTTGTTGTAAAAAGACAGCGGTTACACGTCGCGGTCAACTTGGGCGACCACATGAGTGCTTACTTCGACATGCACCAGCGCGCGCGCTAACAAAGCCTTGTTTCTGCGCTCTTCGTGTTCGTCTAGCTTTTGCTCAAGCCTGCGTTCGGCGTCTTCTTTCTCTGAGCGAGCCATAGCTGCGTCAATCTCGTGCGGCCAAAGTGCACTGGGCGTGAGAATGGTCATCACGTCGCGCTCAACCTCACCAACCCCGCCCATAACGGCGAGCTTATACTCGACGCCGTCGTCGATCAACCGCAAAACGCCGTGATCTAAGATAACCGAACTGGCTTGATGGCCGGGCAAAACACCCATATCACCGTCGGTGCAGCGCATGATAATCATATCGCAGTCCTGGTCAACCGCGAAGCCCGCCGGGGTGGCGACTTTCAAACGTAGTTTTTTGTCAGCCATACACTCACCTTACGCTTTTTTGAATCTCTCAACCACATCGTCGATTGTGCCGGCGTTGAGGAAATAACCTTCAGGAACCTCGTCGTGAATGCCTTCTATAATCTCTCTAAAGCCGCGCACAGTCTCGGCAATCGGAACATATCTGCCGGGAATAGAGGTAAACTTCTCGGCAACGAAGAAAGGTTGTGAAAGGAAACGCTGCACTTTGCGCGCTCGATAAACAATCAACTTGTCGTTTTCAGAGAGCTCATCCATGCCCAAGATGGCTATGATGTCTTGTAAATCTTTATAGCGCTGCAGGATGCTTTGTACCGCGCGGGCCACATTGTAGTGGTCTTCGCCGATTACGTCTTTTTCCAGAATCCGAGAGGTGGACTCAAGAGGTGAAACGGCCGGATAAATACCAAGCTCAACAATTGCCCGGGACAGAACAGTGGTGGCGTCCAAGTGGGCAAACGTCGTGGCCGGAGCCGGGTCGGTAAAGTCATCCGCAGGTACATAGATGGCCTGCACCGAAGTAATCGAGCCGGTTTTGGTGGATGTAATCCGCTCTTGCAAGCTGCCGATTTCGGTTGAAAGAGTAGGCTGATAGCCAACCGCACTGGGTACACGGCCCAACAGCGCCGAAACTTCAGAACCGGCCTGTACAAAGCGGAAGATATTGTCGATAAAGAGCAAAACGTCCTGGCGGGCGACATCGCGAAAATATTCAGCGATGGTCAGACCGGTCAGACCGATCCGCATTCTCGCCCCGGGCGGCTCATTCATCTGGCCAAACACCAGCGAGGTTTTGTTGATAACGCCCGAGTTAATCATATCCCAGTAAAGGTCGTTGCCCTCACGGGTGCGCTCACCAACCCCGGCGAAAACCGAGTAGCCGCCGTGCTCGGTGGCGATGTTGCGGATCAGCTCCATGATCAGAACGGTTTTGCCAACACCCGCGCCGCCAAACAAACCGATCTTACCGCCCTTGGAATAAGGGCAAAGCAAGTCGATCGACTTGATACCGGTTTCCAGCATTTCGGCAGTGGTCGTCTGCTCGGAAAACTCAGGTGCCGCGCGGTGGATCGGCCAATATTCTTTGGCCGGCAGTTCGGGCTTGTTGTCAATCGCTTTGCCTATGACGTTCATCATTCGGCCCAGCGTTTCATCTCCAACCGGAATCGAGATCGGCGCGCCGGTATCAACGGCGTCCATCCCCCGAGTCAAACCCTCAGTAGCGTTCATCGAAATACAGCGAACCGCGTTGTCACCCAAATGCTGCATGACTTCCAGCACCACGGTTTCTTCTCCGTCGCGCGCCACTTCGACCGCGTTATACAGAGCGGGCAGCTCGTTTTCAAACTGTACGTCCAATACCGCTCCTATAATTTGCAGAATCTTGCCGGTATTCTTCTCAGACAAATTCATCCGCTCCCCCTAACGCTATTCTCAATAAAACTGTTATTATCCTTTTGTTACGCTTGCCCCGCCGACGATTTCGTTGATCTCCTGGGTGATATCCGCTTGTCTTCTGCGGTTGTAAACCAGTGTCAACTTGTCGATAATTTCTCCGGCGTTTTTGGTCGCCGAGTTCATACTGGTCATTCGGGCGGCAAACTCACAGCAGGCCGACTCAAGCATAGCGCTGTAAACAAACGCGCTTAAATAAAGCGGAGTCGCGTGTTCGAAAAACTCATCCACATCCTGCTCGTAATGCATATCTTTGCCGGGCCCGGCATCCTTTTCGCCCAGCGGCAAAACTTTCGCCAGAGTGGGGCGATAAGAGAGCACAGACTCAAAGTGCGTGTAAACAATGTAAACCTCGTCAACTTTGCCTGACTTAAACAGATCAATCAGCATCCCGCTGACAAGCTCGGCATCCCGATAAAGGGCCGTTTCGGCCACACTCGGTCCGCTGAGAATCTTGTCGACATTGCTTACCGCGTTTTCTATGCTTTCCATGCTGTACATAAACGCGAGGTAGTTCATCTTCTGTGAGATGTCGGTATGGGACGAGAGCACATTTTTGCCTCTACGGCGAAGCGCATCACGGCCTTTTGTGCCGATTGCGATAATTTGCTCGTTATCCCGCTCGCGCATATGCGACATTGCTTTCTCAACAATATTGTTGTTGTAACTTCCGCAAAGGCCGCGGTCACCGCTCAGTACAAGATAAGCGGTGCCTTTGACTTCACGCGGTTTCACAAAAACATTGTCGGATGCTTCGTCACATCTTTTCAGGTTTTCGATAATATCCCCGGCCGCGCCAAACAGCGGGCGCGCCAGCTCCACTCGGCTTTTAACTTTTTGAAGCTTGGTGGTCGCCACCATGTCCATCGCTTTCATGATCTGTTTGGTCGCCTTAACGCTGGTGATCCGGCGTTTGATAATCTTTTTAGACGGCATAACGCATCAGCTCCTCAGCGGTTACAGTTGCACTTACGCATACTGTTTTTTGAACTCATCAATAGCGGCTCTGATCTTATCTTCCAACTCGGGCGAAACTTTGCCGGATGATTTGATCTCAGCCGGAATCGCGCTGTGATTTTGGGTAATAAACTTGAGGAACGCGCGCTCAAAGTCATGCGTTTTGCTCATCTCAACATCGGTCAGGTACTTCTGAGTTAAGACGAAGAGGATGAGCACCTGTTGTTCGACCGCAAGCGGGCTGAACTGGGGTTGCTTGAGCGTTTCGACAATGCGCTCCCCTTGTCTGAGGCGCTCAAGCGTATCTTTGCTCAGGTCGGAACCAAACTGAGAGAACGCCGCCAGTTCGCGGTATTGTGCCAGTTCGATCCGGATCGGGCCGGCGATTTTTTTCATCGCGCCGATCTGAGCCGCACCACCAACTCGGGATACAGAGAACCCGGGATTGATGGCCGGGCGAATGCCCTCGTTGAACAGCTCGGCTTCCAAGAATATCTGGCCATCCGTAATCGAAATTACGTTGGTCGGGATGTAGGCCGAGATATCGCCTTCCTGTGTTTCAATGATGGGCAGGGCGGTCAGCGAACCGCCGCCGTGCTCTTCATTCATACAAGCCGCGCGCTCCAGCAGTCTGGAGTGGAGATAGAAGACGTCGCCGGGGTAAGCTTCGCGCCCCGGCGGCCTGCGCAGAAGCAAACTGAGGGTACGGTAAGCAACTGCGTGTTTAGAAAGGTCATCGTAAATGACCAGCACATCTTTGCCGTTTTCCATCCACTCTTCGCCGATGGCACAGCCGGCGTATGGCGCAATATACTGCAGCGGCGCCGGGTCGCTGGCTGTGGCGGTAACAACGGTGGTGTACTCCATCGCGCCGGTATCTTCAAGAGTCTTGACGATACGCGCAACAGTAGAGGCCTTTTGACCGATCGCCACGTAAATGCAGTAAACGTCCTGGCCCTTTTGGTTGATGATGGTGTCGATGCCAATCGCGGTTTTGCCGGTTTGGCGGTCACCGATGATCAACTGTCTTTGGCCGCGGCCAATCGGAACCATCGAGTCGATGGCCTTGATTCCCGTCTGCAAAGGACGGTTTACTTCTTTACGGGTGATAACACCGGGGGCAACCCGCTCGATTCTGCGGGTTTTATTCGATGCAATCGGGCCTTTCTGGTCGATCGGCTGGCCGAGCGCGTTTACAACACGCCCAAGCATCGCGTCACCAACCGGAACCTCAGCCACACGCCCTGTCAGTTTTACGGGATCTTTTTCTCTAATCTGCGCGTCAGAACCCATTATGACGGCGCCGATGCTATCTTCGTCCAAGTTGAGCGCAATCCCCAAGACACCGCCGGGGAATTCCAAAAGCTCACCGCTCATTGCATTTTTAAGTCCGTAAATCCGCGCGATACCGTCACCGACCTGAATGACTGTTCCCGTTTCGGCAACTTCAAGCTTGGTCGAAAACGCCTCTATTTGCTTTTTGATTACGGAGCTTATCTCATCGGGCCTGAGAGTCATCTAACCCCTCCCCACTCATAATGCTGTTCTTCATTTCTTTCAGTTGGGTTCGCACAGTGTTGTCAAGGCAAAAACCGTCTGCCAAAACAGACAACCCGCCAATCAGGGAAGGGTCTACCCGCAGCGAAATGTCTATTTGCTTACCTGTCTTCTTAGCAAGCAGATCTTTCAGCGCCGTTACCTGACTTTCGTCAAGCGGTGTCGCCGAGATCACGCTCGCACTCGTCTTGCCTTTAAAAGCGTTGTACATCTCAATAAACTGGGTCAAAGCGGAAACCAGAATCGCCTCGCGGTTTTTTACGATCATAAGGCGCAAAAAACCGTCCAGGTGTTTGTGTAGCTCCCCGCCGAAGACGCTGTTTAAAAAGATGCGTTTTTCCTCGCCGGAAATATTCGGATGTTCAATAATGCCTCTGCACTGCTCGGTGCCAAGCGTATCGAGAACCAAGGCGGCTTGCTGTGCGCACAAATCTAGCTCGCCGCTCTCCCTTGAAAGGTCAAAAAGCGCGGCCGCGTAGCGAGAACTTATTCCGGCCATGCCGTTTCCTCCAACTCCGCCAGCGTTTCAGCAAAGAGGCGGCTTTGGGTTGCATCATCAATCGAGTGTGTGACAAACTTGCCCGCCATAAGCGAGCCGACCTCGATGATGTGCAGCCGCAAGGCGGCATTGATCTGCTCCCGCTCATTTTGGATGTCAGCCGAAGCTTTCTCCCGAATGGCGGAGACTTCACGCTTTGCCTCGCTCAGCATTTCATTGGTCTTTTCAAGGGCCAGCTTGTGCGCGGCTTCTAATATCTCGCCCCGCTCGACTTGGATATCGGCCAGCTGTTTCTCATACTGCGCTTTGAGTTCCTGCGCTTTGGCGACATCGTCGGCGGCCTGGGTCAGTTGCCCTTCGATTCTGGCCCTGCGCCCCTGTACAAATTTAAGTACAGGTTTGTAAAGCAAGAAAGTCAAAATGGCACACAACAGCACCGCGTTAAAGAGCTGGATAAGAATATTGCCTACCGTCTGCATGTCCAGCGCGAACATTCGTCCTTCCGGAACAGAGGAAAGAAGTAACGCATTAAAATATTCCAAACGAAAGCCCTCCTTTCATGTCCGTGCGTGGAACAATTAACCGGCAAATTGCATGTAAATCGGAATCAGCGGGTTTGCAAACAAAAGGATGAACGCGATCAGAAGACCATAGATACCGGATGTTTCGGCGATGCCGAGACCGATAAACATGGTGGTTCTGATTGTGCCGGCAGCTTCAGGTTGCCGTGCGATGGACTCAATGGCGGAAGACACGATCCTTCCCTGACCGATTGTGGTCAGTACGCCGTTGAGCAGCGCGAAAGCAGCCGCCATTTGAGCAAACGCAATGATAAAAGCCAATGGATCTTGCATGAATGATTCCTCCCAGTACAGTTTTTATCTGAACTGCCAGGCAAAACTGCCAGGCATGTACGACCGTGGTTACATCTCGCCGGTGGCGGCAATCCCGATGAAAGTCATGCTGAGTATGCAGAAGATGAAAGTCTGCAAGACGCCGGCAAACAAATCAAAGAATCCGTGCAGCGGAATGGGTATAACAAACAGCAGAAAGACGGGTGCAAGTGAATAGAGCATGGACATGAGAATCAGCGAGGCCAGAATGTTACCGAAAAGACGGAAACTCAGCGAAACCGGCCGGGCAAGTTCTCCGATGATGTTGAGCGGCAAAAAAGGCAGCATCGGCTCACACAAGCTTTTGAAGTACCCGCCCGCGCCCCGGTGCCGGATTCCCAGCACATGGATGAGCATAAAGGTCGCGAACGCCAGCGCAAAAGTTGTGGCCCAGTCAGCGGTAGGCGGGCGAACGCCGAACATTCCGCTCAAGTTGGAAACTAAAATAAATGAAAAGACGGTAAAGAACCAGCCGCCGATATAGGACACCTTGTCGCCGGCCGTACCGCGCACAAAGCCGTCAAAGGCCTCGATCATTGCCTCGATTACGTTTTGGAATTTACCCGGCACTTCGGTAAATCCGCCAAGCTTAACGCGGACTACAAGCGCAAAAAGAATAAGCAGCGCCATAATAATCCATGTGTTTACTATGGTTCTGGTAATCCAGACCTCTACGCCGCCTACTTCAAAAGTCCATATATTTTGAATGTTAAAATCCAAAGATACCCACCTCCACGCGTTGCCGATTTATTATAACCAAATCGTATCATAGTAGTCATGCATCCCTACAGTTACCGACACCCGGCAGTCAGTCTACATCGCTGTGCAAAAATTTCATCGAAAACCCGGCTATGTACATGGTCGCAAGCCCGGCAGCCAAGCCCCAAAGGCTGATGAAATGCGTGGTGACCGCAAAGTAGAGCACAGCAGCCGAGAGTATAAAACGAAGAAAGTACTGCCCGCGAATGTAGTTGACCGCGCTGTCTTTATTGTCCATCCCGGCGGCTTTTTCTACCGCGAAGTCAAGCATAATCACTTTGATGGCATTCAGGCCGGAGGCCGCGAACACACCGGCGGCAAAGGGCAGAAAATCATAAGTGCGGTAATAAACCGCGGCAATAACCGACATGGCCAAGGAAGAAGCACCCATCACGAGTATCATTTTTTTTGCGATAGACGAAAGCTTCATCGATTCACCTTGCCAATACCAAACTTCAATTGGGTTTAGGGATATTGGTGATGCGGATTATTTTTTTGATGCAATGTCGTAGAGCGCCTTAAATGAGGCCGCCGCGCCCAACAGGGAGCAAATGATCAAAAGCAGCGGCGCGGTGCCTAACAGCCCGTCGAGAAACCTGCCCAACATCACCCCAATGAAGACACAAATCGCCATTGTGATGCCTATATGAGAGAGAAAGGACAGGGCAACAAACATTTCGTTCGGCTTTTTTTCGTTCTTCGGATCAGGCTTCATGCCAGCATCCTCGTAAATTATTGCAATTTTTGCACAGTATATCATATTTATACCAGCCAGTCAAGTTAAAAATTGGCAGCCCTTTTGTCAAATTGTCAAACACTCGAATCGATCGACCGATCTGCCGCACCTTGACTCTCAATCGATTCAGACCGTCTGCGCCGATGATTTTCGGCCCGCGGTTGATTGAGTAAAATTCCGATTCTTACGAACCTGACTGCGATAAACATATCACTACCCGGTAACAGCTGGGGGCCAAACCTTGCCTTTTTTCTGTCGTTTTGTTATACATTGCGGCATTGCTCTTTAACTACACCATTCAGATAAACTTGGCAAAACGCGAACTTTCTAGTATAATGTGCGGATGAGTGTTATAAGAGGGTTAGAACCATACAGCGAGGAGACGAAGAAAAAATGGCGGACTACAGTCAGATCAACTATGTGGAGGTTGCGGTATTTATCGTCTATCTGATCATCATGATCGGGTTTGGCGTGTACTTCTTCTTCAAAGCAAGCGGCGGAGAAAAAGAGTATTATCTGGGCAGCCGGGAACTGGGGCCTTGGGTATCCGCTTTGTCGGCGGGTGCTTCAGACATGAGCGCGTGGGTACTTATGGGCCTTCCTGGTGCGATTTTCTGGTTTGGTTTAGGTCAAGTTTGGATTGCGGTCGGCCTTGCCGCCGGGTATATTTCGGCATGGCTATTGGTTGCGCCCCGTCTGCGGCAGTTTTCGATTACCGCGGGCGACGCGATCACTCTGCCTCAATATTTAACCAATCGCTTTTTGTCTAAAAGCAAGGCGCTGCAAGTCGTTTGCGCCGTCATCTTTATCGTGGCCTATACCGCGTATACGGCCGCCCACATTTTGGCTTGCGGGCGGCTGTTCAACATTGTATTTGGGATGGATCAAATGCTGGCCATGTTCATCAGCGCCTTTATCATTGTGGCCTACACATTCCTGGGCGGGTTTAAGGCGGTCAGCTGGTCTGACTTCTTCCAGGGGATGCTGATGCTGGGCGCTTTGATGGCCGCGCCCATCTTTGCGCTGATGGCCATAGAGCCGGGCGCGTTTGCGGCCACCGTCTTCCCCGAAAACTACTGGAACCTTTTGAGCAGCGGCCAGCTCGATTGGGCCAGCTGGTCGGATATCCTTTCCGGGTTTGGCTGGGGCCTCGGTTACTTTGGTATGCCGCACATCGTCATCCGCTTTATGGCAATCCGCAGCCAGCGGGAAGTCCGCAAAAGCGCGGCGATCGGCATTTCCTGGAACCTGCTCATCCTCGCTTTCTCGGTGGCGGCGGGAATCGCCGGACGGGTATACCTCGGCGACACACTCGGTTTCGAAAACCGCGAGCTGGTCTTCATCGCCATGTCGCGGGCGATCTTCCCTGCCCTGATCTCGGGTGTACTGCTCTCGGCCATTCTGGCCGCAGCCATGAGCTCGGCCGACTCCAAGCTTTTGGTCTCGTCCTCCGCGTTTACAGCCGACGTCTACAAGCCGATGCTGCGCAAGAACGCAAGTGAGGGCGAAATGCTCTGGCTGGGGCGGTTTGTGGTTGTCATCATCGCGATTGCGGCCACTCTGATTGCGGCCAACCCCAACGGCGGCACAATCATGAGCCTGGTCGGGAACGCTTGGGGCGTCTTTGGCGCGGCTTTTGGCCCGGCCATCCTGCTCTCCCTTTTCTGGAAACGCTTTACCTTCCCCGGCGCGGTGGCCGGAATCATTGCCGGCGCGGCCACCAACATCATCTGGCTGGTCACCCCTGTTCTGGCTGATACCGGGCTGTATGAGATCATTCCCGGATTCATCGTCGGCACGTTGTTCGCGGTGGTTGCAACCTTGCTCAGCAAAAAGCCGGATGCCGAAGTTGAAGCACTGTACGACAGGGCGCTGGAGCTGGCCGACTGACGGCATTGACAGTGATGGTATCCGGATATCACGCAGAAAGCTTATACTCTACCATTGGTTTACTTCATTCAATTCTACCGTTGGCTCATTGTGATATGGCGGAATGTGTTGTAATATGAATGAACGGAGGTGTTTCTGATGGACAACGAAAAAATTGGATTATTTATTTCGGAATTAAGAAAGTCACGCTTGATGACGCAAAAAGATCTAGCGGCAAAATTGAATGTTACCGACAAGGCGGTATCAAAATGGGAGCGCGGGTTAAGCTGTCCAGATATATCGCTGCTAGCTCCTCTATCAGATATCCTCGGCGTTACCACGGGTGAGCTGCTTAACGGGGTAAGATGCGATACGCAGACTGCATATGTAGAAGAAAGTATTGTCAATGTGCTGCATTATGCAGACAAAGCTGTAAAAACAAACGCGGCGTCAATACAAAATATCAGTTCTATTGTTTTTTCAGGCCTGCTTCTTGTCGGTATTTTAACTTGCGCCATTGTTGACTTATCCATTTTTGGCACACTCACATGGTCGCTTATTCCAATTACCGCTTGTGTTTTTGCTTGGTGTTCATTTATTCCAACGATCAAGTACGGAATCAGAGGGACCGCAATCTCTTTAATCATGTTCAGTGGCCTTATCGTACCATTTCTCTTCATCTTAAATATCCTTGTTGATAGCGGCGGACTGCTTTTACCCATTGGCATCAGAATGTCCGTGATAGGAATTGTATATCTTTGGATTGTTTTTGGCCTATTTAAATTGCTTAGAGCAAGAAAACTGATCGCACTGGCTATTTCTTTGTTATTGGGAACCTTTTTCTCCCATCTGATAAACCTTGTGCTCTCAAGAATAATATATACAACACTGTTTGATGTGTGGGACGCAATGAGCTTTTTAATAATCGCTGCGGTGACCATTGCTCTCTTTTTCTTAGAGTCTGTTGACATTAACTGATATAATAGCGATATGAAACTAAGAGAAGAGGATTACAGAGAAATAGCAGAGATATTCCCAATACAGCGCCGGAAATCGGAAATGAGCAACCTGGAAG
>Ga0123352_10010290_pt1 | contig 14683 bp, 8 predicted proteins | sample TergutLab28metaG_FD_89700 | JGI IMG/M metagenome (GOLD analysis project Ga0123352, IMG submission 89700) | Labiotermes labralis P1 segment gut microbial communities from Petit-Saut dam, French Guiana - Lab288 P1 | ecosystem: Host-associated > Arthropoda: Insects > Digestive system > Gut ... | reverse complement strand
GTTTTTCGTAAAATGTTTAATTTTTTTTTTCTTTTTTCATGGTGTTTTTCCCATTTGGTCATTTCCCCCCCCCCCCCTTTTGGCCTTTAATGGATGTCATTTTCTTTCCAAGTTGTGGTGTAGGTGTAGCACCTGTGTTTTATATTTTAAAGGTACCTGGTTTAATTCACATTAAAGACCAGCCAGATTGAAGGTTTTAGTGACTGCAGACAAATGTCAGGAAAGGGGAAGTGCTGTTGAAAACTCATCACCCTAAACAAGATAGGCGACATACATAAGTAAAACCTGTTTTATTTGGCACTTCCAGGGGAAAGGGGTTGTTGGATATTGCACCTTTCCAGATATTGGAATGTTATGCCCAATGTGTGTCTGAGAGTATCCAGCACCCCCATGGACAGACCTAATCCAATGTGTCACTTTATATCCTGTCCTGTTTTCCTTGCTGCACTTTAAATTCTCCTTTTAACACTGCTTACATAACAAGTTGCACATATAATGTAAAAAAAAACAGAACACCAGTATTTAACTGTCTTAAACATCATACAGTACTGTATTCATGGCACTGAATTGCACATACATTTTGATGTCACCATCGTCACTGTTCACTTACGTAATTTTACCCTTTCTTGATCAACTTAAAGGTAACATAATACAAACTTAAACTTTACTTGTTATCAGTAGTAGTTAACTTTATTTCTTTATCTCCCTCCTGCACTTCACATGTCGCATTCTAATGCCATTACTTCACTGTGGATGCTGTTACTCCACCTGGCATCATCACAGCCATTCGTCTCGATACAACTGGAGATCCTTGTGGGTCTTACTAGCCTTCTGGAAAATCTGGCAAATATCTGCTCGCTTAGTGCGTTCTTTTCATTTCTGCAGAAAAGTGGAATACATAATATATAGCTGCATTAGAATAGAATAGAATATTAAGTGGGTTTGAGCCCTTTCAGTCATTATGCACTTATGCCTTTTTAACAGGCCCTTTCTGCCTGCATAGCTGCATTACTTCCTGTGCTGAATAACATGGCCGGCTTTTGGCAAACTACAGAATTGTAGAATATATGTTGGCAGCTTTAATCCAAGATTTTTCACTGTGATGATTTCTTTCTCTGAAGATTTGTTCTAAAGAGTTTTACTTTCAACATCTGGGTTCATAATAACATTAATTAAAGTCTTCATCAGCTATAGTACGTGACACTCCAGTCCCTTTATCTGCATCGATCTACTCTTCCACATCTACCTGATTTCATGTTCATAGTTTGAAGGGTCCAGTTTTGAGACATAAACACCATTTAATGAAATGTGTCTTTGTTGCAAACTTTAAATCCTGCAAAGTCATCTTCGTCCGAAGCATCCTCATCCACTATTGTTGCTGGCCACAATTTCCTCCAGGCTTGGTGCAGAGCGTTTGCCTTCACTGAATTCCATGCACAGGCAATGTTGAAAACTGTATATTTGATAGCGTAAGTGTGCTGAAAGTCTTTTGTTGTTCCTTCTTGATTCACAAGCTTGCGAAGGAAACCTCACCGATAAAAGCACTTCATATTTTGTATGACTCCTTAATCTGTAGTTTGTATAAGGGGCATCACATTTGGAGGAAAAGAACACAGAAATATTTCCCAACCATAGTTCAAATTCATGAGAGTGTGCATTGCATTTATCAGGTAATAGTATGCATTTGCTGTGTTCAGGCATGCCAGTCTTGTGGCAGTGTTCTGTCACTGAGGGAACAGAAGTGTGGAAGAACCAGTGCTTAAAGATCTTCTGCTCAGTCCTGAATTTGTTTGTCTTGTGTACTCCATGGGTAAATGCAGAACGTCTTTAAGTGTATGTGGATGCTGGTTTTAACCACCCACTCCTATCTAGCACTGAGGTTAAGAAAGAAACCTATACCTCTGTTACCCCTAGGCCTTCATGGCCTCTTCTAGGGTGAGCTTTACCTTTATTAATTTGCTGGTTAGCCAAAATTTCTGGATAATCTTGTTATGGATAAAACAGTTTTCAATGTATCATGAACATCATGTCACATTCATGTAGCCATTTCTGCAGTGGAGAGGCAACATTGCATTCTGTGTAGGTTGAGCTATGTGTCACTGCCAACTCTATAAAAATATTTAATGTTAAACAACAATGCTTTTATGACAAATTTATGTTGCTGGCAAAAATAAAATGTTTGTTTCTTTATGGCCTCCTTCAGACCTACAGTTTGGCTAAACAGATTGTTATGATAGGAACACATCACACAGTTTCTCAGTTTTTGTGTTTCCTTAAAAGTTATGTGAGATTGGGAGGAATTAATCAATTATGAAGCCATAAAATGTTAGATGTTATGAGTATGTGTTTGTATTCCTGCCTTAGTTGTCTGGCATGCACAGTACATCTTTTTTGTGCTGTGTTATATTGTCATCTGTGGCTGATCTGGCTCTTCTGTGTTTTTCCACTTTATCTCATAAACAGCACAGTGTTTTTAAAAAAGTTATTGAACATAACGTGTGTGTTTTCATTTACTGTACACCTTTTGTCTGAAACATTTCTCATTCTAACAAGAATGGAGCCAGATGTTATCATCAATTTCCATAGGTTTTCATGGAAAGTACCTGTTGCGCTTGTCAGATTTTAATCAAACTTGAACTTTCTTGACAGATTCTGGGGAAATTGTCAGATATCAAATTTCCTGAAAATCTGTCCAGTGGGAACTGAGTTCTTCCATTTGGATAGAAAGACAGATGGATGGATAGACAGACATGATGAAACTAATAGATGCTTTTTGCAATTCTGCAAACATGCATAAATTTTTTCCACTGTAACCAACTTACTGTCTCCCACAGAGTAACCCAAGTAACATGAGTTGGGACAGCTCATTCACTATAGTGTCTGCATTGTGGGCTGAATGGTGGAACATCAGGACTCACATTCTGCCAGGGTCATATCTTTTCCTGTTCACCACTGCACCCATATCAGCTCTGGGACCCCATGCTGCCTCCTAGCCAAAGGGTCTGGGGCCTCTTTCCATAATGGTAAAGCAGCTGGGGCATGAAGCTCACCATTCACCTTCATCTACAAAGCATCAATGGTGGATTCCTCCACTTACTGAATACATTTTCACGCATAGCATGTAACCACAAGGACAACCTTACCTTAACCTTTATCTCAAATACATATGAGCCAGGATGGTGTAGAGTATGCTGTGGGTGGACCATCTGGGTTTCTGTTTCTGACAGGGATAAGAGACTTCCTGTTCTTTTCTTTTCGATTCTTCAAAATGCCAAGACCAGTTCAGGGGCCCACCCATCCTCCTATTCAGTGGGTACTGTGGATTCTTTCCCTGGGGTTGAAGCAGCAGACTTGTGAAGTTTACCACACATCGCCATCTGGTGCCAAGGTTAGGAATGTGCGGGGCTCTATTTGTACTCCTTTTCTGTGCCTTTATGGTGTGCACAGGGACCATATTATTTTTAGCTTATTCCAAATATGATTGACTGCCATGATTTTTCATGTGCTTTGTTTCTTTCTGGTTCCCATTACCTTTAGTCTAAATTTCTTCCTAAAAAGCAAGATATAATATATTGATATACATATACTGTGTGTGTGTGTGTGTGTGTGTGTGTTGTGCATGGGGGTGGGGTTGCAACTGCATGTAGGTGTGGTGTTGTATCCATGTCTGCCCCTCTTTTAAACTTTCAAACCACGTTACCAATTTTTACAAAGAGGAGTATGAGTTATGTGCCATTGGAGGACCCCTATAATCATACTCCTTAGCTTCCTATTGTCACTATAACAGCAAAGCAAGTGTGGGAGAAGTTCAGGTCCTGAAATAATGCATGGTTATGGATGTTAGAAATGTATACAACTTGTGCTATGTCATGTTTTTGTGGAAGGTAAAATAACAGCATGGTAATCATGAAAAAAAATTGTGTAGTACTCAGTTCTGGCCTTAACTAGATAGTTAAAAATCATATGTCCACATAAATGAAATATTGTAAGTCAGTAGTTACTAGCATGGGGGTGTGAAACTTGATGTCTGCTGTGACAGCAAGGCAGATGTCCTGCATAGATACTGTTGTCCATCTTGTGAGGCAGTGCCCTGAACTTATTTGGAAGTGATGTTTCATACCATGGCAGTGTTTAGATTGACAGGCAGTTAGTCCCATGTGTTTGTATCTGGAGAGTGGACAGCTTCCTTCTCTCTGCATATATAACATATTTGTAATTATCTTCCATACCCTGAAAATGTCTGTCTGCGCCATCTGCATGGCAGTACTGTCAGTGGTTTTAAAATTATTTCACTGCACTTTCTTTTATAGGTTATGCTCTAGATCCCACAGTTGGAGGAGCACCTGAAGAGTCTGCACATTTTATAGGAGCTACAGAAGCAGCAAAGGAAGCTGATGGCAAGACGGTTTTTGAATCAACAAAGGAACGACCATCAGACAAGAGAAAGCGTAGTAAAAATGACAATCCTTCAGATATTGAAGGATTTTTGGGTCCATGGGGAGGTTATATTGATGAGAAGAGAGTGATGAAACCAAATGATGTTAGTATATACTACTCTATAAGTGCTGGAAATGCACAAATAAGCATATTTGGCATTCCTCTTTAGCACTGGATTGTCGTTATTTGGAAATGTGTTGTACAGAGGAACTAATGTGGCATAATGTATGAAATGCTACTGGTTTACTCAGCATTATTTTTGTCCTGATGAATATTTATTGACTAATGTCTCAGATATCAAGATGGTAGCCTTCTGGGATGTGATGCCGTGTGGTTTTATAAATGGTTATCAAAATTATGGAGGAACCTGCTACCTCCATCTTCGGGAACTGCAGACTAAAGTTTGGGACAGCAAGTTCCACCAAAATTTTGGTACCCATTTGTCAAACTACATTGTGTTTCATCCTAGAAAACCATAATCTTGACATCTGCTGCTGTGAGAAACATAAATCTCATTGTCCAAATAATGTTTAGTTAAGATCTAAAGTTCATATTCCAGTGTCTATGGGGATTACTGTTATCTGGCGTGTGATGCCCATAGACTGGTAACTCATTACCTATTTTTCAATGGCACCTGCTTCTTATATCTGCAGGACATAACCATTCAGGTGAGCTGGTATACTATATGGTGACATGTAGGTGACAGCGATTGTCTTGTATGTAACCATTCGTGTAATGGTTACTCCATGTTGCCCAGCTTCATTCACGGTTAAATATAGTTAACATAGTTTATTAGTGAGGGCACCAGAAACCAATGTTAATTACAGTTTATTCACTGGGAGTAGTTACTGCATACAGGGGGACTGATGGATAGACGCAGTGAAAACTTACTGTGATAAGTGTGTATGTATTGTGTAATGCTCCTAGAAATGAAAGTTTTCTTTTGAGTAAAGGACCATCTGTACTATAAGCACATGTGGTTCAGAAGTTGATATTTTCATATGAATTACAGGAAGAAGCTGCTGAGTTAGAAGAAATTCTTGCAAAACGACAAAAGAGAGGAAAGCAAGTGGATGATAAACCCCTGGAGGAAAAGACAGTATTACACAGTAAGGATAAAATAATTGTTGTGATGTAAGAATATCTTAACTTGTTAAGCACAGTCATCCACCATTCTAAGCTGAGTTGACTTTGCAAGCTGGCAAATAGAAATCCATAACAGTTACTTATAATAACCATTCATAATTGTTATGTTTTTGTAGTATGTGAGACTGCAAGAAACAAGATACATTTAATAGATTGATATTAAAATTGACCTTAAAGAAGTAGGGTGTGAACTGGATTTGCCTAGCTAAGGATATGGTGCAGTGAACCCAGTAGTGAACTCTCGGCTACCATACAAGACATGGCATTTGTTGGTTGGGAGGATTTTGCACAGTGGAATTAGTTGGCTAAAATGCAGATATAATATTTGAATATGATATGAAATACAGGCTTCATTGTGTGATTTCACCATGTAAAGAACATATTTGGGAGATTGAGTTATATTAGACTTTGATTGTAGTAACATGTTGCAGAATACTACTAATCCAGTTTTTTACTATAATAATACATACTTTGAAAACTGCATTTGAAATGCACTCCGTTTTCCAATATGTGTTTCAGTAACTGTCTTTCTTATTTGAGTATGTGTTTTGCTTGTTTCTCACTGGCTATGATATTAATATTACTTCGTTTTTCAGTTAAAGATCCATTGGATTACCAGGGTCGTTCATTCCTGCATGCACCTCAAGATGTTGGTGTAAATCTACGATCCGATTCTCCTCCAGAGCGTTGCTTCCTTCCAAAAGCACATATCCACACATGGCAGGGTCATACCAAGGGCATCTCTACTATACGTTGGTTTCCAAAGACTGCGCATCTTTTGTTATCCTGTAGCATGGACTGCAGGGTTAAGGTATTTGTCTATGCAGATGTGACCTTGATTTAGTAGCATGCAACCTCATCTTCAGTTTCTTTTTTGTGTTTTAGGTACGAGGGGTGATTGATTAGTAAGGTCTCCAATTGTATGAAATAAGTTTCTGACAATGTAAAATAATAACACTGATATCAGAATGAAAGAAATATATTTCTCTTACACATTCTACACTTATTTTTCAACACAGTCACTGTTAAGAAGTTCTTGAGCAACAGTTTTCCTGTGTTCCTTCATGGGGTTAGTCAATTGTCTTGGGACCCACCTGGCGCAAAATTTTCTGTAGTTTAATGTTTCAATGATATGGTGCACTCTTTCGTGACTAATACCAAGCTTTAGAGCAATGTCTCTCTGCTTAATTCGGCGATTTTCCTGGTTCATGACATCCACTCTGCATTGGTTCTCGTCACGAGTCACAGAAATGGGCCGTCCTGATCTGTGCCCATCCAAGACACTCATCTCACTTGCACAACAGCTTTTGGCAGGCCTGATCAACTTGCGGACATTTTTCACATCCATACAACCATCACCATAAACTGCTTTCATATGCCTGTGAATTTCAATTGGCACACAACCTTCTAGTGTCACAAACTCTTATCACCGATTGCTGCTGTATATGAAAATTGGTTGAGGCACTCATTACTAACGAACACTACTGCTTAAGGGCCTCAAAGATTGAACTGAAACTAAGCGCGGATATACTACATTGTATCAACTACCGAACGCATGCGCAAACGTTTCTTTCCTCCCACTGCTAGCAACATCACTTGGTAGGAGACCCTTACTTATCAATCAACCAACGTATAATCTATTGCTTCATGCTTTTTGTTCCTTTCACAGGCTGTTGCAGATGAGGCTGTTTTGTCTAAATTAGTAACAGTTCAGTTTGGCCAGTCCTTAAAAGCCAACTTTCTTGTAGTGTGTGTGTGTGTGTGTGTGTGTGTGTATGTGTGCACGTGCACAAGTGCATAAATAGGCCTTCATTGTTTGAGAATAGGAATTTATTTCCTGGTGCTTGGGATAGGCTGCCGTATTTTAATATGGAGTAACTGTTTATCATCCAGTACTAAGGGATTTTTAAGCCCCCTTTTTCATCATGGTTGTTGGCTGTACAGTAGTCCCTCAATTTGTGAGCCAGTTTCCATTTATACAAACTTCTTTCTCTTGCAAATGAATTGTTGGGCCTGCCATCTCATCTGGGCTATCACTTGTTCTTGTATCTTCTAGTACATGCAGATTGTTATCCCAGTGACTCAGCTACTCCAGAATTGAAAAATTTGTTTTTTAATAGGTAATAAACATTTGTGTTATATTCATACTTATAATGAAGTGGTACCTAATGTTTATGAAATTTTGTACAAATTTAATGATGTAACTATTAATGTACAGGCTGATGACTAAGAATGTTATTTAAATACAGCAATTTATCATTCATGGCATTTTATTCATACTTAGATGGCAGTAAGGTGAACTTCATATACTCTGGTGGAATTTCTTGACTTTTGGGAGGAACTGAAGTTTGATATGTAGGAAGTACTGGAAAACCAGTTTTCATGTAACGAGTTTTCACCAAATGAGCGGTTTTTTAGGAATTAATTGAGCTCAGAAACCAAGGGGTGAATGTGTATTGACTTGGGTGAGGGTGGTCACAAAAAATGGGACACTCTACCTGCTGTATCATGCACATGTGCTGTCACAGTACCGCAATGTATAGTTGGTAGGTAAGGTTAAATATTGGAATTCTGGCACATCCTGCAGCTATAGTTTTGGAATCAAATGGTGTAGTGGTTACTACTCTCAGTTCATGTCTGTTTCAGATTTCAAGCTGGGAGACTAATTACCCTAACAGTAACTTTTTTAAAATTGTACTTATTCCCCTTAGGCAAATCTGTCTATTCCTGTTATGTCCTTCACAATTAACCATTTGTAAGCCTTGTATGATTTCTCATTTTACTGTTTATAATGTACCTAGTTGACGCGGTATTTTTAAATTAACATACAACAAAATTCCTTTAATCCATCATCTGATAATTTGGCACATAAGGAGGAGAATAGTCCCAGTACTTTGTACCACAAATAACCTTCATCAACGTAACAGATAGATCTCAGGAACAAGTTCAAAAAGGCCTCCAAGAGATTCTGTATATCAACAGTTGTGGTATCTCCTGACACCTTGTCTTGCACTCTGTCAACTTATTCAGCTACAAAGACTAAAGAAAACATAGAAGAGAACCCTGATGACCCTGAACCAGCAGCTGAAGGAGATACCCAGATGGAATACTCCCCTGATTAGTTGCATAACCCAAGTAAAGGAGCGGTAATAAAAGTTACCTGTATTGGTACTGTTTGATAATCCAGAATATCCAGTAATCTGGCAACTGTCTGGTGTTGTGCATGCTGGATTAATGGAATTTTACTGTATTTACTTATTTAATCCCCTGCTTTACACCTTTATGCTACTGTTTTTAGCTTTGATTGAAGAGCCATATTTCCAGTGCTGGCATGTTATGCAATTTCTGATGTGCTTAAACTGGATGATAGAAAGATACTGTTATTTATGGTGGTCATCTGTTCCTTGCACATGTGCATGACTTGAGAAGAGAACATGTAAGGGGAGCTGTATCTGCATCCCTGCCTAAGTGCCTGCCTGTCTGTCTGTTTACAAGTTCCAGCTGAAACATCTAGTCAGAGTGCTATGAAATCTGTTATGGTTAATATCAAATTTCATAGCAATCTGCCAGGCTGTATGAGTACATTATGCAAAAAATTGATACCCTGTTGAAGTAGGGAAGCATTTGGTTACGTAATGAGTAAAAGAGTCACCATTTTCAATTATATGATTGCTGCTGAAATCTTGTGTAGAAGAATGAACCTGAACACACTTAAAATGGTGGCTAGCAGATCACCCAGTGGCATAATGTGCAACACTACTTGTGGCTGACAGATTGGCCACCTGGCACTAAGAGCATTAGTACGATGCTACTGGAGACCACCTCAAGCTTGTACTGTTTAGTTTACAACTGTTGGTAGTAACAGAATTGTTCATGGATGGACTTGTGAATGTTGGTCAAAGCACCTAGCACCATGTCTGAAAGCCAATGACTGTAGTAACAAATAGTAAGGTTAGTATTTGCAGTAACTAAAATTGCACTTAATTTTGTTAGTAGGTTTTTCAGAGATATTTGGAATAGATGGAACATGCAGAATGTTAGGTTGCAAAGAACATGTATAGGTACTGTATGCTGTTAGGTGGACTGCACCTTCTTATTAATTGTATTTATCCAGTTAATTGTGTATTATTTCAGTTATGGGAAGTATATAATGAGCGTCGTTGCATCAGAACTTATTATGGCCATCGACAAGCAGTGAGAGATATTTGTTTCAATAATGCTGGCACACAGTTCTTATCAGCTGGTGAGTAGTACTGGCAGACCTATATCTCTTTGCAGCATCTATGAACTGAATAAATAAGTTGCAAAAAAGTGGTATACTACAGCCTGCTGCACAGTTACCCAGTCTCGACAGCCCAGTGTAGCCTAACCCGGCTTAGTACAGCTTTCTGTAATATATTACTTTAAACTGTTTGCCGCATAACAAAATAGTGCAAGGACACACCACACCAGCCATATTTTGGGCTGTGTCAAGTTGTGATAGACTGACAAAACTCCACAAATGTTTCTTCTCATTATGTGCACATCAGTAACGTTTGCTTGCATCTCACGCATTAGGCATAACACTGAACAAATGATGCTTTACAACATCACAGAATGGGGTAAGAGAGAAGGAATAACCTTTATTCTACACATCCTGTATGATACTACGTTAAGTATAATGAAGTAATCCGTCATTCACAATAGAAACGTTATTGTATTCAGAGATTTAGGGTACTTTACAACATGTTTTGGTGGAATTGGTCATCTTCAGGTAATACTATGTACTAAATACTTGTGAGAACATGTCAACATAAAGTACTATAAAAAGAAATGACATCTCATTTTCACATATTGTAGGAGTAATATATGAGGTTATGTTTAAGAAATTAATCTTGAAGTAGGAGGTACTGCAGCTCCTTGGAGTTTGGTCTTCACTGGTTTTTAGGTTGTATTATGTAAGGCCACCAAATTTGTTTTTTCTTCCCCCCCTTCTTTTTTCCCCTTCAGATTGTAATCTTCTGGGTTATGGTTCTGTGTTATCTATTGTGTGGTTACCATGCACCAAACTACAGGTTGACAACTCAAAGGACAGCAGTCTGACTTTTCATGAATCTGTAAACCTCATATTTCATACATGTACAGCACATTATTCAAAAGTCTCTTTGCTTGTATAATAGTGCAATTCTTGTGTGTTTAGCGTATGACCGATACATCAAGTTGTGGGATACAGAGACTGGGGAGTGCGTGTCACGTTTCACAAGTCGAAAAATTCCGTACTGTGCAAAGTTTCATCCAGATGAGGACAAACAACATCTGTTTGTTGCTGGAACATCAGACAAAAAAATCATCTGTGTAAGTTTCCAAAATATTTATGTCATTCTAAGGTCCATAAAATAAAATTTTTATTGTGTGTTAGCACAACACAGTTTTCCTTATGACTGTTCTGTTTGTTTCCAGTGGGATGTGCGATCAGGAGAAATTGTGCAAGAATATGACCGGCATCTTGGTGCAGTTAATACAATCACGTTTGTTGATGAGAATCGGAGATTTGTAACAACCTCTGATGACAAAAGTCTTCGTGTGTGGGAGTGGTAAGTTCTAGACTGTTTTGCATATCTTACAGGCTCTGTATCAATATTTTGTCTAAGGTATTTCATGTGCTTGACTTGTCATAAAAGTGTTTGTACGGCACAGAATTTTTTAACAGTAACATTCGTGCGTTTCTTTATGCCGTTGTGGCCGCAGCAAGAATTTATGAACGATAATCAGTGTCTAAAATGCAGATTAAAGAACTAGGCAGTAAATGACCCTTGCATATAGTTTGTTATTTTTCTGTTGTGCATAGTGTATGCAACAACAGCAGGATTATGGAATATACATGCGTGTGTATTTGGCTTACTTTCATTTCAGTAGGCAGGGCTGGGGTGTACCTATTTGTCTGCATAACCATATCTAATAAAAAATCTTGGTCAGATGGAAAAGTGTTTAATTAATAGTTAGTACTCTTTGTTGTCATCTTTTTTTATTTCTGTGTAGATGTCAAACAGTACATTTCAACAGAAAATTATACCTTCTGTGCATGTTTTGTAATATGAGGTACAGTATTGTTTGTGTTGTATGTTAAGTGATGGCAAGTACCTGGTGAGGGGCAGTTACTGTGTTGTGTGGTAGACACTGTTTCTTGTTTGTAGAAATTTTAACATTTTTATCTGACTGGTGACTGAACCAGCATTTTATGACCACTGTTTATACACATACATGTAGTAGGGTTAATGCTGGGGAAAAAAGGATAACGGGTATCTTGGAAAAAGGCAAATAATTGTATTTTATAGTAGACTGCTGTAGTTGTGACTCAAGATTCTGTAAGTTAACTGTGCCTGAACACAAAATGAAACCACTTCATGCTGCAGTTTAACCAGACTGTAAACCAGTTTTTAACTGAAGCAGAAATGGCTCTAGAGTAATGGAAATTTGCATTTGCCTTAATTTCTTTGAGTGTATTAAAACTGTGGTCTTGTGGTTTACACTGTGACCTCTGCTGGGAGTCTTGTGTAACCTGCACATGGAGGAAGACGTCTCAAACCTCCAAATTGTTGGTAGCTACCTTCCTGCCAAATTTCGTGGTGTGGCCAACTAAGCTGGCCAAGTTGTATTGCTCCTGATGCAGTTTCCCAGTTTGAATCTGGACTGGGACACTTGAGTATCCTAATTGGGGTTTCTTCCGTCTTCCCGTATCCCTTCAGGAAAAATACAGTATATTACCTTAAGTTATACCACAACTTCTTTATTCCATATCCTGTTAAGTTCATTGCTTACTATTATTACTCATTTGATGGTGAGTTATTAACTGTCTCATTAAGTACATTTTAAATAAATGACTAAATATGTGGTGTCGTAACTCTGGAAACTTTGTGGGTCTGTTGTTTGTGTCACAGGCAAGTTCTTGCTGTATTTTGTGTAACCCTTCCTTGGAGAGACAAGAAATGCATACAGGATTCTAGTTTAATGGAAGAGACCAGTTGGGAGATGATAATATTGAAGTAATTCATGAACGTATAGGGTGTGGAGACATGGGCTGAATTCATCTGGCATGGGATGGGGTCTGGTAGTAGGCTGCTGTGAATGTAGTAACAAACCTTTAGGTTCCACTAAAATCCAACTAGTTGAGTGGCTAATAGCTTAGCAAGAAGGACTACCCTGTGTGGAATTAATCAATTAATCTTTTTTTACACATAAACTACTAGTAAAAGGTTAGGCTTCCATCAGTATTTCACACATAGAGACTTCCTGTGTGTTGTGTACAGATGTGGCTCACGTGCACAGTACAGTGAAAATGCCCTCACAGAACTGAAAAATGCATGCACATCAAGTGGAGGAATGATAGTTCATCAAACTGGACTTTGATTATATCAGGTAAGGAGTTTTTTTTAAATAAAATATTTCATTTATTTATGTTTATACATTATAACATTTCTCTTTTCCAGGGACATTCCAGTGGATATGAAATATATAGCTGATCCCACAATGCATTCAATGCCTGCAGTGACACCATCACCAAACCAGAAGTGGCTGGCTTGTCAGAGCATGGACAACAAGATTGTCATATTTTCAGCTTTGAATCGCTTTAAGATGAATCGCAAGAAGACCTTCAGTGGACATATGGTAGCTGGTTACGCATGTACTCTGGACTTCTCACCTGATATGAGGTTGGTTATTATTCAATACAAATAAAAACTGCCATAGTCTCTTGCCTGAGCTAAATGATCTGTACTCCTCACCCAATATTGTTCATGTGATAAAATCGAGAATAATGAGATGGGCTGGGCATGTGGCATGTATGGGTGAGGAGAGGGGGGTGTATACGGTCTTGGTGAGGAAACAGGAGGGAAAGAGACCACTGGGGAGACCTAGGCATAGATGGGTGGATAATATTAGGATGTGTCTCCAGGAGGTGGGATGTGGGTATATGGACTGGATTGGGCTGGCCCAGGATAGGGACAGGTGGCGGACGCTTGTGAGTGCAGTGATGAACCTTCAGGTTCCGTGAAATGCTGGGAATTTCTTGACTAGCTGCAAACCAGTTAGCTTCTCAAGAAGGACTCTGCACCATGGAGTAGGTAAGTAAGTCTCTTGCCTAAATGTTGTTGAACATGAAGTTTCCATAGAGATATGTGAGTAGGAAAGGAATGAAAGTATGATTCAGAACTGTTTAGAAACACAGGAAAGTGAAATATTATGTTCTCTGAGGGGCAGTGAATTTAAACGTTAATTTGAGATATGGTAAAACAGAACTAACAGGGCTGGATATCTAGAAATTGATTTGAAAATGAGAGAAGAATCTGCAGTACAGAAACATTAAGGCAATTCATCACTGTGTGCTGTGTTTAAAATGTAGGGTAATGCATTTTTTTTTTTTAATTTCATCCTTTTGTGCTATGAAACATTCAGTAACAAATCTTTCCATAGGCCATCCAACACAACTACGTTTACTTAAATAGTAGCTACATGTTTCAGTCACAATTGACCATCATTGGGCTATGACATAATATTGGAAAGAAGGTAGAATGTAATAATGTAATGAAGATAGTAGTGTGATAAATTAATCACAATTATGACAATGATAAAACTGTAAAATTGCATTTGCCAATTGGTAGCTGATTGAAGGTTACAGAGTATATGTGAATTTTGGCCAAATATGCATTTTGACATGAAATTACTTAAAATGAGTGGGCAGGATTGTGGGATAAATGTTATTACAGGTTTTTTTTAATGTTCTTAAGACCATTTATATGAAGAAATTAGAGATGTAGGTGTCAGTTGCATATTCATTGTTTATCATCTAATTTGTAAATATCATGCCGAGTGTAGGGGAGTAGATGACACAGAAGTCTATATCAGATATTGTAAATCATAGTAAAATTAAATTAAAAGTGATCCCTTATCTGATATTCATTGATCTGCCCTTTTCCAATATTATGTGGTTTCTACGTCATATTCAACCGCCTCTGTGGTCTAGTGGTCAGAGTTTCTGGCTACAGATACAGAGGTCCCGGGTTCGATCCCCGGCGCTACCAGATTTTCTGAGTAGTAGTGGGTCTGGAACGGGGTCCACTCAGCC
>Ga0123352_10010282_pt1 | contig 14690 bp, 9 predicted proteins | sample TergutLab28metaG_FD_89700 | JGI IMG/M metagenome (GOLD analysis project Ga0123352, IMG submission 89700) | Labiotermes labralis P1 segment gut microbial communities from Petit-Saut dam, French Guiana - Lab288 P1 | ecosystem: Host-associated > Arthropoda: Insects > Digestive system > Gut ... | reverse complement strand
TGCTGCACTCAGTTCACAGTAACGCTGAACACGTGCTGCACTCAGTTCACAGTAACGCTGAACACGTGCTGCACTCAGTTCACAGTAACGCTGAACACGTGCTGCACTCAGTTCACAGTAACGTTGAACACGTGCTGCACTCAGTTCACAGTAACGCTGAACACGTGCTGCACTCAGTTCACAGTAACGTTGAACACGTGCTGCACTCAGTTCACAGTAACGTTGAACACGTGCTGCACTCAGTTCACAGTAACGCTGAACACGTGCTCTTCAAATTTCCCCAAATAAAATTCGTTTTAACAAAATTTACATTACGGTAAAATTATGACACATTTAGGCATCCTGTATTCTGTCTAAATTTATTACACAAGTTTCAGCCATACTTAACGACTGTGGTGAACATTCTTTCAATGACCCATACTCACTACATGTGACGGTACGATCTTACCATCCCGAAGTTGGATCATAAAATGGTCTTACTGCTGTGCGCTGTAGTCACCATTACAATTGAAATTGACAATAATACTAAAATGAGCCATCCCCGCTGTGTGTATATAAACAATAGGTGTGGGTATCAGTCAATAACACAACAATATCTAAAAAGATGTTTAATAAAGGATGAAGTAAACTACATGTTTCGGCCTAATGTGGCCATCATTAGGTTTTCATCCGAAAGTATGGTGGTAGTACACCATCGTGACATACCCATACCAATCCTATAAAGCACTACCATACTTTCGGATGAAAACCTGATGATGGCCGCAATGGGCCGAAACATGTAGTTACTATCATCCTTCATTAAGCATCTTTTTAGATATTGTTGTGTTATTGACTGATACCCACACCTGTTGAGAAATTGACAATAATTTAAGAACAATAAAACAGCTGCTTCGTACGTTAATACGTAAACTCTTCTTACAATTTACCGCCACGCAATCTGTCAATGCACTAACTACACACCTCCTACTCTAACGCACATCGTGCTATTGGCACTGTCCAGTTGCTACGGAATTCCTCCCACTGACAACTTAGCAGTCGTGCTGGTGCTTTTGGAAGTAGAAGTTTGAAAATGTGACGAACAGAAAGAAGCCAGTGTGACCGTCACCTTCCAACGTCTTGTTCAGAAACACTCACAGATCGTGCATCTGCACAGTCTCCATTTTGGGAAGGTTAATAGCTGCCGCTGAACTAAACAAATCCACTATAAGCCGTTGATTTTTTGGTTCAAACATCAAACATTACATATCTGTATATCATCATCAGTTCCATCGGTTTCCGATTCATACAATATTCAGACATGCTTTTATACGGCCAGATTTATGCGAAATATTTTGTAATATGCAGCATCATATATTTAAATTCCCTCTGAAATCCACCTGCAGATGGCAGACAACTTTAATAAAATTATTTCTTTACCTCTCATATATATATATATATATATATGTGTGTGTGTGTGTGTGTGTGTGTTCCATTTATGCACGTGTCGCGTGAATGAAAATGTGAATTATCATTGCAACTAACAAACAGGTAAACTAACTAATTAAATCGAGCGAAGCCTGTCTTGAGAAGCTAACCGTTCCTCAACCAGTCATTAAATTGCCCCTAGTTTATACAACCCGAAGGCTCATTGCCATACTTACAACAGCCCGTATTTTTCCGTTCCTAGCCATATTAATCCAGTCCACGATATCCCACCCTGTTCATACAAGATCTCTCTCAATATTATCCTCCCACCCATGCTCAGGTCTTCTAAGCGGGTTCTTTCCTTCTGGTTTCCCCACCGCAACTCCCCATACGTGCCACATGCTTTACCCATCTCATTCTTCATGTGATCGTCCCCGTACTGTTTGGTGTTCAGCACAAATTAAGAAGCTCGTCATTAAGCAGTTTTCTCCAGCCTCCTTTAACTTCCTCCCTCTGAGGCCCAAGTACCCCCCCCCCTCAACGCCCCATTCTGCATCAACCTCAGCCCATGTTTCGCCCTTATGTGGAAGACCAAGTTTCATACCAATAAAACCAAAGGCTAAATATAATTTTTTCACCTCTCATTCTTTGTATTTTTAGATATACAACCAGATGGAAAAAAGTCTCTACATATTGGTTGCGGGCCTTCCGTGAATTTAACGTGCAATTTATCTCTTAATTAATGCAGTTCAGTTCAGTTCAGTTCCGTCAGCGAGTGCCGCTGATACTTCGGCTTCGTGCCGTTTTCCACGAACTTACTGGCTGTCCGCATGCTGCGTGTCCTCACACGCACACTCAGCAGACTCTCAGAGTGTTCACATTCTGAGTCCACTGGGAACCTGTACCAACCATGCCAGATTTAAGTTCCGCACACCGACGCTGACGCCGTGCAGATTGGGATATAAACACAGACTTTTCGAGGCCTCACCGCCCACATCTTCACGGCAGTCCGAGAATAGTGACGACTATCCTAAAAATGTCGGCACAGATATCATCCGAAACGTCAGTAGCCGTATATCCGTCCCAACGGCGTCATATTCCGAAAGACTCGCCTCTAGTAATATTTGTTTTGAAGACGAAAGGCGATTTTTCGGGAAACAGCCAAACAAATCTCTACGAAATTTGGTCTGTTTCAGTGACTGCCGAATGCAGGACAAGACTACAGCTGTTCCTCTTGTCCAACAAACCAGACAATTGGCGATCCAACACCCAGCCCAGCTCAGCCTGTTCGCCGTGGGCGACACTCCAAACGCTGCGTGTCTCTTTTTCTATTTAACGACGTACTGTGCAGATGTCGCCCTTAGAACTGTACTGTGCCACACAAGGCACCAGTTTTGCCCACACAACAGGGGCGTCTGCCTAACCTGACCATTTTGGTCTCCACGCTTACTGCATATTCGAAAGGTAACAGGTTCAAATCCCACCGACTCGAAGACTGACCCCTCCGCAGGAGATTTACCTCCGTTCATCCAGACAGATGTCGGGGTACCCCTAAAAGTAGTCCCTGCACATCTTAAACAGCTAAGACACTGACAGCGTCGTTAAACACAAACACAGTTGCAAGTCCACTCCTGCACGGACACCCCTAAGTATGTGCATCGTGCTGTGTTGTTCTGTAACACATGTGGGGGCTGCACATGCTGTATGGGCGAACACAAGACTTGCGTGACCTTTGAAGAGGCTATCAGACGAGGCCAAACAGGTCTGTCAAGGCCTAACTGGTGACGGATTATGATGATGATGATGATGATACACTCAGCTGAAAAGAACAACTTATGACGCTGTTCGTTATGTTTCTTCAAGATCCTCTGGTCCTTCACCTTACGCGGGTCGTCCAAACATCAGATCCACCCTTTATTGTCGATCACAGCAGACCGCATTTTGCACTCGGAACTCTGAACCCCGCTATACAGAAACAAAACGGCAGCTGTTTCGTGTTCACATCACACATGTTTATCTTAATCTGCAGGTGAAACATAAGAGAAAATAAACACCGCGACTAAAACAAACACCGTGTACATTCCACGCTTGTCAATCATCTGCTACGCTGGTTTGCTCATCTCGTTCCTGGCACACTGTGTACCAGACCAGAACACTTCCTTGTGTCTCAAGCATTCCTTGGGCAATAAAAAAGCATAGGATGGAAAATTTGTTTCGTAACGCCACAAGGAACCAAATCGAAACACAGATGACGTTCTCAGCTACTCTCCTGCCACTTTCCACAGATGTCGGATTTAGGCACGAAGCCAACTGCATTAATTTCAATACACATTCACTCAGTAGCACATGTTTGGCGGTTCCACTGTCACGTGCGGAGTTCGTTTTGGTGTTCATTAAAATCTGTTTTATATTTTATGAAACAGGATAACGTTTGATAAATGGTCACAGCAATAAACGTCCGGAAGGTTATTTATGGATTCGTTTGGTTCCGCAGCCCACAATATTTTGTGCGGAAATATGCCGGTAATGTTATGTTACATGTCACACACACACACACACACACACACAAACACACACACATTGGTGTCTCGAGAACGCAGCAGGCTGCCGGCGTCATTATTGCTGACTTGAACACGGGTTATCCTGACACGGTTTATCGTGGTATTCCTCAGGTAAAAGTCGGAATCACCAGTTAAATTTGGTCTCCGCACTCCGCATTGCACAAACTTCCTGCTGTTTCACTCGCCGCTGCAGGTCATAGAGCCATGTGCATGGTCAGGAGCACTGCGACGGTCATCAGAGTGCTGCCGTTGGGTGTGCTGGTCCTTTCACAGACCGCAGGATGGCAGAAGGGAGTGCTACAGAGCAGTTCAGAGTTCGGGTACTTGATACAGCATCGTTATTCCGAATAATAATAATATTTATTTAGCTGCAATTGGGTTTTCACCCGGTGGCAGTCGTTTTTAACACATATACAAGAACTTGAAGCTGTACTACTAAATTTACATCGGGAGGGATACATGAGAAGCATGTAGTGGCAACTTGAATGTGAATGAATGAGTGGATGTGGCGACAGCCTCGTTTACAATATAGGAGGGGCTGAGGAAAAACACACAAAAATCCTTCGTTAGGCTGCGGTGTCTCCACACCCAGATATGATCCATATACCTTTTGCGAAGACACAGAAGGCTTGGGAGCAGCTCTGCGTAATAATTCGTGTCGCATCGCACCTTCGGTAAATCAAAGGCGACAAACATTTTCAGGATTTTAAGTTCTTCAGCTGCTTGGACTGGTTCCAGCTGCATGTGATGGCACAATGCGGCAAACTTTAACGAAGCCGTTGTAGCTCAGCGCTGCTGTATGGAAACGAGTGCAAGAGAGGCGCAGCGCAAAGCAAGTTAACACTGCAAGGGAACACTATGGTCACATACATACACACATAGACAAGTCACATCTCAGCACATCCATGTCGCCACACCCGGGTCCACCCACACGGCAGTCCGTACGCGATTCATGAACAGAAACTGTACTGAGGAAGGTTCTTTCCCCATGCAAGCCCGTTTCATGTTGCAGGAATATCTGCAGTGGCGTAGCCAGCCTTTTGGGGCAGGGGCGAGTAACCACAGTGACCGCCTACAACATAACTTACGAACTAAAAACACCATCGCTTACTGAATTTTCTTCTATTTGATGCAATAATCAGCAATCTGTTGAACGCAGAAAATCAATTCATTTTCTTTTAAAATATTCATGGCCAATTTTGCTGCCCCTGCCTTCTCCCGCCCACAGCTACGCCACTGGTCTCTCACCCCTGCAGTGAGCGACACTCCACCAGCACAACCTCAGCCGTCCTGCACTGCTAAACCGTGCTGCTCCACCCGGCCACACGGTTACGGACGAACGCAGTACCGTTGGTATTCTTCACATTACCAAGACGAGATCTTAGGGCCACTTATGGGCGACACGTGTCCACACGCGTAACGGGGGCTCCTCATTTAATGACACTGTACCAAACCCACATGTGACTTAGCAAAGAATGAAATGAGAATAAAGACTGCACGGTGACAGAGTCTGGGAATACAGGGGGAGGGGGCTGCTTATTGACAGTTGAGTAGGAAATGAAGGAGGGATGATTATTGACAGCTGTGAAGGAACTTCAGGAGGGATGATTACTGACAGGTGCGAATGAAATACAGGGGTGATGATTACTGACAGCTGCGAAGGAAATACGGGGGGCTTTATATTGACAGCTGTGAAAGAAATACAGGAGGGATGATTATTGACAGCTGCGAAGGAACTACAGGAGGGATGAATATTGACAGCTGTGAAGGAAATACAGGGGGGATGATTACTGACAGCTGCGAAGGAAATACAGAAGGCTTCCTATTGACAGCTGTGACAGAAATACAGGAGGGATGATTATTGACAGCTGCGAAGGAAATACAGGGGGGAAGATTACTGACAGCTGCGAAGGAAATACAGGGGGCTTCCTATTGACAGCTGTGAAAGAAATACTGGAGGGATGATTATTGACATGTGAGAAGGAAATAGAGGACTGCTTATTGACAGGTGTGAAGGAAACACAGGGGGACCGCTTATTGACTGCTGTGGAATACAGGGGGACTGGTTATTGACAGGCGTGGAGGAAAAACGGGGGGACTGCTTATTGACAGGCGTGAAGGAAATACGGGGGGACTGTTTATTGACAGGAGTGAAGGAAAAACGGGGGGACTGCTTATTGACAGGCGTGAAGGAAATTGGGGGGACTGCTCATTGACAACTGTGAAGGAAATGCAGGGGGACTGCTTATTGACAGGTGTGAAGGAAATACAGAGGGCTTCTTATTGACAGCTGTGAAATAAATACAGAAGGGATGATTATTGACATGTAAGAAGGAAATACAGGAGGACTGCTTATTGACATGTGTGAAGCAAATACAGGGAGGACCGCTAATTTACTGCTGTGAAATACAGGCGGACTGCTTACTAACAGGCGTGAAGGAAATACAGGGGGACCGCTTATTGACAGCTGTGAAATACAGGAGGACTGCTTATTGACAGGCGTGAAGGAAATAGGGGGGGGATGCTTATTGACAACTGTGAAGGAAATACAGGGGGACTGCTTATTGACAGGCGTGAAGGAAATACAGGGGACCGCTTATTGACAGCTGTGAAATACAGGGGGGCTGCTTACTGACAGGCGTGAAGGAAATATGGGGGGACTGCTTATTGACAGGCGTGAAGGAAATACGGGGACTGCTTATTGACAGGCGTGAAGGAAATAGCAGGGACTGCTTATTGACAACTGTGAAGGAAATACAGGGGGACTGCTTACCGACAGGCGTGAAGGAAATACGGGGGACTATGTATTGACAACTGTGAAGGAAATACAGGAGGACTGATTATTGACAGGCGTGAAGGAAATAGCGGGGACTGCTTATTGACAACTGTGAAGGAAATGCTGGGGGACTGCTTATTGACAGTTGTGAAGGAAGTAAAACTGCAGTAAAATCGAAGGAGATAAACGAACATACCCCTTAACTGCATGTCAAAGCTTAGCTGGACAAATTAATACCGATAAGCGTACGATCATAACGTAACTAAGAACACGTCACGAACGGAGATACAGAAACTCACAGCATGTAAAACGTGTGGCGTCAAACAGCATAAGACTGTACAAGTACTGTACAGATGGAAAGACAACAGGAGATGTTGGGAACAGACTGATTACGGCAAGGGCTGTAAACTGCTCAATACGGGAAAACGTGAAGAGGAAGAAGAAGTGGGCCTAAATAACTTAAACGCCTTTTAACTCTCGGGGCTGGAAGGTTAACTGGCTGAGGGTGATCAGATAGTGCGGAACGTGGTCGCCGCATGCGGGTCGGGATTCAGTTATGCGACGTTGCATGTGCTGGGGTGAAGGCCATATATGTGCAGTACCTGGTATGGGTGGACACGTGGAGCGGGCCTCCACTGTCACGTACGGATATTGGACGTCGGCAGAACGTTCATGCAATTGCACTACGAGAGATGGCACTGGACAGGAATGGCATTTCACTTTAATCCCAAGACGCACTCAGCATACGGACAGCTAAAGTAACAATGAAGCTGAACTGAGGACGTAACAATGTTTTGAAGCAGTCTGTTGAGGACAGTCTAATGCTCCTGTTGCCAGCACGTCACACGTACATGAGCCAGCGACGTACAGCGACATTTTATGAACGGAAGTTCACGAGGCACTTTCCATTTAAGTGATTCCCTGTTTATACAGCAGCCTGCGAAACGCGAAAATTGGCAATTACGCAACTCTGTGATCTTTATTTCGTGCAAAATTGCTGTTATTAGAGATGCTGAACATCCGAAAGTTAGCAGAAACTTCAAAGTTTCCGGCAGTCACTGTGTTCCTGAATTTGAACCCCCCGAAATAAGTTTTATGCACAAGTTGGCAGAACGTGTGTGGCTCGTCTCCACCAGCCAGCTAACAACAGCGACGCAAGGAACTGCACTGCACTGCTTCCAATTTTACGCACAAAGACGTCTCCAAAAGCATTCCATAAGTTTCCACATGTCAGGATCCCCTGACGCTAGTGCTCTCAGGATTGCCAACTGCCGCAATTTTGGTGACGCTGGTTACAAATCGGTAACAATGTGAGGAACTTGACGCTCCCTCTGCTTGCGGTCTCATTTACCGATGTCAAGGCAATGTCAATGTGACGACTGACTGGCCTCGTGCGTCACACAAACTGCGTCCTGAAAGGAACTATAACTGATGGGAATGCAGGCAATTCTTATGCATCCCACAAAACATACGGCACATTGCACACACTGCTGAATGCACCGGTATCCATTGCGGACAGTCACATTCTATTTGCACCACCGAAGTGCACTCCGACACTAAGCACTGAGAACACAAATATGCTGCAGATAAGCACGTCTGACCGTCTGAATCAGTTACTTAAGTAAAAGTGTAAATTTAACATCAGTCGCGCTGGAAAAAACCGATTCCAAAATCGCCATTCTGTAAACTTTGTCAAAACAGGTTGAACAAGTGTTTGTGTTTGTTTGCTTGTTTGTCTTCCGGACAACATAACTATACCGATCTTGGACATCAGCTTTTATTCAATAGCACTACAAGTCACGGATGTGACGTACAATAAACACGTGTGTGTATAGGGGTATAATAATAATAATAATAATAATAATAATAACTGAATGACACAAGACAGAAGTTGGCAAATTATCATTCCGCACGCTGTAAATGTAATGAACTTACCCACAACTGGCAGCTACTAAACATAGCCGCACAGTAAACAGTTGTTACACGTCACGTGACAATACAGAACTGTATGTCCACTTGTTTATAGCGTGCAGAACTACAGCAGGACATGGCACTGGCTGTCAGCACGTCACTAACACCGACATCACAACTGCGATCCTTCAAATGAACAAAACAAAACACTCCACCCACCGAACACCTTCTGCTGCTCTGCCGCGCCGCACAGCGCTCCATCGTCGGGCTGTTTGTTGGAGCAAAGGCCGGGATTTGCACAAACACGCACACAGTTCGTTTGCCGTTACGAATATTAATCTGAACGGTAATTGGCGCTCTGTTTACTTGTTGTTACGTCATTCTGCAGACGGACTAAGATTTAATTCAGTCACAACCAATCAACGGTCATAACGCTGACAATAATATCACGTTAATTTAGTGCTCGAGTCCTGCAAATTTTCATTTACCATTATCCAAACCAACAGTCTAAATCCCGAACATTTTCATTCTCAGTTAGCCAGCAGATTACTGTTTCTGCTCGTTTAACTGCCCTAGAAATGCACAAGTCTAACCACTTCACTCCGCAATCTGATGCAACGTCGATACTGCTGCGTGCTGCATGCAATGAGTTTCTGTACTGACGTCACGTGTCCTTCCGGGCGTACAAAAGGCTCATAACGACGAAACCCCGACATGCGGTTGAAAAGGGCAAAAATGACGCCATCATGTGCAGCGCCAAACGTCACACAGAACTAATTACAGGAAACAGTGGCTTGTGGCAAATGGAACTGTCAGAGTTCTGTGAGTCCTCTGTCCTGCAATAAAGCAGGACAGATCGATGTCTGTCTGTCTGTCTGTCTCAGACGTACCGCCAACCGGCAGCAGCAATGTGCGTGGAAGCACAACAGAAAACACGTGATTACGCTCCAGCAACTTCACCAGCTCGCCCTGCGTTCGAACAGAAACTCAAAAAGTGACTCTTCGCTCAACCCTTGTAGCCAAACTCGGCGATGTCACATTACAACGTGTCATAACAGCAGTCTTCGACGTCCTTGCCAACTCACTGCTTACAGGCGTCTATCATTCGACGCTGCGTGCATCAAACTACGCAGTTCAAAAAAAGTGTCTTTTAATAACTAGCGTGTAAATGAGTCAATTTGATTTTGTACCGCAAGTTGGGCAATCAGAAGCCACCTGCCCGTCTCTTCCACTGCATGCTCCTAACCAACACCAAGCACATGTGATCACGCGCCAGTCTTCTGAAAATTCGGATTCAGTGAATCAAAGGCATTCGATTTGGTGACTCTTCATTGTGAATACCGTTTTCCACAGCTCACACGAAACACAGTTATGTTTGTCTGCCTGTCTGTTTCCTGATTCAACTGCAATAACCAGAGAATCAGAGTTTGGATTAGATCAGCCAATAGAGCTCCAGTGGATTCCACTGTTTTAAACACCCTGTCTTGAACAACGTCAACATGGCGAGCGTGCGAATTCATCAGACTGAAGATAATTAGCATTATTCATTGCTGACTGCTGTGTTGAGCGTGTGGGGTTTCATTTGAGCAACTGTGCAGAACTGTGCGGAACCGTGCAGAACTGCGAGGAACTGTGCAGAACACAAACTCGCATGTACTGTGCGGCCATCCACACTTTCTGATATCAATAAACTGCTGTACACGTCAGATGCATTACAGAGATTCTTACCGCAATGTTATGGAACAACATACAATCCACGGAAACGATTCAGTGTTTACTTGGGAGGGTATCCGTCGTAACACGACATACTCTAAACACCGTACGGTGGATGAGATTCTATTCACTTCCATGATGTTATGTGTCGATGTGAGTGTGACGTACGTCTTATTACACACTCGTCGCTCATTGTCACTAGCTCTACGCTCTGTGCAGTACGTGTCGGTACACGTGGGTACGTATAAAACGTACCCACTGAATGTCAACTTCAAACACAACGTCCGGACATTTGCAAGGCACTCTTCACTTCACATTTGCAAGGCACTCTTCACTTCACATTTGTAAGGCACTCTTCACTTCACATTTGCAAGGCACTCTTCACTTAACATTTGCAAGGCGCTCTTCACTTCACAAGGCACTCTTCACTTCACATTTGCAAAGCACTCTTCACTTCACATTTGCAAGGCACTCTTCACTTAATATTTGCAAGGCGCTCTTCACTTCACAAGGCACTCTTCACTTCACATTTGCAAGGCGCTCTTAACTTCACATTTGCAAGGCACTCTTCACTTCACATTTGCAAGGCACTCTTCACTTCACATTTGCAAGGCACTCTTCACTTCACATTTCAGAGGCCATATCTAACAATCAGAAAGCCTCTCTGAGACAAATCAAATCTTTCTAATATTTGACATCTGACATTCAAATAAATTATGAGTTTATACACAAGTTCAGTTCAGTTCAGTTCGTACCTCGCACAGAACACAGCCCGTCTCCACTACAAAGCCCAGCAGGTTAATCCCGTTTGGTGCAGTAATTGTCAGGCCACTCTGTGTCAACACACAATGCACTGTGCGGCTGCCTACACACAGTTACTGATGGCCTTCACACAGTAACGACGCCTACAGACAGTTTTTGATGGCCTTCACGCAGTAACTATGCCCGTCAATGGAAAGAAACTTTGCACTCCTGCTAAACGTCCTGACCGGCGTCGGCGTCGACCCAATACTGTACAGAGGGTACAGGATGATCTACCGTTGGTGCTAAAGCGGCCAGGGCGTGAAGTACATTCATTGCCGAGGTTACGAATGAGTGGAACTATAACCCTACGTCGCCCATACGCCTTTACGGCGTTCACAACTCTACCTTTAACGTTTACTAAGGACACGTGTACAGTCCACGTGGCTGCAGGCCCCCAACAGCTGCTACATAAATTCTAAAACCGCTCTACCTGCACTGTCGGCCCACAAATACGCGCACCTGAAGCACTCAAATTTGCGCTTGCATTGGGCCCACAAGCATCTTACACCGGCGCTGTTCGAGAGTGGCAAATTGCTCGGCTGGCGTTCAGGTTGGCCACGGCCAGTCGACCCTGTGGACCCACACCGTGCAGCACAGACGCATTTGCTGCTTGTTATACGAAAGCACAGCGGGTAGATCACGAACATAATGGCTGGCTGTTTAGGTATGCTCCGTGCTCTTCAGTAAAGGACGGAGAAGCAGTACATGTCTCAGCACAGTCTACACAATGCAGTCCATTTGTATCGCCAGCACCAGACAGACCAAGTTACCTGCCCAGTTCCAGTTACATCTGTCGCAAGTTACCAAAATCTCCTTCTTCTCCATTCAAGGCAATCAGAAACTGCTGTCGGTGTGCTACGTTGCCAATTCTTCCCACTATTTATTTATGAAATCTGCAATGTGCACTCACTTTCATACCACAACAGGGCACCACTCACAGCCATGAGGTCACGTATCGAATCAACGGCCATCACGTTTCACCACCGTTAACAAACAGACTGTACAGCGAAATATTGGTGGCCGGGATAGCTACGGGCTGGACAGTTCGGAGTTCGAACCCCACTGTGGGCAAAGGATATCCTCTACTCCAGAGCAGTCCAGACGGGCCCTTAGGACCAGCCAGGGGCCCTATGGCGCGGGGCATGATGTTAACTACCGACCCCCACCTCAGCCAAGGTTAAGAATGGATGGCGCTATACCGCGGCACGGCGTGTTGCGGGGTGACCTTTAACTTTACCACGCAACATTATGCCACCGTACTTCACACGGTGGGAATAGCGAAGCGCTTCCACACAATTTGCAATAACTTAATACTTAGTATTATTAATTGTGCCATTACCACAGTGTCATTATCACAGTGCTATTAACACTGTGCCATTATTACAGCGCCATTACAACAGTGCTATTAGCACAGTGCCATTACCACAGTGTCATCACAGTGCTATAAGCACAGTGTCATTACCACATTACCATTATCACAGTGCCATTAGCACACGCTATTATCACAGTACCATTAGCACAGTGCCATTACCACAGTGCTAATAGGAAAGTGCCATTACCACAATGTCATTATCACGGTGCCATTATCACAGTGCTATTAGCACAGAGCCATTACCATAGTGCCATTATCAGTGCCATTACCACTGTGCTACTAGCAAAGTGCCATTATAAAAATGCCATTAGCACAGTGCCATTATCACAGAGCAATTACCAGTGCCATTATCACGGTGCCACTACCACAGTACCATTATCACAATGCTATTACCACAGTGCCATTATCACAGTGTTATTAGCAAAGTGTCACTATCACAATCCCATTACAACAGTGCCATTACCGCAGTGCCATTTCTGCGCTGCTACTAACAAATGCCCTCTGTTACTGCAAACTTAAAAAAAAGAACGTTTGAAACTTTGCAAACACAAAACAAAACAAAATAACCAAGCACAATATTCAAAACTCTGTAACCATGAACGCTGCGACCCAAAGGAGTGCCACTGTGGGTTAGCAGTCGGTCGGTCCCTTCAAACCAAGGAATGCGAGTCTTTCGTACAGCACGAGCAAAGATCGGATGTCTGAACTGAACTGAACTGAACTGAACCGCACGCCGCAGGCAGCAATATCTTTCTTACGTTCTACATGAGGTATTTATGTCCTTAAATAAGAAATATACTGCACTGTTGGTTGAATGCCACGAGACAGCGCTTTTACCTGGGGGAGAAAATGTGATCTAGATGTCGGTGTTCCACATGAACACGCCAGAGGGGCCAAGTAAAGGGGGGATGGGTGGATATGGTTACCGGAGCCTGTGTAAGGACACTTGGGGTTCACGTGACGTACACATCGTTAGACAGTACAGGGTCCAACTGGGACATCATCTGATTGTGTCCGGATAATGTGCATTGCTGAGTGCAGGCGACAACAGCTGGCGGGCGGGCATGTAACATCAGTTGAAATGTCAAGTGGAAAACACGTGAGAAAAGTTGTGGCCTATTGAAAGGTGTCTTACATGGACTGTACAGTGTAGGGTACACTGACACAGACTGTACACTGCAGGACATACTCAAAACCCGAGTGTACACAGAAAATAAGCATGTTAACTAATGAATTGAACTTGCGCGAATTACCGCGTCAGATGCAGACTGCCTGCAGATAGCAGGGTGCAGCACTGACTGCTGTTAGGCTCTTATCCAGCCGCAGGTTCTGCCAAAACCAGTACCAGCAATAAATACATGTACACGGAGCTTGGAGGCACAGCCTCTAGGAACATTAAAACTCGACACTGCGTGCCAAAACACAGCAGCAGATGGAACTCTGATTTTCTAGTCCGTCTGTAAAAGCGTGTCGGAACGTCTCTGGCGCAAAGACAGATAGTCTAAACTGCTTTCCGTGCGTCAAACTTTCCTAACACTTTGAGTGTCTGATGAAGGGTTCATCTTACCTTAATAGAGCTACCAGCACACAACTCGCACGTTACAAGAGCAAGCTAAGTAGATGCTGTATCGAGCAAATTGTATCGAGCAAATGTGTCTTCCAGCATTACAGCCTCTTAAATGGAAGGGAAACTTGTGCTTTTTACGGTAATGCAGAAATCTTGGTAACCCTGCGGCTGCCAGGTGGCACTGTCTCCGACGGCCTGTGCAGCTACACAGGGATCGACAGTCACACACACCGACGAAATGCGTTTATCGGTTTAGTGAGTTCGGCCATGAAGTACTGCAGCTGCAAGCGGATTTATGTAGACGGGAAAGACAGACAGTAGCATGTCGACTGAGTGACGTGCTGTGGAACAGACCATGATGACGTTAGAGCAGTGGTCGAAACATGTGGTCTCGAGGGGACTGCACAGTGGCCAGTCGGGAGGGTACTGTACAGTGGCCGAAACATGTGGTCGGGAGGGTACTGCAGTGACCGAAACATGTGGTCGGGAGGGTACTGCACAGTGGCCGAAACATGTGGTCTGGAGGATACTGCATAGTGGCCGGTCGGGAGGGTACTGCACAGTGGCCGGTCGGGAGGGTAC
>Ga0123352_10010280_pt1 | contig 14691 bp, 8 predicted proteins | sample TergutLab28metaG_FD_89700 | JGI IMG/M metagenome (GOLD analysis project Ga0123352, IMG submission 89700) | Labiotermes labralis P1 segment gut microbial communities from Petit-Saut dam, French Guiana - Lab288 P1 | ecosystem: Host-associated > Arthropoda: Insects > Digestive system > Gut ... | reverse complement strand
TCCCCCCTTTTTTTTCCGGGGGAAATTTTTTTCCCCCCCCCCCCCCCCCTTTGCACATAAAGCTGGGTATGGATAAAACCAGCCATGGATTCCAATATGTGAGGAATAAGCTCCCAAATGTGAGTGACACAAAAATCAAGGAGGGTATATTCATAGGACCCCAGATCAGGGAACTGATGCAAGACAGACAGTTCAACGAAGACCTGAATGAGACTGAAAGAAATGCATGGTTGTCAGTTAAGAGGATTTGTAAGGATTTCTTAGGAAATCACAAAGCATCGAACTATCAGGATGTTGTGCAGGACCTGTTGACTTCGTACAAAACTATGGGATGCAATATGAGTCTGAAAATCCACTTTCTGGAGTCACACTTCGATTTTTTCGCAGAAAATCTTTAAGAAGTCAGTGATGAACATGGTGAAAGATTTCACCCAGACATTATGACTATGGAAAAGTGGTACCAAGGCAAGTGGAACTCAAGTATGTTGGCAGACTATTGGTGGACGATGAAGATGGATGTACCTGATGCCAAATACCGGAAAAAGTTATAGGCCACTATATTTTAGAGGAAAGTTTCTGCCTTTTTCATGAGCACATAAAGTAATGTTTTGCATATTTAAATTCCTCTGTATCTTTGAAACCTTGCCTGATAGAAAAATTCTGTATATGTATCTGAATTCAGCATGAAAAGTATTGCTAAGTTCATCTATTGAAGTTTGTCGGACAAAAAAAGTTACATTTTGTTGACCAGTGTTATAGGATAATCCAAGTCAAAGAAAAGAATTAAAGAGTGTGGTAGCTTCTGCTTTTTGAACTGCCTTGTATTTAACTTCAGCTTAGGTTTTTCTCATATTTGGTCTGTTGTGATGTGACACTTGTCTCAGACTTTGCCTATTTTCAGAGTTGTGTGTTTGAGAGAGGATTAGGATGTTAAGGGGGATGCTGAAGAAGTATGTAAGAGAGGAGTTCTTTGTTGTAATCAAGTTGAAAATATTTATAATTTGGGAACTATGAATGTTTTGTTTCTTACATTTGATGCAGAATTGTTAGTGACATAAGGGACAAAAACGGTGGTAAATATAAATAGTTGGGTAGAGGAAAGAAGAATCTCAAATCTTATGAAGATTAAATTTGGTTAATGACATCCTTGGTTTTAAGGCATTTGTAATCATTTTTTCAAACTCTTTTATATTATTGATGTATTACTGTTTTTCTTTAACACACTTGGAAGGGAAATTTTAAAAGCTTTTTTACTAAAGGTTGTGGAAGAATGAGCACTAGTTGAACATATAATTTATCTAATTTCTGACACTTTTGTTTGATGCAGCAATATCAGTGTGTGCATTCATATAGTTCCTTTTTTTGTTCAGTTCTGCATTTAAAAGTGTAAAGCTGTCACCCAGTAACACTGATACAGGTCTCAAATTATAAGTAATGTCTGTTTCTTTGAACCTGGTATTACCTGTTAGATGTTGTAGTATTTTTATTTTAGGGATGCATCCATGGAAGTGTTGTATATTAGGTCTCCAAATAGAACCTCAGATCCGGCAGCAAGGAATGTGTTTATCATGTGGTAAAATTTTGTCTTTGATGCATTTCATTTTTAGAATAGCTTGGAACAAGGGTCCATGTAATTATGTTGTATTATATTCTGTTAGGAAAGTTCAGAAAAGGATTACATGGAATGGAACATGCAGTCTGTTATGTATACTGAAGACTAATTGTTGACACTGTTTTAGTGTACCTTATCTAGTGTGTCGAGTGGTAAAATTTAATACGGTTGTCACCGTATGGTAGGACCTGTGTAGCCTGCTGTCAAGCACTGCAAAATTTCCCAAATACAAACCAAAATGATTATTTAACATGCCTGTATTATAAGTAATGCTCAAAATGCACATGCACAAAGTCTGTGTACTGTTTAAATAGGTTGAAATTTACCTGTGCAAGTTTGTCCTGAGGATGAAACTTTGATAATTGAGCTTATTATACCTGCACTACACTTCTCTTGTCTGTGTGGATTGTTCTTTAGATCTTGTCCATTAATTACCCTTTAAGTAAGTCAAATGAGATAATGTCCAGTAGGCATGCTGTCCATATACCATAGTTTATTATTCTATTATCAAAAACCTATTCCAGCCTGTCATAGCTCCTAATTCATTTTTTTTCGTCCCCTCCATTAAGCACAGACTTCTTGTCAGGGTTCTTATCCAGAAGTGACTCAGTGTACCAGATTTTATTAATAAATCTGTGGATGCCTGTTGTGCCAACTTGGGAAGTTCATGATGGAAGTTTCTGTGGCTCTTTGTAACAGAAATATATTTCACATGCAATTCATACAGAAAAGCTTGCTGGCCAGCAGTACAGTATATTAAACATGTCTGCACGGAACGATAAAAAGTACTTAACATGATGTTTTATTGTTATGTGGATTATTTTAGTGGAAACTATTGAATAGCATGCAACAGTAGTCGGTACACAAAGCACTGCTGGACTTGTTTGCACTGTAGTGTGATCAATTTCTTGGAAACTGTTGTTAGCAATATATAGCAATAATCAGTGCTTAACACAGTGTTAGGCACAGTTGCACTGACATGTGAATAATCTTAGTTGACTGGTCCTAGTACACAGCAAGAATCAATCCCTAACACTGAGTTAGACATGGTTGTACAGATGTATGAATAATTTTAGTGGGAAATGCTGTTAGTAACACATGGCAGTAAGCAGTGCTTAACAGTATGTTAGATATGGTTGTACAGATGTGTGAATAATTTTAGTGGCAACTGCTGTTAGTAGCACATGGCAATAATCATTGCTTAACATCATGTTAGATATGGCTGTAGAGATGTGTGAATAATTTTAACAGCAGTTACTTTTAGTACGTCATACTAAATCACGTTGCCACTGCAAGAAGGCTGAGAACTGTGTTCAGCTTTATCAGTGGATGCACTGTAGCATCATACACATAGAGGTAACAAGGTATAGTTTTATGTCTCTTGGCCACAATGCAGGACAGAGTCATAATGCAAAATACCTAATAAGTCCTCAAAGTATTTGGCAAAGAACAAATATGTAGGAATGGCAATATCAAATCAGAATTGTTTTCACATATAATTAAGATGAGTTTGATTTTAGGGATTGCTTTCTGCTATTGAGCTGAGAATCATTTATCTTGCCATTTCCTATCTGAAATTGAAAGTTAAAATATACAAAACTGTAATTTTGTCCATTTTGTTTGGGTATGAAAATTGGTTTCCCACTTTAAGGTTGTTTGCAAACAGGATGCTGAGTAGAATGCTTGGTCATAAGAGACAGGCATTGGCAGGAAGATGGAAAGAATTTTAAAATTATGAGTTCATAAGTTGTACTTATTATGTACTCAGCTCTGGACTGTTATTTATAATATTTTGTTTTATTGTAGAAAGTTGTCAATGAAGGCTAGAAGTTGATAAAACTTTGTAGGTGAGATGACTGCAGATATGGACATTTGTCATTGTATTTATTGTGGTTTAATTAATTACACTCTTAGTAACTCAAGACTATATGGATTAGCGTGAGAGGTTGAGTACTGAACAGATAATTGAAAAGGACGTAGATGTGAGTGGTACAGCCTGATTGGAGGTGCTCCGCATCCTGTGAAGGGAATACGGGAAACCCTTAGCATGTGTCCCAGTTGAGACTGAAAGTGGGCACCTCCTGAATACAAGGTGATAGTGTTACTGCTTGAGTCAGCTTGTTTGTGTATTTTGTCTGTGAGTGGTTTGATGTATGATAGTGTTTGGTGGAATTATTTTGCAGATTGTACGGGAACATTACCTTCGTGATGACATATTGTGTGGATCCAATATCTGCACTGTTTGTGCTCATCAGAACCAGGAGCTGGTTTTAGAGGAAATGCCTCATTCAAGGAACAAGATGTTCCAGTTTCCTCATTATATTTTGTTGGACACATGTGTTGTTCTCAATCAGGTGATTCACAATATGGCAGTAGCACTATTTTAGATCCAGAAAAATATAATATATATTAGGCTTAAGGGGTTGTCTGTTTCCCAACAGGTTTTTAATTAATTGATGAATTGCCATGAAATTTGTTGTCAGTACTGTGCCATTAAAGGCTACCCTGCTTCTCTGCATTTTAATTCTGTACTGTCAATATTAACGAATCCTGGTGGGGATGAGATTTTCCACCCATCCAGACTGGCCCTGGGGCCCACCCAGCCACCTGTAAAATGGGTACCGGGTCTGGCCTGGGGGTAAAGTGCGGCTGGGGCATGCTGCTGACCACTCACCCCCTTCTAGTGCCGCGGTCATGGAAGTGTAGAGCTATACCTCTACCCACCCTCTGAGCCACACTGGGCCTGTAACGGGATCACTTTACCTTTACTGTCAATATTACCCGTGTGGGAACCCGTATGAAGTGTCCTAAACTCTTGTATGGCAACACTTGTTGAACAACATATTTTTAGGTCATGGAATGTAAAGCTACAATGTGAACTGTATATTCAGTGTTTTATTCAATAGTGATAATTAACAAAACACTGAAGGTAGGTGTGTGAATTTTAGTGTGATGGTAGACTGTAAATATACATGCACATTTCATACAGAATTTCTTTGGAAATTTGGAAACATGGTGACAACATGTAGCATTTTACATGTTTGTTCTTTATCATCCTATGAGACCATATGCTGGTATTTAAATTGTGCTGGTAAAAGGCTTGGTAGGCCATATACGTGTCTTTGTGTGTTTACTTGGTGTGGTAAGCCAGGAAAACTCAGGCTGTCAGGGATGTAATTGTCGTTTAAATCCATCTCCTGAAGGTTATGGTGGTGGACAGCTTTATTCAAGGTAGGCATGCACAATAGTGAATTTTGTATAATTATCAGTTTATAGTTCTTGCCAGTTTGTATAAGTCTTAGCATCTAAAAGGATATAGGCATCACAGTTTCTTTGCAGAACTTATTGCTAATCATCTGATTTAACTGACTTGAAACTACTATAGTGCAATCATACAGCATTTGTAATATGTTTGACTGTTTGGTTGATGTACTACAGGTAGCAGTTATTAGTCAGTCAGTCAGATTTGTTTCTGGAAACTTGTAACAAGCTTTGATGCAGACTGCCTAGAGACTACTGAGTATTCGCTGTGATATAGATATTTCATACACTGGTAAATTTGTATGAGTGTGTGTAAGTTGGGGTCTTTACTCTTGTACATATATATATAAACATGTGTTCTTACACTCACATTTTCCTTCCCTTTGTTTCTAAATCCAAATTGAGTACACTCTTGATGTTTGTTGTTCTTTTTAAATAAATTCCTGATCTTCAGTAAGTCTAATAACTCATAGTTTTATTTTCCAGATTGATGTGCTGGAGGAGGATGCATTATGCAATGTTATAGTTTTACAGACTGTTTTAGAAGAAGTGAAACATCGGAGTTCTTCAGTACATAAAAGGCTGAAGGATATTATTGGGAATCCGAATCGAAAATTTTACGTTTTTGTAAATGAACATCATAAGTAAGTACTTACAATAATGAGACATCATTATCATCTTCATATTACTACTGCTACTATACGACCACCACCTACCCCTACCACTATCACTACCATCATTACCATTACAACCACTACTACTATTACCACCACCACTACTACTACTACTACTACTACTACAGTCATTTTTATCTTATTTACTACATCCCATATGTACAGGAATACGTATGTAGAGCGAGAACCAGGGGAGAAAGTTAATGATCGTAATGATCGTGCCATACGAGTTGCAGTTGCTTGGTATGAAAGTCATCTAATGCCAAGCCAAGTAGATAGAAGGAAGGGAGATCGTGTGAGAGTGATCCTTCTTACGGATGATGCAGAGAATAAACACAAAGCTGAAAATGATGGGCTTGAAGTTGCCACAGGTATGCTCTTTGTGTGGTTTCTTTTGATCCTTGATACTGTGTCTAATAAGCACAGGGGTATCTGTAACTATTTCATTCTTGTGTTGTTTTAAGTGATACATATTTATGGCCTTGTGTTGCTGTTGTACTGAGTACATGCAAAATCTCTGGTTAGACATATAGTATGGTAGATGTGGACTGATATTTCTGAGAAACCTGCAACCTCCATAATCATTTGTCTGCCATGATGATGGAAACCGCAGGTTTCTGTGATATCGCACTTTGGCTGTGCTGCCATGTATCTCCACATGGGTATTCCACGTAGCATGGTGCAGTCATGTCATGTGTCTAATGTATGACTTAAAGAACCATGGGTTTAAAGCAACGTATTGTGCTTGTAACTGTTTTACTTTAAGTTAAATAATTTTAAGAATTCTGTGTCCGAAATAGATGTACATTTTTTGCTCACTTTAAATTGGTGTACAGTCCATGTCCCATAGAGCTACTAATTATTGAAATGTGATCTGCAGGGTTACTACATAAGAACCAGCATAAAATGTATATTAGCTATCAAAATGTGTATGTCGGTAAATACGACATGCATAAGTGTAAGATTATTGGTGAATACAATATTCGCTTGTACAATTTATCCATGAAAAATGGTATATATATGATTTTACAGCAGTTGTTGAAAGCAATGTTATACTATTCAAATGCATTTCCTGCTGACATGTGATGACTGTAGCTGAAGTTTTCTATGTGAAATGATTCTGGTGTAACAAAGAATGTCTTAAAATTGGCTATAAAAACTGATTACTCCCAAATGTCATTACACTGAACCAAAATTATGATCTCTTCACAAGTATGAGTTCATGAAACTGGAGAATATTTTGTGTGGGAATTCCGTGATGAAGTTTGACTCCAGGTTATTTGCATGATTACTTATCACAGTCATGGGCCAGGATAGTGTAGTTGGTATAGCGACTTGCTGTGGGCTGGGTCGTCTGGGGAATGAATTCTGGTGGGAGCAAAATATGCCACACCTGCCGTGACTAGCCATGGGGCCCACCCAACCTCTTATTCAGTACTTAGTGAGTTCTTCCTGGGGGTAAAGTGGCCAGGGCATGGCGTTGACTACCCACCCCCATCTAGCACTGAGGTTAAAGAAAGAGTAGAGCTATACCTCTACTCCCCCACTGGGCCTTCATGGCCTGTTCTGTGGTGCACTTTACCTTCACCTGTACTTACCACATTCATGTCCACCTTTTATATGCATTTTATCACAGTAACCTTTTCTCTTTGTGTCTTCAGTTAGTTAAATTGCAAAAGACATTTTATATATGCGTTAATATGTCCTGACCTCTAGTGTGTTAACTCATTTTGCCATTGTTGTTACAAAACAGTGTGGTACATAGGCGATCATACAGAGGGATGAGACAAGTGGGTCTTTTTCAGTAGTTTTCATGTTTTGCAGTTAGTGACTATGTAAGAAATGTAGAAGGTTGCCCAGGACTTGAAGACAGATTGTCTCAGCATAACACAACATATGAGCTTCAGACTGCTGGCCAAGAGCCTTTGTTTCCTTTACATGCCACTCCTTCACAGATTCATGAAGGCATAAAATCAGGGAAATTACTTCAAGGTTCATTCTTGGTATCTCGAGAGAACTTCCTTGAAGGACAAGTGAGTGTGGAAGGACAAGACAAAATGGTGAGTTCCTACAAGATAGTTGTTTATAAAATAATGGAGTGACAGCAGTTAGAGTACTGTATTTGGAAAGTTTGGCAGTATTTGAATGCTGAGAATGGCCTGCAAATTATAATATTCTTTTTTCCTTCATTTTCTTGTTTCTTCTTTACTCTGTGTTGATTTTGTATAATGTGTGTTGTTGAAACTTCAGTGTATATTTTATGGGATTCTAAGTTTGTACTGTGACCTGTCCAAACGAGAGTAGGACTCTACTCTAGTGGTGACAGTGGTGCATAAATCTGAGTAATTGACTAACTCTGTGGAACAGAGTCCTTGAGAAGGTAAATAGTTCATCAGCTAACCACTTAGTCAAGGAATACACTTTGTAGTGGAGCATAGTGGCCATCCTACTCCCAGCACCACTAAGTTAAAGGGTGTTGCTACCACCATTAGACAACACCATGTAGGGTTGAAGGTGTATTGTAATCTAAATCACTACAGTATCCGTCCATTAGCAAAGAAGATGATATCTAAATACTGAGGTAAAATTTGCAGTAAAACAAACAATTAATGTGGAAGAATTGAAAATAGTACCATAACATATGGGCAAAAAGATAAATTTAAAAAATATATATATATATCTGAGCAATTTTACACACTCTGATTTGGTTCTAGATGAAGTTAACTGTGCTTGCCTTGCATTATCAAAAGTTAGCACTGAAGCTCACATCTTGTAGTCTTACAGTTTTAGCCACTTACTACTTGTCTGCTTCCATCAGAGGTTTGAAAAAGTATCCTGTTCTACTGCCACTTCACAAAACCCCTACATGCATTCTCATCATAAATCAACAATTACCTTTGTCACCTAGCAACAGTTTCCTGCAGTTTCAACTGTTTTGCTGTTGCCATGTAAAGGACAGGTGATCCAGCCTTCCTGTTTGTCCAACTGAGGAAAGTACCTCAGCAGTTCACCACAATCTATTGTCAGAAAAAATAAAATAAAATATAAAGTAACATAACTTTTTTTTTCTATGGGGCACTACACACTGCATTTTAGTGAACTCATAGGCTCATTCCTGTGCTCACAACAGACCATTACTGGTCCCTGGCCTGAGGCATATTAATTCAGTTCGTAACTCCTCATCCTGTTTCTTTAAGATCCATTTTAATAATATTCACCCAATTATGCTCAGGTTTTCCAGTGGTCCCGAACCTTCCACATCAAAACCCAGTATATATTTTCCTCGTCCCTAGTATGTGCTGTATGTACCATACATCTCTTCTGTGATGTAATCACACCAATAATATTTGTTTTGGGTACAAATCATCAGGCTCCCATTCTTTATCTCAAACACCCTTAGCGTATATTCTTATATGTGAGTTATAGTTTCACACTCCTATAGAACCAAGGTAATGTTGTAATTTCATGTATTTTTATTCTTGGTGATACAGATTTTTATTACACAGTTTGTGGAACTGCCTGCCATTTAACACCCAGGTATTTTAATCATGTTTTTAGGCTGCAGACAGGGAGACCAAAGATCCTGCACCGAATGGTAGCAAGCGTTTCCAGAATTGAATCTGTTCTTAATATTTTGTAATGTAGTTTTCATTAACAGTGTATCCAACTTAATACAAAGCAGGAAACAAGTCATGAGAATGAATCAGGCCTCATCTGGTCCTGTTATCAACCTGACATAGATTTGTTTTTACGGGTAGCAATAAAATTGCGCAAGTTGTCTTGCAAGACATTAAAGTCCTGTGGCATTATTAAGCTACATTTGTTGTTAGAGGACAGTATAAAATCATTTTAACATGTAAGAGTGAACTTGTATATGGTTGATTCTTAACATAAGTACATAGTTGGGGATAAAACAAATTATAACAGCACCACCCAACAAGGTGTAAGGAAAATAAATGAAGGTTATTGAAACAAATATGGCGTTTATGGAACAGTGACATTCTTAAGGCAATAAGACGAAAGAGAGCAACATATTTACGTTGCTTAAACAGAAACTCAGAAATTATACCAAGCTTTTTAGAAAGCTCATGCTTCATGTAACAGGTCCATTGCATTTGTGTTTGTTCCTTTGTGTTACCCTTTGCAGTCCAAATTATTCTTGTGAATTCACTGTCCATTCCATTAATTTTTGAGAACATTTGTAATATTTATTAAGTCCAAAAGCACCCACTAGATGGCAGGAACTCAGGGAAGACCAACATAAAACACTATAAAGTAATGTGATTTGAGTTCAACATTGGCCCTGGTACAACAGAAAGCACTGTCAAGTTTAACTTGACATGGAACAAATAAGGATTAATTACCTTCACAAATGTAGCACTGCAGGAAGCATATGCATGGTTCAGTTTCCTCTATAACCTTCATACCAAACATTTTTCATTCTGATGAACTGAGTGAATTATGTGTGAGTTAAGATTGAATTGCATGTGGGAATGCATGTAGTTGTTCCCATAAATTATTCATTACTGGTGTCTGATTTTAACCAAAAATGAATTGAGTTGACACATTTTACTTAAACTTCCCAGTATCAAATTTTATGAACATCCATTTAGAAATCTGTGATTTGTATCATGCCTACAGATGGATGGGTGAGTAGGTGGTCAGAGATTTCAGTATGTCCTGCACTGGGATGTAAATGTGCCAGAAAGTGTCATAGTGGAATGAGAAGTTAGAAAATGAAACTGAGAATGTTGGGAATGATGTATTTGTGGAATCGATGTTGTTGTACTAGGTAGACATGAAAGTCTTATAAAATAGGCAGATTTGCTGTGATATGAATGACACCATTGGAAGTAAAAGACCGTAAGATATACTCTAAAATACTGCATGTGCCATAAAAATTCAATCAGAAATATACCTATAGTGTAGGAGTGTTTGGTTAACCTGTGCTCTTATATGATTGTGTACTAGACTTTTTTGCATTTTCCTCTTTAGCATCTATTAATATTGTGAATTATAAATCTTATTTCCTCAAGGCCCATTGAAATTAATCTGCTGTGTTTGTTTTGTATCTCAAATGTGTAGCACAGCTTCCAGTTGGCTATCTCTTGGTTGTTGTAGATTTTGGTACAAGGACGCGTGGGACTAAACCGAGCAGTGGATGGTGACATAGTGGCTGTAAAGCTGCTGCCACAGGAGGAATGGTCAGTTCCCAGTGATTTGGTACTGCAGGATGAAGATGATTCAGGTAAGATTTTAGGAAATGCTTTTATGTGAGGGCAGTGAATTGTGTACATGGAATAAAAGAAGGGCAATTAGAGATTAATTAAAGTGCAGGATGTGTTACATTATTATTCTTCTCTTGGTGCCACTACTCTTTATGAGTTTTGGCCTGCTCAGCAATTCTCTTCCCTGCATCTCTTTCCATATCCATCTTACTTCAATTCTGAATCGTCATAATTCCCAGGTCTGCTCTGACATCATCCTCCCATCTTGTGTGTTGTTATTACATATGTGATGGCTGGTGTGTATGTATGTGAATGTGTGCAAGGAAAAAATAGTGATGTGATGTTGGACTTTACTGTAGGAAAATCCTATTACAGGTAAGGCAGCTATATCAATAGAAAATAAAAGAGTTATTTTGCATATAGAGCTGAAAACAAGAACGGTGCATAAGTAACAGGATATGACACGTTATACTGAAGTAGAGAAGAAACTACACTACATACATACATGTTACATGAGACTTCGTCACAATGATGAAGCGTGTGGTGCTGTGTCAGTCCGCCATATGTTTGACGAATCATTTGGAATCATCAGTGTTGCAGGGTTCTACTAATATTTTTTAATTATATTTTAAGCTTTAAATAAGTTTTAAAGGTATTTTACTACACGGTATCTATAGACATGATAAAAACCTGGGATCCCAAGATAGTGTAGCTGTGCTTGTTTGTCTTCTTTGTATTTTTGATGATTGAACTTGCCTGAAGGGTGACTGGGAAGGGTCAAAACATGTAACAAGTTGTTACATTGTTGCCAAATGAAAGGCAATTTCATTTATTGTGTATAGTTGTTACAGTAGGAACTCAATCTGGAGATTCTTATGGTAGAAGGACTTTTGCACTTCTTCAGTCTTGTCATTATCAGGGTGATAAGTTCAAGGTGAGTGATATGGATGTGCAGTATGTATGGGGAAGATGGGAGATAGGTGCAGAATTTTAGTCCAGAAACCTCAAGCAAAGGGAGGCTGTGTTTGGATAATATTATGGTGGATGAAAAAGAAGATTATATGTGGTTTGGATTCAGGTGTTTCAGGATAGGGGCTGAGTTCTTGCAAAATTGCTAATGAATCTTTGTATTAAGTGAAAGGGTTTAATGGCCAGCTGAGAATCTATCAGCTTTTAAAGATGGCCTCTGCTCCACGAGTTAATCAAATGAAGGTGGAAGTTTAGAATAAAATGTGTTTTCTCTTGTATTGATTTGCAGGAGATGTAGTAGAGGAGGAGAAGGAGGATGCAGTTTTAAAAAGCAAGGAAAAACATGTAGAGAAAATGCCTACAGGGCATATAGTGGGTATTATACGAAGAAAGTGGAGACAGTACTGTGGCATTTTGCAGCAAAATCAAATTAAAGGGGTGAGTTCAGCATCATTATAGAACATCAAGAAGGAACCAAGTGTACATAAAAATATACAGTGAAGTGTTGTTCTAGTGAATTTATTTCTTGTGCCTAATGCTTGAGAACTGTATTGAAATCTAACCCTAGGGCTCACTCAGCCTCTTATACAATTGGTACTGGGTCTCTTTCCCAGGGGTAAAGTGGCTGGATGTGGCATTGGCCACTCACCTCCATCTAGCACCGAGGTTAGAGACTTTTGACTGTATTTAAGTGCCCAAATGAGTAAAACTGTTACTTTGAATCAGACTTGTGAAGTAGCCCTTTGACCTTTCACTGTACCCATGAATTGAACTGGTACACAACAGGTTAAATTTTCTTGACAACTAGTAAATATATGGTATGAATTTGTGAGAAAGACTTCTGTTGGAATGGTTTGTTTGTAGTCTTAATATGAAGCAAGGTCATAAGTGTCTAAAAAAAAAAATTGTTCAGGTAAGTATTTGGATCCTAAACCCAAAGTGAGTTGTTGATTTGTATAGAGTGGCAATATGTCATTTATAGAGATCCCTAGTACCGCTAAGGTGTTGTAATCTCTGAGGTTAGTATGGCAAGAGGCAATTATGTGCTGTTTTAATGTACCATTCAGCAATTTTTTGAAGAGATTAGGACATTTGTGAGGAATGTCAGGAGAGCCAGTAACCTGGGTAAGATATATAGCAAGTACCTTGTAACTAAAATTTAATAGTGTTGTCACTACACTAACCTGTTTTGACTTCTTAGTATAAAGTGTAGTGAGATTGCAAGGGGCACATTGATGCCGTAACTCTTAACACGTGGCAAAATGCACATAAAGGCCAATTGTTAACCTGTTACTTCAGAGTGTTACAATGAAATGTTTCCCCACCACCACCACCATTTAAGTTACATGTGATATACAATGGAAAAGAAATTGTAAATATTCTGAGGCATGTGGGGCAATGTTTCAGTATATTTTATTGTTAAGAAATGTTTTTAATGGAAAGTTGCATGAGTAAATTTTATTTTCCAGTCAGTGCGTCATATATTTGTGCCTGCTGAACGGAAGATTCCAAAAGTACGGATAGAGACTCGACAGGCAGATGCTTTAAGTGGCCAGAGAATTATTATAGCTATTGATTCTTGGCCTCGTAATTCTAGGTATCCACTGGTAAGTAAATACAATGCCTTTTAGCATTACGTTACAATAAAATTCTGTAAAGAATATCTTATAGGTCCACAGTGAATATATTTGTTCTGTTCATGATATCACATGCAGTAATATTGTGTGTGTGTGTGTGTTTGTGCATGGACACGTGCAGTGTATTTTGGTGTGTGTATGGTAAATATTTGAGATGTGTGTGTGTAAGATAACGGTTTTAAAAATGTGGAGAAAGTAAGTTTTAGAAGATTTGTAATTTGTTGGCAGATTCACATAATATTCTGCATAGATGAAATCATTACTTTGATCAGTCATTACATGTTCCATATATATTGGATTCATGAGTCTGGACAAACTGTAATACCCATCATTGAGCTGTTGGAGCCCAAAGAATATATATTCAAAGTAACAGTATTAATAAAGGTAATTTTTAAACTTAGTTTGAGCTGTTATGTGATATACTTCTAGGGGCATTTTGTACGGGCTCTTGGTAAAATTGGTGACAAGGACACAGAAAATGAAGTTTTGCTTTTGGAACATGATGTTCCTCATAGCAAATTCTCAGAAGCAGTTTTGAGTTGCCTCCCAAAGTTACCGTGGATTATTACAGACAAGGTGAGTATGGTATATCAAAGAATAATTCAGTCAACACAACAGTTTTTTTTACATTTTGTGAAGTGTATGAACCTAAGAGGCCATTATGAGTCGAAAATTAACAATTGTGTAAAAGGAAGGTAAATGTACAGTTATTGCAGCATACAGCAAATTGTAAAAACTGATATTGGCTTTATAATAAAAAAAGGTAGTTGTGTTTACTGCATTATACATTGATATATTGATTTATAAAAACATAGCAGGATGTCATCTCTTAAAATTATTAGTGCAGTAGGTTTAAAATTTGTATGCTTGCAGGGGTATGGAATGATTCAGATTTGTCTTATTCGTTTGATCTTCATTAGTCATGCACTGTAGTTTCCACGTTTTTTCAGTGTTGGGTTTGTGATGGTCAGAATGTTATGTTACAATGAGTGGGAAACAAAAAATAATCACGTTCATGGCTGGAAACATCAGAGATAATTTTGGAGTCATTATGCTTGGTTTTGTTTTTGTTGAGAAAGTATGGACTGTAGTAACAAAGGTTCACAGATTGAATTATCCGGACATGCAAAATTTCTAAAGTATGAAAAGATACCTTTAAAAATGTGTGTGCTTGCACATGCATTCACACACACACACACACTCCCTCACTCACCCACTCACACTGTCTTCACACTAACTCAAATACACATACACATTTTGGAGGATCCAACCATCTTACAAAATGGTACTTTTAACACTTTCAGCCCGGC
>Ga0123352_10010279_pt1 | contig 14692 bp, 9 predicted proteins | sample TergutLab28metaG_FD_89700 | JGI IMG/M metagenome (GOLD analysis project Ga0123352, IMG submission 89700) | Labiotermes labralis P1 segment gut microbial communities from Petit-Saut dam, French Guiana - Lab288 P1 | ecosystem: Host-associated > Arthropoda: Insects > Digestive system > Gut ... | reverse complement strand
TTTTAAATTTAAAAGTACTTCATCTCGTAAGTGGTCTCCCTGGCATGTAATATACCTACGCTCCTGTAACCGTGATCAGAGAGTTACCAAACTGAAGACAGCAGACGTCTATCGGCTGCTCTAATTTCGTACCAGATGTGCTCTTTCAACTGCTCATGTGCGCGGAGATTTCTTCACATCCTCTCCGGCTTACAATTGTCCCTACAGATAGTCAGGCACGAAGAGGCCAGGAGACCTGGCTGGCCAGGTGACGTCACCAAAACATGGAACGTCAGGGACACATGGCTCTAAACTCATTTACGTGCTATGTACGCGGTGGGACCGTCTTGGCTGAAACCAGAGCTCACCATCGGCGTCGTCAGCTTCCGCGTCTGTCTCCAGCATTGCTCGATATCGTGCTCAGATTAGGGTCACTGTACAGTTGCCTTGTTTTGCACGCCAGGGAGACCACTCACCAGATGCAATGCATCAGCAGTTGCCACCGTTCAGCACAGGCAATTTGCCGGGGTCCGGTCTGGGCGGGCGGCCAAAAATCCACTCACCTGGACCGCCGACACGGAAACTCCGAGACAGAGCTCAGTATTGTCTAGTGCAAGCTTTTGTAATAAAGACAATGAACGTTCGGGTTACACAAGAATAGAAAGATTTCTCGACCAGCTTAGGGTCTTTCAACGCGACCTGCTGCACTGAGATAGTGAAATGGTCACACAAAGCTGTAACGAGTTGGGCATGTGGCTAGAATGGGGAAAATAATAAATGCTAATAGAATTTTGTGAAGCGACTGGGCTACGGGCTGGAGAACCAAGGAATCTTCTTTCAATTCCCAGCAGCGGCGAGAGACTTTACTCTACAGCACCCAAATCGGCTCAGACGCCACCATCGCCTCTACTATTCATTGAGTACCAGGGTCTCTTTCCCCAGTGATGAAGCGGCCAGTGGGTGGAACTGACGACACACCATCTAGAGCCAACGTTAAGAAAGAGTACAGCCGTACCTTCACTGTACCATTTGTCTTCACGGCATGTTCAGAAAACTTTACCTTGTACAGGATGTTTGTGGGAAACCCTCTTAGAAAGCAATAATATAAACGGCCAACTAGAAGCAACAATAATAATTTTATTATTAATAATTTCAATTAGCTCAACATGTTTCGGGCGATAATTTCGCCCATCCTCACGAACACTAGACTGTGTTTACAGCTTGTGGTATAAAGCACCGACGATGCTGCCTGCTGGTGACCAGGATGAGTTCCACCTCAACAACAGCAGGCAGCATCGTAGGTGCTTTATACCACAAGCTGTAAACACAGTCTAGTGTCCGTGAGGATGGGCGAAATTATCGCCCGAAACATGCTGAGCTAATTGAAATTATTAATAATAAAATTATTATTGTTGTATCTAGTTGGCTGTTTATATTATTGTATCAATGATGCACGGTCACACAAACATCAAACTCTTGGAAAGCGTCCACTTGTGTGACCTAGAATGTGACAGGAAGATTAATATGGTTCTTACGTTCACATATTTTGAAGCCAGCATGAAGACAAAACTGGCGCCGGATCGTATATTCACGATGAGCTTTGGTATTAGGAGAGTTGAACATTCCGGTTCTGCAACAGAGTGTCAGCGTTAAACGAAGGCACATGCAACACTGACAATGAGATTGGAAAAGGTGCTGCGAGTACAATAGAGACGCGTTTCCAACGCAATACAATGCAGCTGACAGTAGCCTTCAATAAGAAGAAAAAACACACAGAACCTGCGAACAGGAGCTTCCAACGGCAAAGAATGTGTAGAAGTATTTCTAATCTCTTGCCGATCCCAGCGGCCGCGAAGTCTAAGGCATGTTGCTGCGGCCGCTCGCCTGCTGGCACTGCGGGTACGAATCCCGCCGGGTGCATGGATGCCATTTATTGTGAGTGTTGTGTGTTGTTAGGTAGAAGTCTTTGTGTCGGGCTGATCACTCGTCCGGAAGAGTCCGAGCGAGTGTGGTGTGTCTGAGTGTGATCGTGAAACCTCGATAATGAGGAGGCCCTGGCCCACAAGGGGCTGTTGCCAATCTCTTCCATTCGCGCGATATGCACCGCCAACTTCGTCCTCCTCGATATAATCACCCAGAATCGGGGGTAAATGGAAGGTAGTCCTATTAAAAGGATGGCCTAAACTCAAGAAGAAGAAGAAAAAGAACAAGAACAAGAAGAAGAAGAACAACAACGACGACCACGCTAAACACATCTGACAATACGCATTGTATAATTCGTGAGTAATGACTTGAATATAGTAACTAGTAAGGGACGTTCACATCCCGGTAGAGCGTTTATTATATCGCTTCCCCAGTCGCCATTTGACTGTACGTAAATAACCAGTCGAGAACCGATAAAAAAACTTTTCATGTAATAATGGAGAACTTCACGACACACTGCCGAGTTATCTTAATTTCCAAAGATACTGGACAGTTTTATCGAAAAGTTTGCACGAACAATTAATCATGCGTTGCATGAACTTGGGCGGAAGCCGCTTCAATCTCCTAGTCATCGCAACGAAAACTGCTTCGTACTAATCTGGTACACATGAATAAAAATAAATAAATAAATAAATAATAAATTATACACAATGCACGGTACATATATCAAGATAGAATAAAACACATTTTAATTCCAACACTTCCTCCTGTGCGCGGCTTAACACATTTCGACATGGGGAAACCCCTTGCAAATCATTCAAATCACCCTCGCGAAAAACGCGTCCAGACAACTCCTGTAACGGTCTACTGTAGCGGCGTTGTTGGGCCCCGGGTAAAACACATGAACTCTCTGGAGCACGTGACTTCTTTTGTTTCGGCAGAGCATCTACTTGGGGGCCGCAAATCTAAATGTACCAACAGCGAATACACCATAAAGCACGTTCTGCCCATACATCCTAACTTATTTTTGAAATCAGACATGCAAATACAGCGCGGAGTACTTAGACTCGTCAGTCATCGATTAGCGCGTTATTTCTGTGGCGAAATGCAGTGAAAATGTCAATATAAAACACGGACACGCCGCGGAGCGAAGATGGATAACAACCGAAATGCACCAACCAGTGCATTAATTTTTAGTGCGCCTGAGGGGCAATAGCGCAACTACAGAACATGCAAGGGGGAGCGAATAGTAACAAGCCCTCTCTTTCCAGCACCCTGTCTGCAGTCAGCAGCAAACACCCCGCACACTGGGTTCGAACTATCGACCCCAGTCTATTCTGAGATTGGATCCGGCGCAATGACACAGGGCACCCTGACAGGAATTTTGCACACAGACTACGATAAACGGTCCCTCCAAACTTACCGACCCAACGTTCAAACAGCCCCGATATGACCAACAAAAACCACTGCAACCTACATATTTCATCACCGAGGAATAGCAGGATTACCTACACAAAGCCCCCCGACATTTTGTACAACCTTCATTGCGAGACTTACAAACCTTACGGTTCTCCTATCTCAGTCGCATGATTGCAGCTACTATATAAGCAGACGAATACTGACATATCTACCCCTCTAACTGCAGAAACACACTAATCTACGCGCACACGACTTCGCGCGCTACCATTCCCTGCGCCTGGAACTGGAGACTTTGTGGACTTAATCCTGCTATAAACTTCACACTAAACCATGATGGAGCGCACCAGCAGAGGACAAATACACAAGAAGAAGGACGCTGTTCTTATCTTCAAAACTCTATGGACCACGCCGTCCTTCAGAAGCCGACCGCTGCTCTTCTCGTCAGAACACTCCCACTTTTCACTGAACCCATGCTTCATTATCACGTACACAAGAAGCAATACTGCATCACACCTTAGGCCTGTTTAATCCAGTCTGACATCGGCACAGACTTTTAAGATACGTTTCAGTAATATCCTGTCGCCTATGCCCAGGTGACTAAATGGTTCCAAAACATATGATAAGCCTACGCAAAATTTGAGGTTGTTATAGCAGTTTTGACGAAAATTAACGTCTCCTCGGACATGGCGCCGAGTAGAATGGTAAAGTTATCAACGTTTCGGAGAAAGGTGCCGCCTACATTTTCACGGTTGATTAAGAACAGTGGCTGGCCTGAAGATGGAGGCGGCAAGTTAATGCAAAACGCCGATAAGGTACCTATTTACCGATCAACACGCCGACTGGTAAATAATGAATGAGAGGGAGTCCGTGTGCATCTGTGCAAGACGGACGCAGCACTACGCTGTAAGTGGAAAAGTCCCTTATGTGAAGTACTTCCTTCACGAGTCTCACGTGACCTCTGTCACGTAGTGCCAAACCCCTACAACACCACACTCTCGGCTCAGTAATACACACTCACTCACTGTGACTTCCACTCTAACCCACATCCTACTTTCGACAGGTGTACAGAGATATTTCACTCTCTCCCTTGTTACCTACTGGTTGCAGATGCGCAGTGCCTCCTTCTTCAGGGTCAAGGAGCCCTTGTGGTTTGACCTTGACAACGAAGGTATCCATTCCTCCAAAACGCAGGTAACTATTTACCAGTCGACAAGGGGCAACAACCCGGAAGACTTGAATCTTCCCCACAGCAAACTGACGCACAAATCCTGCGGGATAACTGGGAAGGAATGGAACAGGAATCCGGTAGGTCACCAGTCAATTAGATAACGTCACTGGGATAGACTAGAGAGTTATGGTTAGTGACAGAGGCACTCGCTCAGATCCCTACAGTAAAACCAAAGTTGGGGAGGGGGAGGGCGTATTCCTAAAAATTTATAATGGTACAAGAAGGGACGACGGAGTTGGGCTGCGGAAGTCTCATTCACTTATCTTTCATCAGGGCAAAAGTTTACGAAAAAGAGCAGAAGCCAATACAGCCACCCTCCTCTTCACTTCTGATCAAAAAACCATTCAGGAATCGCAGTACAAACTAAAAATACTTCTTGGTCCTACAAAATCTCAGTGAACAGACTAGTATGAGAATATCGTTAAGAAAAGAATCGATACGCTCCAAAACAGTTCTATATACTTCGTACATTCGTACTTTTACATTTTTGTCTCCTAAAAAAAGAAGAGATTCTAAACCGCTTGCAGTGTAACCGTTACTACGAAAGGAAATATGGAGTAAGCAACAAAATACACACAGTGTCACATTCCAGAAGACTTGACTATACAGCAGCACTACTGTGGGCACCTCAGATTTCGTAACAACAAAAGTGTTTGGAAAAAATTCGCAGTGAAAATTATTCATACACAATTGTCAAGAGAAGCAGCGCAGCAGATAAAGTTAAGACTGAACGATAAGATTGGAACTATGCTTTTTTCTAGTAAATGGAATCCGCCAGGAGATAATGAACAATAAGAGACTCCAAAAACATGTTCTTCGGAACCAACAAAAGGTTACACGTTCACAGGGAGAACATGAGATGGTTATGAAATAAAAATAGGTTTGGAGACAGAAGAACCAAAGGCGTGTGTGATATATTAGTTGTGCACTGTACTACACCTGTAGCATGTTGGACTGCGTGCAACAAAATCCACAACACAGTCTAGTCCCAGATATAATTAATATCTTTTACATTAACTTAACAACGAAAATTTAATGCGCTGATTTTCAAACTTATGATGAACTCACGTCTTATTTTGACGTAATCAGTTGTCTGTCCGAAATATGACATCCTGTCGCCTTGAGTATCAGCTCCGACACTTGCTGGAATTACCCTTCTGTCTGTTCATTCTTTTACCTCTTTCTAGGCTCTTTCCGTCTCTTCATTGGTCGTTTTTGTCCTCTGAAAATAACTGCGAAATGCTTTTTTCCCCCGGAATCGATGTATAGCCATTCTTATTACACATCGTGCGCAGGCGCAATTATAACGTACAATTGTTTTCAACTAAACGTTTGTTTTCCTTGTCCAGCTAAAGACTTCGGTAAACTATTCCATGCCCAGCGACAGGTCGCAAAATCCATTCCCGTCGATTTTCAGTTAAACAGTCCAGCAGTTCGGCTCATAACAGCACAGCCTGTATAGCAGCTATCTGATAGAATTTTAATAAGCCTATACCCTTGGTTGCTCCAGTGAGCGTTACTTTGATACCACACAATTACTGAAATTTGCTAATTGCTCTGCGTGTACAAGACGTACGTCACGACTGTGATGCTAGAAATTACCAATATCCATCTGTTCAACTATTTTTCCTTCGGTTTGGGTCTTTGCTCGTTTCTGGGGTTTCCCTTAAGAATATACGATTTTTGTTGCTTGCTAACACTTTTAATTTGCCGTTCAGGTGACTGTGCATCATGATATATTCTTCTAATAAAACCAACTAGATGCACTAATTTATCAAGTTTATTTTTGGAATAAAACTCTACGTGTTTCGGACAGAGGAACTGTCCGAAACACGTAGAGTTTTATTCCAAAAATAAACTTGATAAATCAGTGCATCTAGTTGGTTTTATTAGAAGAATAACACTTTTAAATTTTATGTACTTTTATGGGACCCTCTCACTGTTAGTGGTTACGGCTTGATCGTCGACAAAGAGCAACGTAATACGGCCGTCCATATTGCTGGTTAACACTTCATTCTGTCATGCTGGGATGACATCGTCTACACATACATCATAAACGGTATGTGCAAGTCTGCATCCATTCACGGACAGTTACATTTTTGCTGTGCCGACTCAGTGTATATCCGCGTCTGATCGTACAGACTAGGAACAGTTGTAATGAGGTTGCCGGAAGTGTTTCCCACTCACAATAAACCACACTGTAGTTTGGAATATTGCATCAAGTTCTTTCACACTAGGATCTATGAATGAAAGCAACACTTGTCCAAAGATTGAACTGCTGTATATTTCTATAAGCTAATCCAGTCAGAATATCCAGTCTTCGGATCGATACTTGAACCCTAACCCAACAATTTTGAAAAAGGAGTGCTACGCACTCAACACACGTTCTAGGTATCACAAATGCGGGCGACTCGTTGAGAAAATGATCAATCACAGAGGTCAATCTAACCATGGAGGTGATGACAAACTGACAGTGGTGATTACTGGATCTCAACTATTTAAAATGTAATAATAATAATAACTGAATAACCACAAGTGTAACATGTCAACAAACCGTCATAAACCAAGTAAAATAATGAAAGAGGACGTGGACTAACGCGTGAACATCATTCCACTCCGTCTTATGATGGCAGGTAGCCAGCAATATACAAAATTATGTTCACTTCTCCCTTTCCCCTTCTGTTTCTTGCATCCTATGGCGGACGTAACAGAGAACACCTTGCGATGTTATGAGTGGCAGTACATATACCAAGTTTCTACCTGAAAAAGATCAAATTACGTTCCGATTGTAAAAAAGGACGAGTTAATTCTGTTCACAGAAATGATCGCTGTTTACTGTGCGAAAAGTATGAAATCCATACATACACTTGGTAGGCAAAACGCACTGTTCGTTTATGCTCAGGCATGAGGTGCATGCAGTAACCATTGTGTATTAGAAGGTATGGGTGATGTGCGTGTGCTGCAGTAGAGTTCATTCATTCTAAAACTTTTTTTTTAAACAAACAAAAAAAATAGTATACTGTACTTTAATTTCTTCTCATCCACATAGGCGTATGTAGTTCCAATTTGTAATCTGTAAATTTCAGAAATAAATTTAATTTAGTCCCAAAGCCACGATCAGAGAACTCTCTGCTTTACTGCTTATGTAAGTCACTCACACGGAATGCAACAACACCCCGGGCGAAAAACCAGTACTTCTGGTATTCTTGTTACAAACAGAACATCCGAGATATGCGACAGATCACAGAAATATCACTATACTGTTAATACAAACTAATAAACATTACGATTTCATGATTGAGAGCACTAAGATTTAGGAAGAAAAGTGTTTGGTTTGCCTCGTGGTAAAGAAACTGGCAATTTTTGCTCAATCCCTATAGGAAACCTGCGGAATAAAACCTTAAACACGCCAAGACTGTTTTCTCTCCTATCCTTCTTCCTTTTCCGTTCATAACTAATTATTTTCACATCCATCAATGCCTCAAAAAAGAAGGGGGGGGGGGACAGGCTACAGTGCTGACCGTAAAACTTAAAACAGGATCAACACCAACATCATTACGCGGCAGAGGTTAAATACCGGTAAAGATCTCTTCTAAAGCTAAACCATTCCTAATAAAGACATGCCTGCAGTGTCACGTTACGTTCGGTGGTCAGGCGAGATTCTGCCCTCTGCCCAGGTCACAAATAAAACAGCTTTCTTCCTTTTTTCCGCCTTATCACTAATTTTAAATCCCAGGCTTTGATGAAGACATTACTAGCGTCAGCAAATGTCAAATGCAAGTTAATTTCAAAAGGCAATAATACGGAGAATGAACGAGTATTACTATGGATTTTAAATCGCGCAAGCGTGTTAAACAACTTTTTTTTTTCGCGCTATAACAGTGTCTGCGTCGTCTAACGCACGGACGTTAAGGCAGTCCGTGTCCAGGGAACGAAAACATACAGGAAAAGAAAGCGTACAGCTCCACTCATTCTTACCCTCAGTGGTTAAGTGCAAGCCCCGGGGAAATAACCCCGGACCCACTGAACAGGAGTCTGGCTGGGCCTCAGAGTCAGTCTGAACATTATGGAAAGGAGATAAATCTCCTGCCCCAACAGTGTTTCGAGCCCCGGATCGTCCAGCCCGCAGCCTAGTCACTATACCGACTGCGTATGATCCTGGACAATGCAAATAACTGAAAAGCTGACAGTCGTTCGCCCTGTCAAAACATTTTACACCCTCACAACATATCTCCCGTTCTGTTAGCCTTCCATTCCCACCTAGGTATTCTGATTTGACTCTTTCATCGAGGTTTTCTTGTACGCATGTCTATAAAAACTGAAACCCGCCGTGAAAACTCATGTTCCTTACATTCTTGTGGAGACTGTTTTCCGCATTTCTGAAACATACCAAAACAATGCCCACGCAGATTTCCTAGAACCCGCCAACCTATTACCCACGATGTAAGCGTATTAACTCCATGGTTCTTTGGTTGGATCAACTATGACATTCCAGAATTCCCCCCAAAACATTCATAATTGATTACGAAGGTAATGGAAAACAAGTAATGGAACGTAAGAACTGCGCAAAGCGGAACAAATCTGGCGTGTTTACTCCCGCGTTCCAGGAACGTAACCATGAAAAGTGCAGTGGACATAAAATGCGTGTATAATATCCTTCTACAAATTTCCGTTGCCAACGCGAAAGAAACGTTACAATGACGAAAAAATGTATGTGTTCCACTACAACGTCATAAAAAGCAGATACGAGACTCATAAAACTCGATCAAAACTTTTGAGTACAGAAGCCAAAAATAAATTTCTTCGAAATGTGCCAAACAGTTTTGCATACACAACGATTCACGATATGAAGCTTCACCTTGAGATTCTTTCTACTGAAGTCTATCAGAAACGCCATACAAACATACACCAGATTCCGAAGGGTCACGTGAATGTCATATAACAGGAATAAACAAAAAAAAAAGTAGTTACATAAAGTCCCGATCGCTAAATTTAAAGCACGCGTTCAAAACGACCTCTCGTGGTGTCGATACACATTCCGGAACGAGGTGCAGCATCGAAAAAGCAACAAAACAAAGCCTCTCATGTTTCGAATTTTTGCCGGTACACAAGTTCTTCGATATGTTTCTGCAGTATACGTCTTGGGGGTTGAGGTCAGGAGGTCTAGGTGGCCAAGGCTAAGCCACCACGGCCCTTCTAACAGTGAATCGATGTTGAAGTGGGCAAAAAAAATCCATTCCTTATATGGAACACGAAGGTTCAATGCCACAGAACACTATCCTGAGCCAGTACAATCCAAAACAAAGTAAACGTACATGCAACCGTTATTATTAAGCGTTCTGAGAACACTATTTAAGGATGGCACGCTTCATTTGAAACTCTGTATATAATTTTTGTTCAAAAACTGCACTCCCCTCTACGCTGCACTGACATTCGCTGACCTTCGAATATTTACAAAACAAACTGGTCATCGCATGACCCGAATACGCAGTCGTCCAGCGTATGTGTTTTGGTTCGTACATAGCTGAGCTACTTACCAGCAATCGAAGAGATGAAGCATAAATGCGGTGAATGGTTCTACTACTAAGGAAATACAAGTCTCAAACACGATTCGAATTACGTACCAGGCACGTATCGAAACCGGTCACAACGTACGAACATTTGAGGCAATCTAAACGTGAACATAGGTTCGAATTTGAACGGGAGTAAAAACGTATTCCAGGGCCGTTCCGTGTTTCTGGTGGCCCGTGTAGGTGCAGATCACTAATTATCGCCGGTATAGTCATGAAGATGGACTAACCCTCACCTCCACCCTGGTTCTACCAGTCGTACCAAATTCCTCAAAGAGTCATAATGTCAGAAGATATTTCTGATACACAATAAGACAGATGGTCTAGAAACTGGATGAGGTCCCATATGATGAGTTGCAAATCATCTGAATCGGTTTGGATTGTACTCTTCCGGGCTAAGAAACCGAGTAAACTGGTAGATGGTTATAAGTGTCTTCGAGAAATTCATTGCCTCAAGTCTTCTTCTACCCTGACGATGGAGGTACCACCTTCCTCCGAAACGCTGGTAACTGTCTACCAAATTAATATCAAAACCACAATTTTAATCAATATGGAAACTTCAAGTCTCATTTGGGCAAATGTTCAACAGAAGTTTCCACTAAGTCGTTACCACGTAACAAACGGTGCCATTTTACCGTATTTGGATACGACATTATGAATGGTGCCGTTATTATGGCATTTTTATTATTTAATGCTTGTTATCCTACCCAGACGATGATTTGAAACTTCAAATACCACGGAATTCAAACTTATGCCACTTTTTTCCCGGTATTCTCAGTCTGTTTATGCAGATTAATGAGCCGTCACATGTTCACAGACTCTAGAGATTTTAATTACAACGGCAAGTGTATTAAAGAGGAGTGGTGGACCAACAGACGGAAGGACCTTGGAGAATCACATGTAGAGCTGTAACAAAATCCACCTACAGCGAAAACACAAAATATTTGCATATTTTGCCTATCCCCATATATTTATATTTATATTAGCAATACCTGTTTCTACTGCCAGCAATCCAGGTGCTACACATATTTGTGCATATACCCACATGTCAGAAGTGCTTCGTCTCTTCTTTCTTCCTTTCTTTCCTTCTTTAGAAGTATTCTGCATCCGACGGATTTTTTTCCTCTCCGTAACATAGCATTAACATAAATTTCAGGAAGCAGAGTAGGGAACAAATTTATCCAACAAAAAACAGCAGACTAGGTAATATGCATGCAGACAAAGCATATGATTTTTCGTTTTGTTCTGTATCCCTTTACGTTCTAACGTCACTCACCGCTTATTATAAGCAATTTTACACAGTTTTCGCTCTGATCTCTCGACCAAACACACTGTACCAGAGATGCACAAATTTCCCAACACTTCAGGAGTCACCATAAAATTCTGGGCGCAAGAAGGGTGGTATGAAGTAAACAACAATATTAGCCACCGTACAAATTTTGTCGCTTCGGCGGCCTGGAGCCCGGGATTTGTACACCCTTGCACTATAGCCTACGATAAATACAGTTGTTCGTCTAGCACATATTCCTTCTTAGGCAGGTTGTACTCTACATACACTACGGCATTAGAAGGTGAGGGTGCCACGTCCCTGAATGTGACGACAAACGTTACGGTGTGCGCAGTACAACACAATCTGCGTGGGGATGTATATTTCACGCCTACACAGTACGTGAAGAAAGAGATGCTCTGCTGTAATACGAAAGACCAAAAGGTGTTTGGCGAAGCACAATTGCGTACTAAGTATTCTCGCCTAGTATACACTCAGCTGGTGTTTTCAATATCACGGAGGCGCTGGGAAATCTTAGATTACAGAACATCTTTCGGGACAAAATTAATTCCTATTTGTAAGTAATGTCATTTTAAGACCAGATAATCCAATTAAACCATCTACAAATACAGATGTTACTTTCATTATTACACTTAGTATGTTTCAGACAGTTTACTGCAAGAAATCTCCATAAAAGTAGTCCCTACCTATGCAAATACAATCGAACCCGGTTAAAAAGACATCGATTTATGCGTCATCTCGTCTATAGCGTACGATATTCTGTGGTACCAATTAATTTCTCACTTTTGACCATATATAACATTATAACTATACCCCTCGGATATAGCAACAGTCGCACCCCAACATGGAGTATCGAGACTTGGATGTGCTCTGGAAACCGGAAAATCGGGATTCGATTCCTGGCAGAAGCGAATTTTCTCTTCTCACAGCTTCCAGCCGGCTACTTGTCCATATCCTAAGTCAGATGAATCCAGTACACGTCATCATTTCCCGTTTCTTTAAGATCCATTTCAATACTGCACCCATCTAGGGCCAGGTCTTCCAACTGGTCCTTTCCTTCAGGTTTACCAACCACAATTTTCTAGGCACTTAGCACGACACTTTGAAACTAATCTTTGCAACTAATAACACTCTTTTTTGCCACTATGAGCAACACAATTAGACACCACATCTTACGGACCAGTTTACACAATTGTGATATCAGCAGGCGAACAAAAAGGTCCACTTAAATACTTCCAGTAATAAGGCGCTTTATAAATGCCACTTTTCATCAACAATTTTAGGGACGATAAAACTACACAATATGCGATGGGTGGTGCATATAGTACGCAAGAAAGACGTGAAAATGCAACTTAGCCGGACAACAGAAGGGGGCAAAATCACTCTTACCACCTAGGCGAAGATAAAAAAAAAAAGAATATCAAACTAGACTATAAATAAACAGGGTAAGAAGTTAGGACTGGATTCAGCTGGTTGAGGACAAAGACCGATGGCAAGCTTGCATTAAAAGCAGAGATGTTCTTGGGTGATCATTAACAACAAAGACTCCGTTCTATAGAGCCATATACAGGACGCCCTACTCAGAATGAAGACGTTGCCGAAACATGCTCCTGAAAAGCAGGTCTATATTCGTATACCGTCCGCTGCGCTTAATGGCAACAAAACCAATTAACGCCAAGCCATGAAAAAGATGGTGATGAGACTAGTCAGACGCATATTCTAACCACGTCAATTTAGGGGACACAGCCGCGGTACACATGGGCTCCACAGTCCATCTGGACGCTGTGGCCAGGAGAATGGTATAGGTAAAGCAATCCCTGCACAGGCCTGGACAGGCCTTGTGGGCTCCAGGAAGTTGAGGCTCCCCAAATTCCTCGACAATCGGCATATGAAGGTGGTAAGGTTGTCAACACCAGGCACCAGCAGGCTTTACCACCAGGAAATACTCCTGGTACTAGGGGTTGAGTCGACACCACGGCCATGTCAATGAAAAATTCCAATGACATCATTGGGAATCGAACCCGCGACCTTCCGGCGTGTAGCGCAGTGTCTCAACCAACTGCGCCACCGCGCACCCCAAAGCGATAGGAGCGCCTCACATGTCGTGTAAATACTCTGTACTGATACACATATCTATTTAACAATGAACGAAACAAGAAGAACTTAAAATCTGGTCCTTTCAGTGTTTCACCACTGGAAGCACACTACTTCCGTGGACTCAAGTCTCCTGATTGTGAATATGGCAAACAATCCAAACAATAATATAGAGTTTATCCATTACAGTCGAAGTGCAGAGCATGAATGGATAAAAAAACAGAGATGAGTAACATGAAAGAGTATTTTCTAACTCTGAGACCGATTAGTAAGCAACAACGATAAATGTACATACGTGTTTTACTTCTAGAACAACTTAAAATAACATCCTTTCTTGAAATAACGATAACAAAACAAGAAAGGGAAGAAGAATTAACAAGAAGAGGAAAAATAAGTGCTTGATAAAAGAAATACAAGAATAACGAAAGGTAAGGGTGACTTACCGACACAACCAACCCCTAAAGTGAAGTAATGGCTATCAGTGACATCACTTACCTGAAACAAAGAAAATAAAATGTCACACACAATATCAATATCCGAAGTGTGCCGGGTAAAACGCTTCCATACAGTTTTCGAGGTTAAAACTGCGTCCAGCTGTACATTCGCTCTGTCTACCTCATCACCACGTGCAACTTAATTCAGGACAGGTATGACTCTATGAGTTTAACACAGAAGCGACATGGCTGGCTCATCTCGTATCATGCAAAGCTATTGTCTGGTGAAGATAAGGGAAACGTGCAGCCGACCGCTATCAAGAGAGAACACCTTCACCAACTCAACAACTACCAGCGTCTCAAGCAAGACTCTACTCCAGAAAGTACGAGTGCTTTCACTGGCTATTTTCAATATTTCACTTATCCTGATATTCATTCAATGCAATCACAAAGAATTGTTGCTAAGGCAAGAGCAGTACAGATAACACCGCACAGTAAGAAAACTGAAGTACATCTACCCGTATTTCATGAAATATTCAACACGACTAGAAATTTTGACGTTTTGTTGACCGTGCATTTCTGTATATTTATCTCAGTATTTAACCAATTTGATGCACAAAATTTGTTTCACAAAAAGTTTTGTTTCATGCCTCTACATGTTTCGAGCACATGTGTTCATCACCAGGAGGTCAAAATTGTATTATACAGCCTCTGGTATCATCACATCTATAGGTGGCACGAGACGGCCACCTATAGG
>Ga0123352_10010278_pt1 | contig 14692 bp, 12 predicted proteins | sample TergutLab28metaG_FD_89700 | JGI IMG/M metagenome (GOLD analysis project Ga0123352, IMG submission 89700) | Labiotermes labralis P1 segment gut microbial communities from Petit-Saut dam, French Guiana - Lab288 P1 | ecosystem: Host-associated > Arthropoda: Insects > Digestive system > Gut ... | reverse complement strand
TTGCAAAGTGCACTGATGTTGACGGTGGAATTTTCGAACATTTATTATACCCCTGTACCAACTCTGTCACTTGAACAATAAATGCCGGTATTAGAAACAGTACGTATACATAATATCTCTTTCTTATCAACAATTTAGCGGTTGTACATTCAAATAGCTCTATCTCGGAAACCGTTCGGAATAGGACACATGTTCATATAAACATTTTTGCTTAGAATGACCGATAGTATGACCTTCCAGAATATTGACCTTTCCTCCTGGGACACCCAGTATTTAAGATATACATCAACCTGAACGTAGGACGCAGTAAAATATGCAGACCTCTTACAGGAGGCCCGAAACGAAACTAATGTGTGTGGTTATTGTAAGTAGGTGATGGAAGCTACTGCCGCTCAGCGGGATGCGACAGCAGCAGCTGAGATAGCTCTCCACCGCACTCAGCCATTGCTGCACCCGATGCTTCAGGAGAGACCTGGATCCAGGTAGGTTCAGATCCACAGGAGGAATATTCCATTTTAAAGACATGACTGAAGCTTTTGTTTGGCATGGTTGTGAAGCTTAGTCTCTTACTGAGACACTGGACTTTAGTATTTGGCTCCATTTAGTCCTGTGGATGATAACTCAAGTTTCGGAAGAACATACTGCTTCTATCTTCAGGGCAATGTTGTAGAAACCAGGGTTTTCCGAAACGCTGGGCCTATCCATCAAAATGTATTGTGTTATATTCCAGAAACCCATAATGTTAAAACACACTGCCGTGAGAATTCCCAGTCTCACCTGAAAGAATTGTTCCACGTAATAAGTACTGTGCGATAAAAGATTTGTCATAGATGTTCCTTGCTTGCACCACAGTGCCACGGAAACGGTGTGTCCAACCTCAGCACTAGGAATAAATGACATTGTGCCTGGAAATTTGTGTGGAAAGCATTCAACATGGCCCATGTACATGGACGTATCCAGAAGTGGGCCTTGTCTTCCTGATACCACGACTGTGCCTCATGTAGGCATTCTCAGGTCACTGTTATTTGATCCTGGAACTGATTTATCACATCTTTATGACTTGAATCAGGCCAGCAACTGTGCTCCAGTGGAAGAGGTATTGTGTAACTACGTCACAATGGTAAACAAGGGGATTAGTTTTGTGTAAACATAGAACTTAATTTTAATTTTTGTGCTTTGCTTTTGTCTCGTTTCTTTCTGATTTTCTTTTCCATTTTACTTTCTTCTCATTTTTCATTTTACTCAGCTGCAGGTTTTGGGATTTAAAATTATATGTAAAATTGTTCAAGAAAGAGGATATAACAGCTGTGTTAATGAAATCCTGATTTTATTGTAATAAAGTGGCCAAATGATGCAAAGCGTTTACAGATCTGCAAGGGCTTTGAAGAAAGTAATATTAAATAATATTTAGATGAGCGTTGTAGCTGTGTGAGTAAGCCAATTCTGCAAGCACAAATATAATATGAGCAACTAAGAGGTAAAGCAATCTCATTACAGGCCTGGACAGGCCCTGCGAGTTCCAGGAAGTTGAGGCTCCCAGATTTCAGGACAGTCGGCATACGAAGGTGGTAGGGTTGTCAGCCTTACGCACCGGCCGCTTTTACCCCCCAGGAAATATTCCTGGTAGAGGCTGAGTCGAACCCAGGGACATAGTGCGGCCGGAAGGATTATGTCAATGAAAAATTCCAATCGCACCATCGGGAATCAAACCCACGACCTTCCGGCTTGTAGCGCAGTGCTTAAACCAACTGCGCCACCGCGCGTCCCCAGTATGAGCAACTAGATTATGCGTATTATAATATCAATCGTCAAGCATATAAACTGACCTTTCTGCCTGTAAGACAGAGCAGATTCACAAGTAGGCACAGGCGTAGCTTGGGATGCAAGCGGGTGCAAATGCCCCTTCAATATTTTTTTGCCTAAAAATAGTTCTTTCAACTACTGAGTTGGAGAGGGAAAATAAAACAAGACAGATAATGCACGTATAAATTAATATTCATGACGCGTTTGTTCAACCACTGTTGCAGTGGAAAAGCAATATTTATTATTTTCCTAATCGCAGGTACATTAAGTGTTATCATTGACCTATGCGACCAATAAAAGTAAAACGTTAAAATTACAGTATAGATACTAAAAACATTCAAAGTAAATATGAAAGTCCTAATGATAAGAAGTAGTCACAAAAATAATAATAGTAAAAAAGACAAAGTCAGTTTTCCATCATTTTTGTCCTGCCCTCCCAGTATCGCCCACATTCTGTCCTATTAAGTAGCGCGGAACATTGTCCTAGGTGGTTTCTGTCCATGGGTTCGCGGAGGCTGCGTAGCATGCAGTAGGGGTCAGGGCTCAGGGCAGTGGATTCTGAGTGTGTGTTTGTAGCCCTAGGTATCCAATACGCAATGCGCATGCGCCATATTGTCATCTGTGGTCTGCTCGGCTCTAAAATATCTTTCCACATTATGTCATAAAAGGTAGGATTTTCGAAAAAAGTTATTGAATATAAAATATGTTTTGATTTATCCAAAAATCTGTCCGAAACATCATTCTAAAAACAAATGAACGATATATGATCATAAATATGTATTGGTCTTCATGTAACGTACCCATTACTCTTGTCAGATTTTAATTATACTTGAATTTTCTCGAGAGATATTAGAAAGATATTCAGATATCAAATTTCATTAAAATCCGTCCAGCTAGAGCCTAGTCGTTCCATGCGGAAAGAGAGAGGGACTGACGGACAGACAGACATTACGAAGCTAATAGTCGCTTTTCGCAATTTTGCGAACCCGCCTGGAAATTGAACTACTTAATTTCCTAGACGATTAAGTGGGTGGCGTAAAGACAGAAAAATTAAAAACCCTGCGTTTTACGGGTCGCAAAATAGAAGCATCCCCTCCCCTCCGCAAGTGTTATTAGCCAATTTAAGCCTATGAATGCAAGCCATTTTCTAGAATGAATTATTTCCTTGACAGGCTCAGGACTTGTCAATCGGACGTCGAACAGTGATACAATCACCCAGCCTGGCCGCACCGTATCATATTCAGACACCTAATGTGTTTTATCCTGATTACGTCTCTTCACATGTCAGTGAGTACATTACCTGTGGTAACAGTTGCTCACCAAAATGTACGGAAGTCATTCAGCAAAATCCCTGCCAACAGACAGACGATGTCGCCAAGTGTTTTGAGAAGGAGTTGCCAGCACCTCTGGAGCTAGTACTCAATGTGAAGAGTGAATGTCTCAACAAAGAAACACCAATGCCCAAGTTTCGGAAGTCAGCAGCTACGAGCAGCTATCAGTGCTACATCGCCCCCGTCTGCTCTACTTCGTAAGTAATTATATTCAATTTACCAGGCAGATGTGGATTACGCTTCTCGATTTAACAGATTTCTGCAGAGTTTTCTTCAGAGTGATGGTATAACAATTATTGAATTACAAAACAATGGGTAAGAATCGGTTATGGCCTCTGTTGAATTATTAACTTTGTATATGATGGGGAAATACGGCAAACCAGGAAAAACTCAATCAGGGTATTTTATCTGTGCACCAAGTCTAGAGCCTAGGACCACCCACACATAAAGCAGCAATACAACGCACTAAGCGACAACAATGTGATTATTGGTCTGCAGACTAACACGTATATTTGACGCAGTTTCACAAAGTAGAGGACTCTCAGCATGTGTTCAAACACTGTGATTCTACGCGAAAATGTTTGTTCCAGTGTGATAGGTCTGCAGACAGAAGTATCTGGAGAGGATTCAGTACAGCAGAGGCAGAGAACAGAGACAGAACTAACCGAGGAGCCACAGTGGTTCCCACAAGAGCCACATATTTTCCCACAATTCCGCCAGAATAACCAACTTTCGTACCCACTCATATATAGCTACTTGGCTTCCACCGAGGAACAAGTAAGTGCTTGGTGAGATTTGAGGTCCTCACTGTGGATGCTAAGAAGATTACTCCCTTCCATGCTGTGATGCCACATAGCCTGTTACAAATGTAACAACTTTTCGGCTAAACGTGATGCCTCGTCTCCAGGGTCGAAGAATGTATCTGTCAATATATATGTATATATACATACATATATGGGTGAAATTCTATGTATTGCCAATTGTACTAGGTATTATTATACCACAATAGTAAGGCAGCGCATTTCTCCGTAAACTCGTAGGTTTCCAAGTGGTAACATAAGATCGGACCTGAGATACAGCAATACCAAAATATCACTAAAATTTATCAACCAACGAATGCACATATAATTTCACATAAACACTTTTAAAACACTTTAAAACACTCCGAAATGTTTCGATCTTGTCAGATCATCATCAGGGAGCTTAGTTCCTTGCTAAAGTTATATTATAGTATTCACAATTCAATTGGTATTTGCAAAAGAGGTGTTGTGGCAGCATATCTGTAAATAATTATACTATTAAGTATATTGTCAAAACAATTATGTAAGTGCATAATAATAGTTTTTGGTATATACAAATAGATAGGCTAAATGGATTGTGCGGCAGTTTACTTACCATGTTGTGTAGGAATGTGTTGTGGAGCAGTGGCTAGGTGTGCGTCTTATGCTGAGTAATGAGAGACTGGATAATCGGTCTCTCATTACTCAGCATAAGACGCACACTTAGTCACCGCTCCACAACACATTCCTACACAACGTGATATGCTGCCACAACACCTCTTTTGCAAATACTAGTTGAATTGTGAATACTACGAGGGAGAGTCAAATGAAAACCTTAAAAGTGCGATAAAAATTCGAAACACAGCTCGATTGTCTTGTAAATTGACAAAAATGATTCTCATGGTTTTAAGAGTGGCCGACAGGTGACAGTACGATGCAGGGATTCAAAACGACGGCGCAGTAGTAGTGTAAAGCTGGCGGCCCCCTTGCAACATGCACCAAAGAAGAACAGCGTTCTGTCATTCGTTTTTTAAGTATTGAAAGGGTGAAACCCATCGAAATTCATCGACGAATGAAAGTTCAGTACGGTGATGCATGTCTGTCACTACAGCAAGTGTACGAGTGGAACAGGAAGTTCATGAACAGCATTAGTTCTGTAACAGACTCTCCTCGACTTGGTCAGGCACACCGAGTAGTGACACCAGAGGCCATTGCAGTAGCTGAAGCCATCGTGAAGGAAAATCGCCGCGTAACTGTGAATGAAATAGCACGCAATGGAGACTACATAGAAAAATGAAGTCATTGTGTACCTTTTGTGTTCAGTAAATTACGAGATAAAAAAAATAATTAAGGTTTTCATTTGACTCATTCTCGTATAATATAACTTTAGCAAGGAACTAAGCTCCCTGATGATGATCTGACAAGATCGAAACATGTCGGGGTGTTTTAAAGTTTTTTAAAAATGTTTTATGTGAAATTATCCGTGCATTCGTTGGTTGATAAATTTTAGTGATTCTACAAAAATGCACGGTGCTACAATAAGATTTATAATACCAAAATATGTTTATATTTGTACTTCATTTAAAATTAAAACTGCTTTATTGACATCGTCAACCTTCTTGCATCCACTGAGCATAAGTAAAATAACGTGAAAATTATATGTTTGGTTCTGTTGGTTGAAACTTTAAAATATCTGTTATTATTAAAAACATGCAGTATTCGGTTTCATGTAGCATGCATGGAAGAGAATGGCAATGCACACACACAATAGGTCAATAAAACCTGAATGTCTGGGAGATCAGGTGTTCGTAGGATTGAACAGAAGAGTAGTTGTAATCATCTAAATGTACGTGGCTCAGAATAGGTTCCTATTTCAAGCTGATGTAAATACGGTAACGAACTTTCATGTTCATAAAAGAGCGAGATTTTCTTCACCGGATGAATATATTAGACCATGCAGGACTCTGACATAGGGATTTAGAAATCAGGATTCATTACTCATATTTTTGGCGTTGCTAGCTGCCACGTGCTCTCTCTGAGTTTACGAGAAATTATAAGCATCTGAATGTGATTGATTGCTGTGTTAACAATTCATTGTAGCTTAGACAGCAGAATGAAGAGCAATTAGCGAACCTGCAGTTGGACTGGCCTCCTGACGGTGAACACCGTCCCCAGGCCATGAGTTCTCCAAACGAATTGTCACAGATTCTGGACAGTAACAACTTTCATCCGACAGTATCTGAGGCTACTCGTCTAGATGTGGCACACGAGCAGCAACATTCGGTAAGAAATGGATTTATTATTAATATATAGTAAAATAAAATGAATGTAGATTACTTAACGAAACACCATGCTACACAGACATAGACAATGGAGGTTTAGCTCCACCTATTCTTACTCAACATAACTGCTGAGTGGTTAGCATTCACGCTTTGAATTTAGATGACCCCAGGTTCAAATCCCAGTTTACAGAGTAGCTAATGTGTATGAGGATTTTGTGACCTTCCTTGCTTCCCCATCCAGCTACAAGGTAAAAAAAAAGGTAAAGTGCATCCTTGTACAGGCCCTGAGTCTCTGTACAGGCCGTACGGCCCATAGGGGGAGTAGAGGTATAGCTCAACTCTTTCTTGACCACGGTACTAGAAGGGGTGAGGGGTCAGCGTCACGCCCTGGCCGCTTTTTACCCTCTGGAAAGACCCGGTACCCATTGTACAGGAGGCTGGGTAGGCCCCAGGGCTGGTCTGGACAGGTGCAGAAAATCTCGCAACCCACCGGGATTCGATCCCCGGACCGTCCAGCCCGTAGCCAGTCGCTATACCGAATACGCTACCCGGCCCTCCTGCTACAAGGACAGTATAGATTAGGCCATTACAACTTCTTTCCACGTCATACCCAATTCATAAATTATTGCTCATCCTGTCACTTAATACTATGTAACGCGAGCTAGTGGATATGTTATGAAATAAACCATAAACAAATACAATTAACTGTGGCCGTAAAAGAAGTTCAGCGGATGGCTTCACGCTCCAGCTATTTTGTTCCTGGTAATTTTATAGGAAGCTGAGTGGGACCAGAGACAATGCAATCACAGTGGTGAATACAGATCACTGATTGTTTCAGAGTTTGAAATCTTAGAATTATTTAAACATTACCAACAATAAAGCTGTAGTTTGGAACGAAAACAAACGTTGCCAAAACTATTACAGTTTAGGGGCGTTCGCAAAATTGCGAAAAGTCATGTCTGTCCGTCTGAAACAACTCGGCTCCCACTCAACGGATTTTCATGAAATTTGATATTTGAGTGTTTTTCGAAAATCCGTCGATAAACTTCGTTGCATTAATATGTGATAAGAATAACGGATACCTTACGTCTAGACCAATATACATTTTTGATCATATTTCGCTCAATTATTCTAGAGTGAGAAATTCTTCAAATAAAAAGACACATGTTATGTTCAATAGCTTTTTTTTAATCGTACCGTTTATAAGACAATGTCGAAAAATATTGTACTGTACATCCGGGCAGACGACAGATGACAATATGGCGCATGCCCATTCCATGATAGGCACCTAAAACTATACACACCCACTCACACACACACACTCGGGATATGTAATACTTATCGCTTTTCAAGCGAACGCGCCTTATTGTTACGTTATACGTACATTGCCTGACTTGTTAGCAACGCGCGCAGGAAAACTGGTATAAGATTTTTATACGTTATTGCACGTATTGAAAGTCATTTTGGGCAAAATTTAATGTTTATGTTTCCGAACGGTCCATTACAATGTAAAATTATGAGTTTTATTCACTTTTTGCATGAATTTTGCAAAAACGGTGACACTGATTGCTGTAACGTTTATGAACCTGCCTAACACAGGGTCACTGTTTCCTTCAATAAAGAACTTAACATTTCATAATAATTCAAATGTCAGCATTGTATATTAATATTTTTTTAACATTTTAAAATAATTGATATGAACTAATTATTTAATTTGAATCTGGTTTCATGGTTTAGATATCGAGAATAAAAGCCAGGCTAGTAATAAGTGATGCTATTTTAATGTAACAAATCTGATAAAGTAAAATACCCGAAGAACTTAGAAACTGAAAAGACGTAAAAAAAAATAAAATTCGCAGTGTTAAAATAACTTTCATGAGAGGTGAAAGAAGTTAAAATAATTGAAACGAAAAAACATTTTTTATTAACATCCGAAAGCAAGTCGTGCAGTTCATCATTGCCTGTTGTTTGTTCATAAAATTTCGGCTTGACTAGTGGATATAACGGAGAAGCGACGATGCGACTCTTAGTGTGTGGGCAGGACATAGTGATGACAACAACGGACCAACTAATGTATTTCAGTTAGCTCTGCTTTCACACAACTGAAGTACACTAAGTTTTTCTCTTTCATCAAGTGAAAATTTGTAAAGAACTTAGCTGGAATCTATCGTCTTGAAATGTAAACTCTTAGTGTTCAACCAAGGAACTTTTTGTTTTTCCAGCGTTTTTTAAATAAGCGTAATTTACAGCTAGTTGTGTTCTGAAGTTTAGAAACTGGCCTTAACCCATTTCTGACGTTGATACTTACCACCAGAAAATGAATATCTTCCTCGCCGCAAACCACTTTCTCCTGTTACCAAAAGACCCAACTAGTATTTACCAAGAATAGATTCAACAAACTCTCCAACAACACACAAAGAGACAAACTCAGAATCAAATATCTCTAGCAAGTTAATCCCACCCTCTCCTTTCCACGACTCGCAGCACAACTCAAAATTCATAAAGAATACATTCCCTTTCGACCTGCTGTACACAATATTTATTCGCCAGCTTAAAAACTGGCAAAATTTCTCCGTAAACTACTACATGAGAATCTTAATCTCCCCAACACATACGTCACTCCTAACTCCTAATCCTTGGCACACACTCTAATGAAACGTAACATAAATGATAGTACAAACTGGTAACACTCGACATAAAGGACCTAAATGTTAACACACCAATCAATGAAGCAACTCAAATCACCCAATATTGTCTTATACATAACAGCGTCAACGAAACATTACAACACCATATCTACATACATTACTTAATATCGATATCAAAATTATTTCCGCTTTAATGACAAATTTTATAAGCCCTCCAAAGTTGTTGATAGGGGTTCCTAATTATCAGTTTTACTTGCAGAAATATTTCTACATCTTGAAAATCTGGTCGTTAAACACATTATAAAGAGTAATCATATTATTTTCTACACCCGCTATGTCGACAATATTTGGATCAATTTCGATAACACAAAAATCACATCCACACGCATCCTACATTATGCTAATACTATTCACACGAATCTACAGTTCAAACTTATACTTGAAACTGACTCCTTCAATATTCTGGTTCTTCTCCTGCACAGAACCAATCAGGACTTCGAAATAGAAGTTTACAGAAAACCTACACCTACAGCTAAAACGATTTACTTGAAGCCTAATCATCCCATCGAACACATATTAGCAGCCTTTCATTTTCTTCTCAATAGACTGCTTCAATTACCTCTAACACCTTACACAAACAAAAAGAATGGAACACAGTTTTACACATTGCGACAACTAATGGATTTCACGATGCGCATCTCACGAAACTCAAAACAAGAATGTTACATACTCTCTCATTACCACCCACATGAGTCTCCAATTACCACCCCTAAACATGGGTCATATTTACCTACTATAATCCCATGATACGTAAACTAACCATCTTTTTTAGAATACCAATCTCAAAATCACATTTCGTACCAACAGTGCCATCCATAACATTATACACATCTGACTCCACAATACCAATACAGTCATATATTGACATTTACCAACTGAAATGCCACAACGTAACCTCTCATATATAAGCCAAACCGTCCGCGAATAGAATTACGATTCAAGAACACATCAGTTACGTCACATTCAACAATCCTCAAACGGCGTATGTTCTCCATATTCTACATAGTGCGCACGAAAGTAACCCACGGAAACACTGCGACTATTACATTCCGCACACAAGGGAAAACGAATGAACACCTTGGAAAAATACTACATTCAGTTCTTTCAGCAACACACCGTGATTATTAACGAACAAACTCCCCAAAAAACTTATTTTCCAACTAATTTCTGACATACAACTGAATCACGCATGCGCGCAACTCCCTATCATCAGACCTAATCCCGGATACTTGACTTTAGTTGCAAGCGATTCACTGTGTAGATTATATTATCGCTCACCAATCTGGTACTTACTTTCATCAACTAGCGTTTAACCTTTCTCAATATTTCCATTGTGGCAATATCTAATAATGCATTAACATATATATATATATATATATATATATCAATTTTATTACAGGATCATAATTCACCACATGTATCTTCTATGTATATAATTCAACTGAACAGTACTCCATACAATTTTTTAACTTCTAATATTTTATACTCATGGATATTTTACTATTTATTTCGTGAGTTTCAACGGAAAATTATGACTTTTAACTGTGGATTGATTTCAACACATTGTAACTGCATTAGTATTCTTGTTCTGATCTGAAGATGGTCACATGAGGGGCCGAAACATGTCTGTGATTACTGCGTAATAAAATTACATTCATAAATCCAACTGCATTTGTTGGTTCCAGTGAAAAAATTACACATCTTATCAGTGCACGGAACAATGAACATATTAAACTGGTCTAATATTTCTTTTCACAGCAGCCAGTTCTAGGCAACTGTCGCTACCAGGCACATGGGTGCAGAAAAGTGGGTCTGGAACACAACACGCTTCAGGAGCACGAGAAGATATGCTCGTACCAGACTGTAGAATGTTACAATAAGTGCAGGTGGCGGAACTATCTCAGACACCTTGCCACACACTTACGTGAGGTAAAACCTGTCCGCAAGTATGTAATATAAATAATCTTAATATTATGCATTTTCCGTATAGGTGTTTTGATATTTATTAAAATCCAAATAAATAAGCATATTTCAAGTTAAACATTCTACTCGTTATACATACCGCTTCCAACACGCTTCTGTTCGTTTCGAACCATTCTCAGGGACAGAAAGTACAAAGGAAATAAGTAAAGTGTACAACTACATTAGAAAATGTTATATATGTTATTCTTTATACGCCAAGAATAGCGGCATTAAATACTGTTTCGGTTCAACATTTATACATGTGTGCACATAAGTAAGTAGTTGAAAAAAAAAAAATAAAATGATTCAAGGTTTTCCACGAAAGTAAGTTTGTTTGATATAATTATATGTGAAAGATATTCATATATTTCCATCACATAAACCTGTAAAATTTCTTAAGAGAAAGTACAAGCTATATTTTGTTTCTGCAATACGTTCACAATATCTCACTTAACCAATTTAGAGTACGTTTTAACCAAACTAAAGAGCAACAAAAATTAATTACACTAGACATAAAAGTTCTGCTTGTAAACATGCCGATCAATGAAGTTTTACATATAACTGAAATATTATTAAATTTTCATAACAATGAAGCAACTCAAAAAAAACTGGTATTATTATTAGGCTCAGTACTGAACCTAAACTATTTTCGCAGATCTTTGAAAGTTATAGGTACCGCCCTCCCATTTCGGGTCTAGCAGCAGAAATATTCCTTCAAAATTATGTTAATGTAATAGTTAAAGAAATTATCGAAACTAAGAATACTTTACAAAAAGCATGTCGGTGACAACTTAATAATTTTGAATATACGAAAATAAATGCAAATCACATAAGTAATAAAATGAATAATTTACACCGTGACTTCAAATTAAAACGTATGAATGGTGATCAACAATGTGTAAAATATTTTGCACCTTCTAATAATTAGTAAAAATATTTTGGAAATTTACATATATATAGAAAACCCACTGCTACTGATATTAAATTAATTTATATTATAATCACCCTATGGAGAATAAAGTAGAATCATATAGATATATTATAAACGGAATTTATCAATTTCTCACACAATTACAAAATAAATAAGCGAAAACGAAAACAATGATGCAAACAAGGCCATTAGCGTAATAAGAACTAAATGTGACAAAGAACCAAAAGTATCAGTTCCCAAAATCCGATAAATACGAACCACAACCACTAAACACATGGTCTACCGTTAATTACCACAATTCTCAAATTATGAAGAACGCAAGCGTATTAGGAACACTAATATTAGAAGTGTTTTTCGATGTCTAACCTCAATAGGTAGTCGGTCGGTGGCAGTGTGGTCTAAGGCTTATGTCTGCGGCCTCTCAATTGCTGCGATGGCGGCGTAGAACCCCATTGACAGTATGAATATTCATTTTACTGTTGTCACTTTTAATTAATTATTTACTTGTACAGATATATTAATGGTGAAAAAGTCTATATTTAATACCGCCATACTTTTTATATAAAGAAACATACGTATTACGATATCTAACATGATTGTGCACTTACGTACGTTTCGTTGTATTTTAGTCGAAGAGAAACTTGTTGGAGATAGTATAATAAAAACAGTAAACTGTGTCTTTAGTTGGATTTTAATACGTAGCAGTATCAATAATTTTGGGAGGTATTAATTTTATAGCACTACTACAGATGAATAAATCCATGAAGACTGCATAGATGCGATATTATGTCAAAATCCTTTCAGTTGTTACGAAAATGAACTATGCTGATAGAGATGTTAGTTGTTATATACGAAGTGAAACTAAATTCGCGCATTAGCTCTCGAAAATACTGTACCACCACGTCTTAAGATGTTCAGTGTGGTGGTACACGTCGCCTTCAACTGTCTGAACGGACTAATCTTCAGTGCTCTTTGTCAGATGATAAAGCACAATGCTACTTTTCTCAACATACACACAGTACAACAGGGTCAATTCATGATCAAACGACTAACGAATGCACAAGTGACGAAGCCCCGCTGTTATATTCTCAAGCAGCTACTTCATGCATGGGAACACGCGTTACTTAATCCACGTCCGCTTCATCTAGATGCTTCGAAACCTGCAGCCAGCGTCTTCACGAGACATGAAATTTAACACCTAAGGCACTCGTGAATGCTTGTCGCCCACGGGTTCTGTGCACACCAATCAAATGCAGCTATGGAATGAGAGCGATGGATAAACTGCCGCGGTATCGCATCAGATATTGGACTCGGGCAGGGTCCTGGAATTAATTTATTACGATCTACTGCATCCATTTCCGTCCAGGCGATCGACCTCTGCGGCTGCAGTTCTACGAATGACTAGCTATAAACAGTCTGTGGATAATCTCTCTTGACACAACATTCTGTGGGCAGGTGTCCACTGGCTGACACTGTTGCGGGTCGCCATATATTACAAGATAGAATAACTTCTCTGCTACAACTTAATTCCCCGCGCCTCTAATTGCGAGGCAAATTTGTGGTTACAACGTTACGGAGCTACAGCAGTTGGTTGTTACACTACGGAGCTACAGCAATTTGTGGTTACAACGGTACGGAGCTACAGCAGTTTGTTGTTACGTTACGGGGCTACAGCAGTTGGTTGTTACACTACGGAGCTACAGCAATTTGTGGTTACAACGGTACAGAGCTACAGCAGTTGTTACGTTACGGAGCTACAGGAATTTGTGGTTACAACGGTACAGAGCTACAGCAGTTGTTACGTTACGGAGCTACAGGAATTTGTGGTTACCACATTTCGGAGCTACAACATATGGTAGGTGATCATTGGATACAACATATCCAGGAAGGTTAATTTAAGGTGAAGAGCCAATTTTACAGACTCCTGGCTCTTCGAATCCAAATCCGATAGATTTCTTCCTGTGGAGACTTCATGCAGTCCACTGGCGGAGTCAGATATTTTGTAACGGACGGGCCAGTGGTGAGACAATATATGTTCGGGGTGGGTTAAGATGTTTTTAAGAAAACGTACAAAGTCTTTGAAACCATCAATGCCTGCCTCGGTGCAGTGTATAGATATTTAATTTTTCATTTGCTGCCCGTTTCTGTACACCTTACGGATGTGAAAGGATTTCAGGGTAGCACAAACCCCTCCGTACTGACCGGTACCTGGAATTTAAACCCCAGCGCCACTGAAGGTTTAACCAATCATGAAAAACAAAGGTAGGCCTAATTCCGAAATGTGAAAATATGAAAAATATCAAATATTTTTACTTTATTTAGTCTTTTAGCTATACGTAATGAATAATCAAAATTCTCGTTAATCGGATAGATGGACGGACAGACATGGCTAAGCTCAACGGTGCATTCTGCAACTTTTTGTTGAGATATCCCTTAAAAAATAACGTTTAGTCGCACCTGACTGTTATAGAAAATTTCTTGTAATTTGATGCTTAGAATAGAACTTATCTACTACGGTATCTAAATCCAGCTGTTTCACAAATTCCTTTTCCAAAGCTACTAGAGGGAGGCGGCTAAGTCATTCATTGGCCATGTTGCTTCTCATGTAGTTCTTCAGGCGGCACCGAAGACGGGGAAACTGCCTAGCACACGCTGCGCCTGCAGCTGCAATTACTGCCAGTTGTGACGTTCATTAGTACTGTCAGATACTCTCTTGTACCTACCCTCTAGCTGAGACAGTTTTTTTTTATTTCCCCACAGATTTTGCTCCTCACACATTTAATCAACACTGGTGAAAATTTTAACTCTTACTTCAACATATCCCGCATCACATGATTAGTGCCGTGCCGAACGATAACGAGGCAGCATATGGGGGGGGGGGGGGGGGGGAGGAATT
>Ga0123352_10010277_pt1 | contig 14693 bp, 8 predicted proteins | sample TergutLab28metaG_FD_89700 | JGI IMG/M metagenome (GOLD analysis project Ga0123352, IMG submission 89700) | Labiotermes labralis P1 segment gut microbial communities from Petit-Saut dam, French Guiana - Lab288 P1 | ecosystem: Host-associated > Arthropoda: Insects > Digestive system > Gut ... | reverse complement strand
GGGGGATTAATTAATGTTGTTTGGGGAGGGGCTCCCAAAATTATTTAAACCGCGGGGGGGGGGGGGGGGGGGGGAGGAGGAGAAGGAGGGCGTCGGGGGTTTCTTTGTTGGGGAGGAAAAGGGGGGGGGGGGTGAGTGGTGAGCTTTGCACCTCGCCCCCCTCCACCCTCTGGGATAGAACTCTCTTAATCATTGCGTAGGAGACTGGGGGGTTTCCAGAATCAGTCTGGATGCAAAACGGGATGTAGGAAATTTTATAATGATGAACGTTGTAGTTTTCAAATCCTCGCCGAATATTATCAGAATGCTCAGAACAGGTTAGGTGGGTGGTGCGTGTACGAAGCATGGGACATAGGGTAAATGTTGAGAAATATTTTTAGGAAACAACGAAGACAGTCAACTTACAAGTCATAGGCCGACATAAGACGATAGACCATGAAATAGGTCTTAAAAACACAAAGTCGCAGGCTGTGGACTGAACTTACTCGGTTCGTGAAAGGGAAAACTAACGGACTGTTGTGAATACAGCCGTGAACCTTCGGATTCCACAAAAGACGGGTAAATTCTTTACCACCTGGACGTCTATTTTCGTCTTAAGGAGAACTGTGATTCGTGGAGTTGGTTAGACGTTCTGCTCATAGCGGATGAGTAAAAGAGTGAAGGATGGTACGTTACTGGAAACTGAGGAGTGGCGAAACAACTCGGTAATCCATGTGTAAAGTGTCCTTGGTTTTAAGTATCGTAATTCATTATGTTTCTTCTTTAATTGGAATTTTTCTGCAACGCAGTTTTCTATTCCAGTGTAGTAGTTTATGGCGTGTTTGCAATTAATAACCCCATGGGACAGATTCCTTCTAGAGAATCTGGGATTTCCTCAGCTAGACAAGAAATTCTTGACGTTTTGTGAAACCCGAATGTTCATTACCTCATTTACAAGTGCCCGCCACTTGTCCATATCTCAATCCAGATGTGGATTGACCTGATCCCATTCTGTTTCTTGAATATCCATTTCAATATTATTCTCCAGTCTATGCCTCGGTCTTCCAAGTTGTCTCTTTCTCTCAGTCTCCCCACCAAAAATTTGTAAGCACTTCTGCTGTCTCTCACTCATGCCAAAAGAGCCGCTCATCTCTTTCTTCTTGATTTAACTACCCAAGTAATATTTGGTAAGCAGTAAAGATAATGCAGCTCTTCAACTCCCCTGTACTCGCGTTCCTTGTAGGCTCAAATATCTTCTTCAACACCCTATCCTTAAACACTGTCAGCTTATATATCTCTCTCAATGGGTTTACAACGACATTTGTTAACAGCGAACCTATTGGCTTTACCATATCTGTCTGTCTTCTTGTCGCATGTAAGAACTAGACAAGCGTTGAACAGATTTTCTTAACTTTTAATACTGGACACTTATACTAAACATTATCTACACATTGCATCTTAGGGAAAGATCTAACAAAAATAACGGACTCTATGTCTGAAGACCTACGTGCTTTTTCCATGCGCGCGTCTCGAACATAAATCACGAAATATTTATCGGAACGAGAATGTGAAAGAAAGATGGCTGAGGAGAGTGGAAAATCCTTTTTATGTCTAATACGCCTTTTTCATAAGTTTGATGACTTCCAGTACAGTTAAACCGAAAGGAGCGAAGGTTCCAGAATTACTACCTTGAACTTAGAGTTCCTAACTTGTTAAAATGGGGGATAACACACATTTCCTAACTTATTGTTGTCCTAATTCTATTGTGAACCTATTTATTTGCTGGGAACTTTCGCAGGGTTTTTGGTTTCCATTGTCCACATAACAGCATTTAAGGATTAAGTGTTCTAAATGCTGCCCGGAGGGTTCCTACCGCGTCTGAGTTGTCGATGGTGATTATGGCAGCACACCAAGGGCTGTCTGATTGACAGGCAAGGGGAATGTAGAGCTTTGAAGGATGGTACTCGAGTCACGGACGTCGATAGCGGTGACGGGTAAGCGCCCTGGTCGAAGCAGAGGAGCGGGTTCGTCGGAACACGACGTGCTCGGTGTTTCCTTGAAGATGTCTTATGCTGGAGACATCTCCGTTTGAGACGTGTTCGTTGTTGTGGCGTCTTCGCTGCAGTGGACAAAGAAATATTGTACTCAATTCATTGCACCAACCGAATGCACAGTATTGTGCCTTTGGATGGTGCAATAAACTGAGTACATTTGTTTTAAAAACGCATGGAACGGAAAACTTTAATATACCGAAATATTGGTTTATCCGCAGTTTGGACACATGCGTGGTGAGAAATCACACCTTCGACCTGGGATCGAATCCCTGTCGTTAAACTCTTACCTCATCACTACACTGAGCAATCTCGGTAAAATACTTTGCCCTGCTGGAAGGTTTCCAAATTGCGAGTATTCGTTTTTTGTAGATTTTTGTATACTAATTTGTTTATACTTTCTTTAATGAATTAAATTTGTTTAAACCAATGTGGCTAAGAAACTTTGTAAGCCATAAGGTAGAAGAAAAGTGGACAGGCCCAAACTGAGAAGCCTGGAAGTGGAGAGGTTGGTTTACGGAAGCTGTTTAAGTGAAAAGATAAGACAAAAATATGAGAAAGGTAAACGTAAAGTTCACACTAGAATAGACCACGAAGTCTCAGAGGGGGAGTAGATGTGCAGCTCTACTCTTTCTATAACCTCGGCGCTAGATAGGGGTTGTGGTCAACACCACGCCCCGGCCGCTTTACCCCCGGGAAACCCTTTACTCACTGTATAAGAGGTTGGGTGGACCCCAAGGCTGGTCTGGACGGGTGCGGAAAATCTCGCTCCCACCGGGGTTCGATTCACGGACCGACCGGCCCGTAGCGAGTCCCTATACCAACTATACTAATGCGTATCTGTCCTAAAAGAGAATAAGTTACTGAGAGGACGGAAGATCCGAGGAGGCAGGGGGTAACTTAACGACGAAGTCAGAGATTGGAATATCTTGGGTCGAACAGTAGAATAATTAGAGGTAAGGTAATTAGAAGAGATAAACGAGGGAATAGTCGTGTCCTAATCTCAGGCACCGTTCCAGCTTTTGCTTGGACGGTCTCAAGAAACCCACAGAAGTCGTAGGCATAGTCGATCACTATACCGATATTTAAATCCGGATCCTCCTGTTTTGTTTGGAAAACCTGAAGGAATGAGGCACCGTCGAAGGCGTAAGAGTACAAGGGAGGATAATATTAAAATGGATCTTAGTGACGTGGAATGGGTGGGCTTGGACTGGATTCATTTGTTTCCGGATCGGGCCAAATTGCGGGTTCTCGTGAACATGGTAACGAACCTCTAATGTCATAAAATACAGGGAATTTTTTGACTACCATAGGAACTGGTGCTTTCTCAAAAGGACACTGTTCCCTGCATTAAGTTACCCAGTGATGAGTGGGCCTATGAATAGTAATTGCGAAGGCCTGGGTAGGAGTGGTTTCCCTTGTGAATAAATATCTGGTGCTTGAATTTTTTACTGAATGGTGAAAGGAGCCAAAAATCGTTCACCCCTTTTTACTGTGTTATGAGCAGTTGTGTATTTCTACGAGGGCCGTCCGAACAATAATATAAAACAATTACTTGCTGCCAGGCGTTTTATTCAGCACCGGTGAACGTAGTTATGTCTGAAACCACATATATTTCTTTTCAATTGCAAGAAGAAATTTTCTGGTAGACAACTTGACACAGATGTAGATAATCAACGTGAAGTGCGTCCTTAAATGTCGGTGTTTGGCCCAGACCTTTACTGCAAGGGCATGTAGAATCCCACTGCATGTTGTAAAACTTTCACTAACTGAAAACGAGATTATAAAGAAAATTGTAGCAATCTGCGCAGTGATTGCCTTGTAACATCCTAATGGCTTGATTACACGTCTTTCCACGAATAATTATGTCGATTTACCTTTCGGACTTCCTTCATTATGAATGAATCTTCGAACATAAATTAGAAGACACAATTTTAAACTGCGAATATCAGTTTTACGTGTGGCAAGTAAGAGAGAAATATATATTAGCCTGTATACGATGGCTGTTTCTGAACAAATATATTGACTATCGATTCTAACAGGTAATGAAGCTGAAGAAGAGTGGTTCTGTGTCCCCCTTCCATGCTTTGTATTTTTTCTCGTACGTCTGTTGTAACAGGTTTCCTCTCTCGTTTTAGAAATATTTCTGAGAAAGAAACGGAAAATTGATTACAACAGACCAAAAGAAGGAGATAGAGCGGAAGACATGAAAATGAAATTATGTAACGCCCAAAGAGATATTCTGTACTATAGTTACATAATAGGTAATATTGTAGGTAAGGCGCCCACCCAAGAAGGGGGTGGGGGCTGCCGGACTGTAACCCCGTTCCAAATCGAAATTAAAAGGCACAAATTCAATAGACTGGAGGATGTCAATCGTTTGACGTGATTTACCCTTGAGCCGAAATCAGCCACTGACATCGGCTTATGACTAATGCAATGGAATTTTGAGAATTAAGATTTACTTAGGACGTCCTACACTCAGTTAAAGAACAGAGAAGATTATACCTTGTGATTTCAATTAGACGAGTAAATCGTGGAACATGTACACACGTTGTTACATAGTTGATGTGTATAAAATCAGTTGCAAACAATGGCATGTTACAGTTATGCTTATGATATAATTTTTATAACTTAATTTTTAAAATCAAATCTAAATTCTATGTGTAACTTCAAGGTCAGGGCCCTCCCCATTTCCACCCCCCCCCCCCAAAAAAAAATTCTGGATGCGCTTTTTTTCTGCATGTGGCGGGCAGGCACCAAATTTCCTACAGAAATTGAGATTTATTTTCGACTGCTTCCAAATTATAAAACGATGCTTAATATTTAAGTGGCTAAGCGTGTGTATATGTCACCCAATAACTTTTAAAACCTTTCCTACTGACACTTAAAATGCAGCAGTTCGCTTTGAGTTTCTTTAATCAGCAGGCGTGCAATGACGCGAGAGGCCATTACCACGTAATTTTAACACTTTTTCCATGTTATTTTGCATTTTATATGAAAGACCAAGTTTCATACCCATATAAAACAACGGGAATTTTAATTTATACGAGATTTTAATCTTTAAGAGAACGGTAGGACAGAAAATTTGGACGGACTGGTAGCAGATAATCGCCGAATTTCATCTGCTCTTAATTTTTTGTTTGTGCAATTCAGATATGGCAAGATCGTGCTCAAATGTTTGAAATTGGCCACATTATCTTTATCGTGTGGCTTTGTCCCGCATTTTGTTGACGTGACGTAGGTTTCTCAACATTAAATCCTAGAGCAACTACCCTACTAGCCGCTAACAAAGCTTATTTGTTTTTCCCCTTTAGTATCTGTGTTTTCTACCCACAATCTTCGATCTACGAGCAAATTCCGAGGAAAGATTAAAAAGAAATGGCAGTAAAGCGTCTCCTTAGAGACCATCATTACGTGCACTTTTAGGTTTACCGAAATAAGCGCTAGACGATATTAAGCTTTGGAAAAGAGAATCTGAGGGCCAGCGGACGGGGAAGGATCAGTGCGTTACCGTAATATTTGGAACCACAAAAAGCAGTTTCTCGTGATATGCCTATATACTTGCGGATTAATTAGGCGAAAAGATTTCATTTACAATCTCCACAAGTTTCGTGATTACGTTTTGATATTTGTCAACCGGTGAGAAGTGAGGCCTCGCAAACAAGGACTTCCATTAATGAATAATGTAACAAGAGGTGTTACTGGTTTCGCTGGGTCTGCCTACCTTTGTTTGTAAAAACACCGGTGGCACGTAAGAAGCAAGCGATTGCCATTCAGTGCTCTAGTCTTATGTGTCTTTATTCATGAAATGACCTTATGATATATTCACTGTTATTCTGCATTCCGGAACCTAATGCATAAGTTTAGTCGACGCGAATAGCCCGCGTGTTTTACGTGTGAAATTTATGTCTAAACTTACTTGTCATGTAATCTAATTAACTTGGGGCTCTAATACTCGTAATTAAATTACTTGCCGGACAGACGCTTTGGATCAAGTGTGCTTGTGCATGAGGAGAAGCTATTGTCTAGACTGTGACGTTGGACACACTTTTAATGAAAAGAGAAGGGCCCGCTTTAAAACTACTTGACACTGATGGATGATCGCCTCATGTTGAGAATACAAAAATAACTATAGCAAAGAACAAGATGCTTTTCCGTTGCCTAATATGAAGTTTCGGACTTATAAGTAATTGACACATACTGTTAACATCTTACATACCTTAATATAATGGCAGAAGATGCAAGTGGAGGAAGTTCTAAGCGTTTGAGGCTTTAACACAGTTCTTCCTCACACATCCTTTGTTTGCTTCTTTATGAACAACACCACAAGTATATGCAAAGAATCAATTTACTGAGTGATATTACTCTTTTTTTGACAAGATATTTTTCCTTTCTATGTTCAGTCTTCTTTTCGGACTGATGCACTTGGAATTTCGTGTCAAAATGCTGTACGTATTTCGCATTTGTGCCATGCGTTTTACATGCTGTGCTCGTTCAGGGTCTTGATTTTGAATGATTAATTAATTGATGGCGATGGTGGTGATGATGGTGATGGTAATAATTTCGTGTTTCACTTTCGTTGTTTCTCATTACAAAACCCATGTGTTTTAGTTTCTGCTGTCTTTTGCGGGACATTTCTGTCTGCTGGTATTGATACATTCATCTGTATACATGTCACCTCTTTTTTTAAATGATGATGATGATGATGATGATAATAATAATAAATGAAATGTGCAATTTATGAACCTCCTCGTAACGCATTTTTCTACAAGTCACTTTCATTTCCTCTCGCTTACGTGTTTTGCAACCCTACGAACTAAATGTAACTCGTACTAAAATATTACAGACAGCTCAGTTAGTCTAGTAAGTAGGATAGGGGGTGAACAACCGAATAATTTGGTGTCGATTCCCAGTAGGGTCAGAGGCTTTCTATTCTGCACAGAGTCTACACCGACTCCGACGACCATTCAAGCTTTTACCCAATAAGTATTAGGGGCTATTTTCTCATGGGTAAATTGTCCAGGGTGAGAAACTAATCTCACGTCTCTATCCAGCGCCGAGCTGAAGGACGCTTGCAGCTATATCTGCACCCTTCCTTGCTTCTTTATGACCCAGCGCTTAACTGTGCATAGGGGAAATATGACGCTTACCTGCGTCTTAATTGCATGATGAATACATAAATGTAGTCGTGGGAGTTGTATACATACTATCATAAAGCCAGCGGCGTAGCTGGTGGGTTGCGAGTGGCGCGGCCGGCCCGGGCGGCGGAATGCAGGGAACGGAAAAATGGAAGGCAAGGTGAATATTATATTGAACTTATTTGATTTTCTGCACTTGACAAATTGCTAATTATTGAGACAAGTAAAAACTCAATGAAAGTAGTGTTTTTTTTTTAATTCAGAATTTCTGTTAGGGGCGGCCATTGTGAATACTCGGCCATTGACAATAGACATCTCAGTTTCAAAGATGAACCGATGGTGTGAAAGTCAATAAATTTCAGGTCAAACCTCATGTCCAGTCGGCCAGAACTATGCCTTATTGCACCGATAAGAAACGATTTTTTTTTATTAACTGCCGTTCGGAATTTCACCCGGACATTTGAGCTAGCGTCCAACAACACCACCATCCCTTACAGCACTGATACATGGCACTCATTTACAGCACAGCCGTTGCTGTAACAATAATTACAAGTGGGGGTAATCGTATCTCGTGTGGGTTTCTGCACGACTCTGTGAAGTATGTAAAAATCTCTTACCCGTCGGTAAAGCGGCCGGGGCGTGGCGTTGGCCACCCAACTTTTCTAACGCCAAGGGGCTATAGCTATGTTTCTACCTCCCCACTGTGCCTGCAGTATAAAGTTACGAGTGACCTTTACCTTTAAGAGGATGGATAGTTAACGAAATATTTTGACTTTCTTAATTCCAATGTTTTCGAATCTACCCTGATAAGGGCGGCATCAGGTTCGTCTGAACACCAGACCACATGGTAGAATGCGTTTGAAATCTGATGGCACACTCGCAGAAACAGATTTCGTCTTTCGGCGAGACGGACGAGTCCATTTAAATCGGCGGGGGCGTCAGTTCAGTCGACTACTGGCAGCCGAGGTGTGTGCATCAGCTGTAGTAATGCTGGATACACCATGTTCCGAGGTAGTGTGAAGAGTACTGGCTACCCACTCCTTTCGCCAGTTTCCCATACACTTCCCCTCCCGTACGGCACCGTGTGCCATCACATTTCAACTGGGCTCTATCACATTCATAGGCACCACCGTCTGAACCTCAAATCGCACGTAGAAGCAAGAGAAATTATTAGCATACGCAAGGATTGCAGGTTTTTTCTTTCCTTCCGGTAATATGAGTAATGTACATAATGAAGAACATCAAATGAAGAAGGGTAATATAAATGTCCACGCAGTGTGTGTACTTCGTTTCTGTAAAGCCTGTATGCCGCACATTCCACGATTCTTGATAGAGTTACAGGTATGCGCCGCATAACGACGTTTCGATCAACGACGGGCCGAATATACGATAGTGGTCCCATAAGATTATGATATTGTAATACCACTGTGTTACAATTGCTTACAGTATTCAGTAGAGTAACATGCTGTGCAGGTTTGTAGCCTAGGAGCAATATGCCAAACATAGACTAAGTGTGTAGTAGGCTATACTGTGTAGGTTTGTGTGAGTACACTATGACGTTCGTACGACGTAATCGCCTAACGACGCATTTCTCAGAACGTATCCGCGTCGTTAAGCTACGCGTATCTGTAATCGTCTTGAGCAGTTACATTTCGACGGGACGCGGAGAGACCGGCAGCAATTGACAGAAGTGACCTTGCGTCGGATATCAATAAGCAGACATGTGTAAGACGTGTAGACAAGCGTCCGTAGGTATCGTGTCACTTGAAATTACCCCGTTAGGGTTCACTTTGTTGCCGAATATCCCCGAATGGGGAGGCTGGTCGGAATCCAGAGTTGCACAGTTCTGCCCACCACGCTCTTGTCCTGCAACGCCAGTGGTGCATCGAACGCTACTGCATTGTTTCCCGTGGGGCGTGTTTGACCAAAGACGGAGTGCGTCCGCCTTTCATTGTTTCACTAATATTTTTGTGTTGTGCGTACAGAACGGAGGGACCGTGATAACTCGTGTTAGTCACTGAACGAATTTATTTAAAATTAATACTAGAGGTCTACGCTAAAAATTGTCTGTGCAATTTAATTTTGGTTCGTGTACGTCAAATATAGACCCCTAGTTTACGTGTAGATCGAATTGAATTTTTACCAAAAACCGTATAACCAACCGCTATTGCTACAGCTGCATATTAGAATTATTTTCGCTTTATTTTCCAGCCGTGACTGGTTTCAACTCTGGTAGCAGATATCAGCTTCTCTGAAGTTCTACGTATTTTTACTTATTTCTTCCAGACAATTGTCACTTATTCTATAAAGGTACAGTTCACTCCATAAATGCCACAAAGGCAATGAGGGGGAATAGAAGCGTAGCTCTACTCTTTTTTTTTTTAACTTCGGCGGTAATTGGGGTGGGTGGTCAACGACACGCCCCAGCCTTAAGCCCTGGGAAAGAGCCGGTACCCGTTGTATAGGCCGCCGGGGTAGGCCCTAGGACCGGGCTGGGGGGGGGGGGTGCGGACGATCTCGCGCCCCAGCGGGATTCGAACCCTGAATCGTCCAGTCCGTAGCGAGACTGTAAGTTGACTACGGTATCCCGGGCCGGCAGTTATTTTTGTGTCCTTTCCGATTCTTTATTCGTAAACATGTTTTTGCTCAGCGCTGTAAAGTGTCTCGTAGTGACAGCGCTGTTAAATAATCTATAAACAGGCGTACATAAACCAATTGTGCAGCTATACAACTACCACTTTCCAAGGAACATTATATACCATAGAGGTAATGAGATCGTGTCACAGGATATTAAGTGTACACACAATGTAACTATAGCAACAGGGAGCCTGTATAAGCCACCTCGATCGTGTATCAGGATATATTGTAACTGTGAGGCCACCGCAAGAATGCTGGCTTGTTTTCTGTTACATTTTATCTGTGTTTGCTCATGGGAATGGTAATTACGTACATGTAGCAGTTTAAATAACTGAGCATGACTCCATAAATTACACGACACCTCATATGGATATGTTTACCTAAACAGTTAATGGCATATCATGGCTTCAACAGTGTAAGAACCGCCTAAAATAAAACCAATATTTTAGGTAGTCTGTGAATTCAATGAATTTTTCTCGGGCAAACAGCCCCGTCAAGATGTGAAGGTTTAACGACATTTCGGGGTCTAACTCTGTCCCCATCTTCAGGGTGTGCTGGTGGTTTGGTAGAACCAAAATTGATCGGTATTGGTTCTACAAAATCACCAGCACTTCCTGAAGATGGGGACAGATTTAGATCCCGAAACGTAAGAAAACCTACACGTTTTAATGGGTCTGTCTGCCCGAGAAAATTTCAGTGAACTCTGTCGCCGCGAAAGCTTGAAGACTTACAGCCTGTGAATTATTCACGACACATTTCGGCAGGCCATTTCTTGCCTCTGGTTCCTTTTCCCATACTGCCATTTTGTAACCTTCACCCTACGTCTTTTTTACGTTTTACTGTGAGGGCTGAAAGAGCGGTGGTAGGATACTCTGGGTTTGTATTCTTGAAGCTTTTGGACATATAAATGTGCGACTTCCACAGGCCCCTGCGACTTTTGGCCTCTCCGTTCTACAGGTGTCCCAGGAGTTAAGGTCACTATTTCGGCATTTAATTCCACAGCTGATTCTGAGTCAAAAACGTCACATACACACGGGTCCAATTCGCAACGTTTCAGGAGTTATGAGTTTTTAAAAGTACAGTAAATAAATTAGAAAGGAAAGAGGAGCATTGTGCATTTATTGAGATATGTTGTTAAATGTACAGTTACAGATTCGCCGTTGAACACTCAAACACGTTGTTCGAAGTGTCCTCCATCTGCTTGGATACCTTTTCCTACTCGTGTGACCAGAGAACTTGTAACCTTACGAAGCACTACGGCGCTATTGATGCTTCTTGCAACGCTGAGAATTCGCTGGAGTAGTTCTTCTCTCGTGTTCACTTGTGTGGGCCTCGTCGGTGAAAAAATATGTTACGAATCATACTGTATGGGGGTTAGAATTAATCCAACGCCATAATTCCAACCGGCTACACATGTCCGCAGGTTCAAGGTGCTGAATGCGCTGGATATGGTACGGATACATTCCTTCTGTGTGTAATGTTCGCCAGACTCTCAGATTTGAGATCAGTACTTAAGGGCTTAATTACAGAGATAATTCTGAGTCAGAAATGTAATACTATATACGTACACATGGGTCCGATTTGTAACGTTTGCTGATTTTGGAAAAGTTGAAGCGTAGCGGTTCATTTTACCCGCGATGGAGTCAACAATACCAGAAACTCCCATTTATGGGATCGTGATAATCCACATGGAACTGTCGAAAGCAATTACCAACATCTCTTTGCCGTAAACGTGTGGTGTGGTGTCATTGGTGACCATCTCATTGGTCCGTACATTTTACCGCAACGTCTCACAGGTGATATTTACGCCAACTATTTGCAAACGAACTGCCAGCACTCTTAGAGAACGTTCCTCTACAAACACATCAGATGTGCTGCCAGCATGACGGAGCTTCGCCTCATTTCAGTCTGGTCGTCAGTCAGTATTTGAATCATAGATTCCCAGACGGATGGATTGGTCGTGGCGGTCATAGAATTGGCCACCAAAGTCATCGGATCTGAACCCATTAGATAACCATGTGTGCGGTTACTTGAAAGCTATGGTGTATGCACACAAGGTGAACACGAGAGAAGAACTACTTCAGCGAATTCTCAGCGTTGCAAGAAGCATCAACAACGCTGCAGTGCTTCGTAAGTTTACAAGTTCTCTGGTCGCACGAGTCAGAAAAGGTATCCAAGCAGATGGAGGACACTTCGAACAACTTGTTTGAGTGTTCAACGGCGAATCTGTACCTGTACATTTAACAACATATCTCAATAAATGCACAATACTGCTCTTTCCTTTCTAATTTATTTACTGTACTTTAAAAACTCATAACTCCTGAACCGTTGCGAATTGGACCCGTGTGTATGTGACGTTTTTGACTCAGAATCAGCTGTGGAATTAAATGCCGAAATAGTGACCTTAACTCCTGGGACACTCTGTATACGTCTTTGGTGACTTTAGTGAAGGACGAAACCAGATTCAAGCTACGACAATAACTAACAATTTTCCTAAGAAGTTGATAGTTGCACAGCTTATCAACAGATTCTCGGCATTAGCTAAATCTAGAGATGATTATCATAACCTCAGAGTTCTACATGTTGAATATTCGTCAGTCGACAAATAAATAAATAATAAATAAGCAAATAAATCAGTAAGTACTAATATGATAATCGAGAAATGTAGCACTCGAATGGGAAAAGTAGAAGTCATAATTGCTAAATAAAATCCGAAGGGGAATTAAATCTCGGAGCAGACTAAGGCCTCCAATGAAGTATGCTATTAAAAAGGCTTTTATTTTATACGGAGGATGTGAAGGTGTTGACTGGGTTCTTCTGGCGGAGGAGGGTGTCCTCTGGCTGCCTGAGATGTTCCATAATGACCCTGTATAATGGAGATAGTGATGATGATGATAGTAACACTCATCATGACAATGAAATAAAATTGCGACTTATGAATACAAATAAAAACTTAGAATGCCTATAGCTTCTCGGCTGTCCTGTTCCTTTTTTCCCATTCGTCCATTTCCAGCACCTTCATTCGGAGGGCCGCATTTTGTTTTATGTCTCCACGAGTACTCAAAGTCTTCCCTTAGGACCCAAACCCCATTCGTTCTTTGAAGCACCCAGCGAGTATGACGTCAATCTGAAATATATACGTGACTTTTGCCTCAGAACATACAGAGTGCTTCGCACGACAGCGAGGTCATGTAACTATTAGACCCCGTTTTGAACAATATTCGAACACAGAACCACAACAGAACTGTACCATAGCGACTATTATATTATGCTTACATCAGCTGTTCAAAGTAACTTTGTTCCTTATTGTTAGGCGCGTTCGCAAAATTTGCGAAAAGCTTTTATTAACTATGTCATACCTGCCTGTCCGTCCATTTGTCTGTCTGTGCGCATGGAACAACTCGGTTCCCACTTGACAGTTTTTATGAAACTTGAAGGTTGTTTGACGGTGCTTCTTCCTCATGAAATAATTTGAAATGCGTATGTACCCGAAAAATGTCGAGCTAAGATTACATCAATAAAATTACCTAGTTGCATCAAGGTGGCATTTCAGATTATTTCAAGTTTTCACGAAGTTTGTTATCTGCGGATTTTTCTAAAATCTGTCGCGAAAAAGTTTCATTCAAAATCTGACAAGAATAACGTTTACTTTACATAAAGACCCAAGAATATTTATGACAATATCTCGCTGAATTCTTCTTAGAATGAGAAATTTTCAGAAAAAGTTATAGAGCGAATCAAAACACATATTTCATGTTCAACACGATTGTGCCGTTTATGAGATAATGTGAAATGTAAGGTAGATTCGTATAGGACACAGTTGACAATATAATACGGCGCATTTCTTTTGTATGCCGGATAACTGAGGGAAGAATACAGACACACTTATAATATTTAATACTTTTGGCTTTTCGACGGCAACAATGGTTACGCGAACGCGCCTAAATGTTTACTTTAAGCGTGCATTGCCTGTCTTGTTAATCAACAATTCCGTTTGGTGTGTCTGTAGCTTAACACGTTCCTTTAGATCAGTTTCGATCTGCTGCTGTTGAAGCCATGATGTAATGCTAGACGGTTACTAAACGTCATGTCAGAATGTACGAAATTGTAAAGTAAAGGGCAGATTTTGACATCAGTGAGTTAGAAATCGTTTTGGCTATTTAGTGATACGCGAATTTACCCGTGTTTGAGGCTGGCATGAAAAAGCACGACAGCGAACAAAGGAAATCTGCAAACATTTTTCCTGCGTAGTGAGTCTTTGTCACTCTGCATATTAAGTACTTTATATTCATAACCAACCCACACTGTTGTACTTGTCAGTAAGTTCAACAGTTAGAACTATTAAGAGTAAGAGTCCATTCTTATAATTCAATGTGTTGCAGTTAACACGAAGTTTTTAACAACTGACGTAGTAACGACATAATTAAGCTTATACGTGTTTAATGGTGCAACAGGTGTCGAACTTATTAATAGGTCATTATCAGGCTAAACACATTTTTTGTATAGTACTTAAAAAGCAATGCATAAAATGCCTTTCTATTTTTGAATTGAGATCTGAATTTTGCAAAACCGTACGAGTTTCCAATTAGTAACGGTACCGTACACATCACGACGACGACTCAGTCCAGCCTGAATATAGACACACCCCTTCCCACCGGGACTGACCAAAATCAGAATATATATAGACGAAGAATTCACACACGGTGACGGCTACATGTCCACCGACGTCACCACTTCAAAATAACTGGTTTAACGACTATTTTTTTTAAGCTTTAGGTTTCTGTGACCGTGCATCGTGAGCAAATTGTGAAGTGAGAGAGAAAACCAACAAGATGCAACAGTTAGATGTTTATTTTTAACAATTTCTCAACATGTTTCGGGCATC
>Ga0123352_10010275_pt1 | contig 14693 bp, 3 predicted proteins | sample TergutLab28metaG_FD_89700 | JGI IMG/M metagenome (GOLD analysis project Ga0123352, IMG submission 89700) | Labiotermes labralis P1 segment gut microbial communities from Petit-Saut dam, French Guiana - Lab288 P1 | ecosystem: Host-associated > Arthropoda: Insects > Digestive system > Gut ... | reverse complement strand
TAACGAGTTTGTGCACCAGTAGAACAACATATAACGAGTTTGTGCACCAGTAGAACAGCATATAACGAGTTTGTGCACCAGTAGAACATATAACGAGTTGTGCACCAGTAGAACAGCATATAACGAGTTTGTGCACCAGTAGAACAGCGTATAACGAGTTTATAATTTTAAGGCATAAAATATTTCAAAAAAAAAAGTTGTGTTAGGTTCTACTTTTTATGTTAATCAATATTCCTACTTTCTCGCATTATATACAACACATACACTTCCTTGTTGCCAGTGTTCAGTACGAGGCATTCCTTACAGCTTTTTTCAAAACTGTTACATATTGCAAGAATTATGCATCCAGATTTGGAATCAGCATATCATAGTTAATCCTAAGCTTATTTCTTTCTTTGTTTTAATAATCTCGTTGAAGTGCAATTTACTAAGCTAGTACATAATTAAATACTGGGTAATTAACAGAGACTCTCAATATGTTTAATTATTTAGATAATACCTATTTACGACTGCATGATGTACCGATATTGAATGTGTCTCTAAATAGTGTGACATGCTTGTAACAAATGGCGCTGGTCGCAATTAAAAACAGCATTATCCTACCCATGATACAGAGCGTAATACAGGATGGCGGAGATTCTGTTGACGTTTGAGCAGCTGAGAGTAATTTTGAAATGGTACTTTAAATTCGAGAATGTGTGTGAAGCCCATAGATGGTGGAGACGTGAATTTAAAGCTAATTCTCAAACACAACTAACGATTTCAAGCATTCTTGACATGTTTGAGACGGATACACATCATCTGCACTCTAGTTCTGCCAGCATTCAGTAACTGATGCTTACGTCTCTGAACGCACATGTTAAATAAAACTGACGGTTACGGTTTTCTTAGAACTAACCAGATAATTAAATGACTAATTACGTAATTACTTATTAATAAACTCTCAATTAAATGCTTAAAATATATTTAAACGACTGAATAATCGGGTAGGTAAAAGGTAAAGGTAAAGTGTTTCCGTTACAGGCCCGGTGTGGCCCAGAGGGTGGGTAGAGGTATAGCTCTACTCTTCCATGACGGCGGCACTAGAAGGGGGAAATAAAGGGTATGTAGGCTTTCATAATTAAGTACAGAAATAATTGGAAGTTTAGTTAGTGCCTATGACCAACTGTTGCTTACAATATTTGTGAAATAAGTGGTATATTCAGCTGGCTGTCGCCCTTATAAGGCTGTAAATTTGTACGCCTCTACAGATCAAAATTGTTAAAGACTCAAGTCGGTACCTGTTCAGGCCAGTCCACAAGATATTTCCCTAACATACACTTTTATTTGTTCTTTGCTGCAAGTGCAGAACATGCCTTATTTAAGGTTTTGTGTCTGTACATATTGTAGTTCAGAAATTACTGAACAAATTGTGACTAAATTTGGTAGTGGCAGAAAACGTTTAACCTGTGAAGCAAATATATATTATATGTGGGCTTATGTTTGCTTTAAATATAGCTCACACTGAAATGTATTAATTTTACAGAATCTGCTTCTTGGTCTTAAGAATGATCGCTGTCCATACCATGTCTCCAACAAAAGTGTCGGATAATTATTTGTGTCCCACAGAAGGAAAGATGTCGATGTACATAAATGTCGTGGTATTGCTGCAGGCTTAATGTTTCTGGTTGCCTTCGCGCTTCGGAGGAGGAGCACTGTATCCTCAGGACAAAGCTCTGACTCAGCCCGACAGCTAGTAATCATTAAATTTGCTCAGTAACACAACTCCTTCTTTCCTGTTTTCCCTTTCGAGCTACATGTTCAACCCATTTACTTCACCGAAAATCTGGAACGTTAAGTACTCCTTAGACTGGTGCCTCGAATCCAACAACTTTCAGCGGCATGTCATAAAAGTAAATGAGTGGCTGTAATCCGGCAGGGTAGAATCAGTGTTATCAAAGCAAGCTGGCACCCCAGATTGCCTACACAGTATGCTACCCCTGCAGTTTCTTAGCAGCCGGCAGCCAACTTTGACAGAAATGACGTCTTTACCCTAAACCGCATCTTCCCATTTACTGGAATAACATCCAGTGTAGTTGGAACTCTCACTTGTTTGCACTTCTCCAGTGGCGTGCGTTCTTTACTCCCTGTATCATGTGAGTGCTGATTGGCGGGACCCGTGGAGTCTTTAGTGCACAATGAGTCGACGGTTGTAAAATACAATTCTGACTTCTGGAAGTCACTTTTGCTATCCAACCATTTATCTATGTTCTGATGACAATAGGACAGTTTACATGTGCACTGTGTTACTCGCTTATTTTGTAGTTTCGAGAGAGAGAGAGAGATTGGCTAGACTTACTATCTTGTCATAGTTCTGTTGTTGTTGTTGTTGTTGTTAGTGGCTACAAGTAGACGGAAATATTGCAGCAATAAGCGGCAGTGAGACGTTCCAGTGCTCCAGTCTGTATTGTGACCTGAACCTTTACGGAAGCACTGTACCCTGTCTAGCAGCATTGTCTACTAAGAAGCTGTCTTTTCAGAAAATTTCAAACCACAGCATGTATACTGAGTGTGATGCATAATTGTGGGTGAATAGGAATGTTACCTGTGGACGTTATAGCTCGAGAACGAAACTGTGAAATTTTCCTCGTTTTTATTCCAAATGCTTTATGCTAGTTTATTGGTAGTTTGCATTAACTTTATTGTCGTCGTCCGTGTCATCTGGGATCAACTAAATCAGCACCGATCAAAAGGGCCGCCATTTATAAATGTTGCTGAAGCTGGGTGATTGAATATGAGATAATTTGTTATGTGAGTGGCGGGGTAACCACTGAAAATCCAATGGCAAAACCTGGCATTTTCGTTTCTACCTGTGGTGTCCATAGGTACGTCTTACATTGAAAGTATACTTTGAGGAATATTTTGATGTTATGGTTTCACTGAATGTGCACTCACAGTGCATCTGAAATCTTCTTTAAGGTTAGCTTCAAGGAAGAAGTAAAGTAGCAATGATACTCTAGGCAGACCAACTCAACCCCTAGCTCGCGGGGAAAATGTTCACCGCGTCATGGCCTTGTGTTGCCCGCCTAGATATTTGAAATGTGTAAACGTCTTTTACGATAAGATAATACCTCAAAGAAATTTTGAAAAATTTAGAGCTGTTTATTTATAAAGGCATAAATTACACGACTAATTAATTTTTTGTATGAATGGGCTAAAAGTAGACACACCCTAACCCAGGTTGTAAATTGTATTTTTTATGAACTATTCCTATTTTTATTGGTATATTTTGTATTGCACAGCACGTATAAACACAAACACAGGTAAACTTGTACACACTTGTGCAATTACAGGTATGTTCATTTATTCTTCATTCTGTGTACTGAACTTCATATTGTACGCATGCAGACGAAATTTTACCGACGTTGCTCGCCCCACATAACAGGTTGAGCAGGCCTGATAAAGATCTGTCTTGTCCCGGAAAAAGTCACTGTCATTATTTTAATGAATATTGAACTTACTTTTGTTCGTGTTTCCCCCCAAACAGGGCTACAAACTTTCAAAACACTAAATAAGGAGTAAACAGACAGACCACCAGAACACAGCTTTATACAGTAATGATTTACTCAGCTACATGTTTCGACCCCACTGGGTCACCATCAGGCCGATATCTGAAACTTATTAAGGAAGTATACACAGCATATTATGGAAAAGAGATCTCGCTTCTTACAAATTATGTTACAATGCAGTTCTATAAATTCAGTTCAGGGTTAAATTTTTGTGGCAGTAGCTATTACAATTAACTACCGATAACCGCAAATTCTAAAAATTTAAAATTTTTTTTTAAAATTAATTTTTAATTTTAATAGCTACTGCCACAAAAATTTAATACTCAACCGACTGTACAGAACTGAACTGTAACATAATTTGTAAGAAGCGAGATCTCTCTTCCATAATATGATGTGTATACCTCGTTAATATGTTTCAGATGTCGGCCTGATGGTGACTCATGGGTTCCAAACATGTAGATGAGTGAGTCATTATTGTACAAAGCTGTGTTTTGATCGTCTGTCTGTTTACTCCTTGTTTACATTCCAACACAACGGGATGCATAATTTTAAAACACTGACAACACTCTACTTAAAATAGCGTAGAGACAGCTTCTGGATATAATCGGCAGTGTTGCTGTGTGATATGGAGGTACTTCTTTTGGCACCTGTCGACAGAATAGTACCAGCTGCAGTTTGGTGCTGCCACCTGGTAGTGCCCTCCTAACTGAGGTGTTCAGTTCATGACCATTGCATCGGAAGATAAACCCACAAACAAACAACGCCCTGCGTAAACAAAAGATGATAATTATAAGGTTCAACGCACAATACCTCAATAACCCCCCCCCCCGCATTCTTATTCATTTTTCAGATTAACAATCGAGCTATTGGTATTTACCAAACCTAAAAATAAACATTTTATGTTACACATTAATCCCATCCTACCAACTCGCTCACACCATCCATACCTTCAAGTTACTGCTGTGGAGTGTAACTCCCTCTACACTTATTTGTTTGTACTTTGTATAATTATGTTGTCAGTGCCTCAGTCTGTGGATGTAGCGCTGGTGATGTGACTAATGATTGACGAACTACAAATGTAGGTTGACGCTGTCTTGACCCCCTGAAATTCGTTACGACGAAGTGAATAACACCACAAACAATTTAAGGCAAGGTAGTCGGTACTGCTTTCGTAATTCAGAGTCAGGCCCGAATAGCAGAGGCGTTACAACCTGAGCCACGCTGCACAGTGCCACTTGTCTCACAGACCATTATGTGTTTTTTTGGGGGGCGGCAGTTAGTAACAGACCTTTCACGACGAAGTGCGGTACGCCACTGTGTCTTAGCAAAGGCGCACAGAGCAGTGATGAGGCCCACTTCTTAGGGTGAGAGAGCAAAACCTTAGAACAAGAGGCCCCCCTCCCCCGCTTCTTGTAATTGCTTCCGTAAATTTCGAAGGCAGTAGTGGGATAAGAGTAGCATCTTAGACCGAGGAGCAGGTCTCGCTCAAACCTGTACAAACAATATCTTGCCACCACCCTCTGTACTAAGCCTTAATTAGAAGAGTCTCATATGCTAATAGCTGATGAAAGTTTAATTTTCCCTTGCTTGTGGCTCTGTAATTAGAGTATATAGTTCAGAGTACAGGAGCAAACAGTGGATATGGAGATCAGAGGTGCTCCATCCGCACTTTGCTGCACCCCTGCTATGATATTTGGACACTCAAGAGCACGTATAGTACACAGCAGTTTGCTTTATGAGTCGACTTCTTGGCTGGTTTTATGCGGTTTGTTGGGTTCGGGAAGGAATGATATATTGATGTTTTCACCGTGGAATGAAAGTAAGATAAAGTCCTGACTGTCTTTACTTAAGCCATGAAGACGTGCGGTAGAGTGGACGCGAAGCTCCAGGCACTCTTAGCTTCGGCACCGATGAAGTCGAGTGGTCAGCTTCACGCTCCGGCCTATTATCCAGGTGCTCTTTGTGTGAGAGGCCATAGTCCGTCCACAGGTGGTAGTTGTGAAGGCAAAAATTTCTGCCCGTTCCAGGAATCTATGTGGAAGGGTCTAACCCTCCATGTTCGTAGGCCTCATTACTTCATGTATTCATTGGTTGATTTCAAAACACTTTATGAAAAAGATATTGTGTATTTGGTATTTTACTTTGAATGGTACATTGAGAAACTAGGAGAAGGAACACAATCGTGGATGATTTAAGGCAGTATCCCGGATTGTAATCCGTATGCGAAGCTAGCCACCACACCAATAAAACTCGTACAGAGTGTTTTATTTACTACTCATTTATCATTTATTTAGCGACGCTGACTGTAACTCATACTATAGCCTATAATTTCGAACGGTCGGATAATAGTGTACTGGAAAGGACGCGGAAGGAAGAGCTCACGGCTCGGAATATTCCTGGCATACCTGAGCGAAACCACGGTAAACTCGGCCAGGGTAGTCGGTGTCCCAGCCGAGATTCGATATAAGAACCCCCTGACTTCAAATCACTAGCGTTAGCGATTAAAACAAATAGTTCAGTCAGGGAACCTATCGTTAGTTGTTTGTAACACAGCTAGATCTTCCGTTCTTCCCATGCTTTTAAACACACTGTCTTTGACAATTAAGTTACTTATTCATTAAAAATATCTAACGAATCGGGTTCTATATCCCCGGCTTGATCGCTTTATGTGTTTATTGATTGGAAGTGACGAAAAAGAGATTTGTGCAGATAGATTTTTCCATTTTATGAACGTCTCTGGTTGTGTAGCTAGGAAACAGAGAACAATGGACGCAGCAAGCTGTGGAGAAGAAGCGATTGCGTACAAGGCAGATTATATCGTTTATTGAATCAGTCCAGTCAGGAATACGTGTAAATCTAAACATACTCCCAGTTACAGTGCACAGGACAGCACAGTTTTTCATCCACTATATTCGAACGCTGGCCTTCCAGTCCGTAACCAGTCACTTCACAGAGTTACATATTTTATCGAACAGTCTGTTAGTAGCTCACGGTACAACGTGTCTATCCGTTGCCTGTTGGTGCATCTGAAATACATAACAGCTTCTAGACGTCATCATCATATATAATTTCACTTATGAAATTTGATTCATTACATACAGGGAACAAAGGAAAAAAATTCCACCGTTGTATGGGTAATGTGTAGTCCGTATAAGAGTACACTTATTTTCCACAGGCATTCTTTGCACCTTGCCATATTCTCCAAGCCGTTCTATATAGCTGTGATGACGGTATCACCAACAAAAGTACAACTGTTGTTCAACCAGTGTCATCGCTTCGTCCTCTCAGTTTGCATACAACCCTGTGGGTGTGTGCTTGTTTGCACACTTACTCAGCTCTGCTGTGTTTTTCGGCAATTATTCTATAGTCATTAGGCACAAAGTATACAGAATGATGAAATGCAATGCGTTTGCTTTCAGTTACAATATGGAATGCTGAACAGTTATTTTATTCAAATCCTAGCTGTAACAAATGTTGCTACGGTGAACATGATCATAACATAGCGCCTGCGAACTGTAATGTTTTGCTGTACACACTAGTGGATGTTCATAGTTGCCACTGTTACAGACTCGCTTGTGTGATGATTATGGCACTGAACTGTTAGTTTGAAAGGTTCTTCTTACTGTGAGCTCGTAACTGTGACCATTGCTGTTACTTCGGTTGTTGTTGATGTGGTTACCAGACTTACTGCGTCTCGGAAGCATCTTTCCGCCTCTAGGAAATTACAACGTACAATCAGCAGATCCATCAACAAATTCACCTAATAAAATACAATTCATAAAAATTATTAAAACTCCTACATATTAGTTGTCCTTCCGATCGCACTATGGCCCTGGGGGCGGCTCAGCCTCTAAAAGAAGTGAGTAATAAGAATATTTCTTGGGGGGGGGGGGGATTAAGACGGCCGGTGCGCAGGGCTAACAACCTTACACCTGCATGGGCCTAGTGTCATGAAATCTGGGAGCCTCAACCTCCTGGAACCCTCAGGGTCTGACCAGGCCTGTACAGGGATTGCTGTACCTTCACATGTTAATTATGAACATGTCGGGCTTATAGTACTTTGTTCACAAGCTCCCTGAGGATGGCACTGCGGTGTCGAAACATGTAGGAGTTATAATAATTGTTATGAATTGTATTGTATTAAGTGCCTTTGTCGGTGGATCTGTTGATTTTAACAATATCCGTGGTATGAATAATATCAAACATACGAGTTTTGTGTGGTCGGATATGGCATTAAGGGCATATGAAATGTCATCCAGTTCCATCATTTGGTTCTCCATTTACACCAGCCGAGACGGTCGGAATGATATAATCTCTCATATATGAGTTATTTTAATTTAAACCGCTGTTTCTCTGGTAACTGTTATTTTCTATACCATGTACTGTCTTTTATATAAAAGTGGCAGAAGTCTATGTACAAAGTCCATCTTATCCTATGTTGCCATATTGACGAACTGTGTGAGTTTGACTCGCAGTCACCCGGCGACCAGTAAAGATTTAACATTTTGTCCAAAATTGTGGAATATTTGACTTCCAGTTGCAGACGATTGAAGCTAGAACTTGTCCGATAACAGGAACCTTATTTTATTTTTAGTTTTCCTTTTTTCAAATTTTCTGGCCTCGCCTTTATTTTAAATTCCCATCTTTATCGGTAAGAACTTAAGAACTGTGGAACTTTTCAAACTGGAAAATAACCAGCGCCACTCACTTTAGGTTTATGACGACACAATATTGAACTATTTTAAAACTTTCATTCAATGTTTGTGCCGGAGAAGAATGTAGTGATTCAGCGGAATATGATTATTATCGTAGTAGCTGATGATCCACTTACTGGCACGGGGGTTGCAGTGTGTCTGGCGGCCATAACTACTTCCATATGCATAGTTATTTCATGAGCTTCATACACGTACAGCGACACTTTTAGTCGGTGTTCACTGCTCATGATCCAGAAATTTTACCCACTGTGAACTTTTCTTACGTTGTAAGAAACAAGTAAATAGCCTGCCCTCTGTTAGCATAACCCACAGGTTAAACACGTCTGATATCTAAGTCAGCCAGTGGGTAACATAACACTCAGTCAGTGTTACCCACTACCCATTGTTTATTCTTTTTGGGTCAAATATTTCCTTGAAAATAAGTGAAGAAATTATCGTTGCAGCTGTAAGTTAATTGAAACTCAGGATGACTGGCGTCATGGCTGTGACCTTATCACATCCTCTGATACTGTACACTCCTACCTTGCTGTTTGTTGACAACGACAGATGATGTGAATCATAAAGGCTATTTCACGTTAAAGTCTCTCGCTTGTCTGGGGCGGGTTAACGGAAACTGATGGCGAGCATAAAAATATTTGAATTCCATTTTCCGGGCCTACATTCAAACCCTGTATCTCCATAATAAAAGTAGTTATTAATCACTCAATCTGCTGCATGTTCATACGGACAGTAGTGCCTTGAAAGCTGCTGGTGTCACTGTATTAATGGTGCAGAGTGTCTTCCGTGTTTTGCCACTGATCTGGGCCGGATGAAACTCTCGTTACCAGCAGACCACCCCTGGCGTCGAAACACTATACTCTGGCCGCGCGTGCAAAATTACTGGCAGGGCTATAGGAAGCTTTATGGTACAAGACGTGCAGTGCCGTCTGCAGCTAATTATCCAGCCTCTAGAGACTACACAAGGAGTGTTAAAACCTGCAAGATTAAGACTATTAGCTGTACCTAGCTTCGACCCAATTTGCATGTGCGGGGCAAGAAGTATTGCCCGATGGTCACGTGATTCCTCGGGGTCATAAGCAGAACCACCACAACTTCAGGGTTTCGCAGTCGCTTTACTACTTTGCTGTTTGGTTGTAAAAAGATAAATTTTACACTAGAGCCAGAGAGATTAAAACAGTCACTGTCACCAGTTCCAGCTGTGACCAAAGTAATGGGCCTTTACGGTAAACGTCCTTAGCTGAGATCTCCTGTGTCTCTTTGTCATTGTATCCCTATTCGATGAAGGAAGACGGCGAAGATGGCTGTGGGATATTTTAGGCAACTTTGTCGTTGAACGCCAGATCAGAAACTGCGCAGATGTTTTGGTGAACGCCGTTGTACTATAACGCATATGATGATTATGAGGTGAAAATGAAAGAAGAAAGAAATGGATGAAGCAGAGCTAGAAATTGATAGAGCAAGAAAGAAGTAAATAAAGAAAGAGTGAGAGAAAGAAAGATTTGAGCTAATGACCGGTGGGTACCTTCTGTACAAGCCTTCAATGGTATCTGCTAAGATATACACCATATGGCGAACATATTCCAAATAAAATGTGTAACTCTGAATGAGGTCTGCACTTTAAATTGTGTAACATTCACATGTGCCATTTTTAAGAAAATGATATTTCATTTCATTTCATTTCCACGTAAAAGTAGGCACTGATGTGAAATTTCGCTGGTTTTAAGCAACCCTCATGCAAATGCCTGGGGAAGTGCTGGTAAAACACAAACAATTTCAACGAAGATTTTAGATAGTAGATGTCGATAAGCGACAAGCTCCGGTCGCTTTATTTCCGAGGAAAGATACCCCGCCTACCAATTGGATATGAAAATACATGAATTAAATTTTGTGGATATGAACCAAGATATATTTATCCTGAAATTTACAGTGTAGACCGTCAATATCGAATTGAACGAAGTCCATCATAGAGTTGAAATATTTGGACAAGCAGACACACGAACGCAACGATCTGTATGCCTTCGGTTCGTACACCGTGTAGAGAGATCCCTAATAGAGCTGTTGTTATATTATCTAATGGCTTCGTCTTTTCAATCTAGACATTTAATTTATTGTTTTGAGTTCTCGTACTTTTGTCTGCTTCTATCTCTGCCAAATGACAGACGAAGTATGACGTCACTTGCAGAAGCAAGCAAGGACATTTACTGCTCTGAGCTTCTCGGCCTTCGTCATTAATCAACCGTACAAGCTTTCTGCTCCTGCTTCATGTGCTTTCCTGTCTGACAGAAAGACGTTATCACCACCCTGTCACCTTCACTTGGTACAGAAAAATTAAAGGAAAGATGTAAGTCCTGTTTTCGCAGTGTTAAATTTATCAAATTTAGATTAATTTTTTAAAGCAACCACACGTTCTGTATCTGCTGACATATGGCACATGTGTAATTCAGGCGTGCTGGCATTTGGCACAAGTATAACTATGGGGTCTCTGTATCTGCTGACATATGGCACATGTGTAACTGAGGAGTGCTGACATTTGGCACAAGTATAACTAAGGGGTCTCTGTATCTGCTGACATATGGCACATGTGTAACTGAGGAGTGCTGGCATTTGGCACAAGTATAACTACGGGGTCTCTGTATCTGCTGACATGTGACACATGTGTAATTAAGGAGTGCTGGCACTTGGCCCAATTATAACTAAGGGGTCTCTGTATCTGCTGACATATGGCACATGTGTAACTGAGGAGTGCTGGCATTTGGCACAAGTATAACTAAGGGGTCTCTGTATCTGCTGACATGGCACATGTGTAATTGTGGAGTGCTGACATTTGGCACAAGTATAACTAAGGGGTCTCTGTATCTGCTGACATTTGGCACATGTGTAATTGAGGAGCGTCTGCCTGCTGACATTTGACACATGTATAACTGAGCAATTATAAAACAAATTGAACAGAACGAACTTACATGGTACGGCCATGTCCAAAGAATGGCAGAAGGAAGATTACCCAATATAGCATTGATGTGGATGCCGAAACAAAAGAGAGCACGAAGAAGAAAGAAGAAAAACTGGATGGAAGGTATAAGGAAGGCTATGAACAAAAGAAACCTAAATGAAGGCCAGTGGGAAGATAGGAAGCAGTGGAATCTAGGTGTCGGACAACGTAGAACAACGTTTTGAAACCGACGTACATACATAACTAAGGAGCCTATGTATTTGCTGACTTTGGCACACGTTATGAGGAGCCTATTTATCTGCTGACATTTGGCAAATGTATAACTGAGGAGCCTATTTATCTGCTGACATTTGGCACATTTGTAACTGAGGAGCCTCTGTATCTGTATATTGTTTATTGGTAAATGACTGACAACGGATCGACAGTTTCAGAGAGCTATCTAGTAGATGTGTGCCAAGTGTCATAAATGTAGATCACTGATGAGGTATGTGTGACGATAAAGCTGAAGACTTGCATTGAGAAGGTCTCCAGTTCGAATCTCGGCCGGATCATGGGCTAGTATAACTGTTTGCCTGTTTTGTCTCAGTATTTCCAAGCAAATTTCAGATTATTATCGCTTGCTGCCGAATCGTTTTCACAACGTCATTCACCAGTCGAACTGTCGTCGACACTGTACTGTTCGCCACACGGATAGCACCGTAAATAATTGTGGTTACGTACAAAATGCATATAATTTGATAAAATGAACATTGCGAATATGCAGCTTACAGCCTGCTGTTAATGCAAAGAGAAAGGAGATGAGATTAGAAATCTGTACACAATTTACTGAGGACCCAAAAAATGTAGTCGCTCGGGCGATCTAGCACCCAGCATTTCTGTGTCCCTGCCTTAGAATACATTCCGTATTCATATTACGGCCTTTATTATTCATTATGCCCTTTTTCCTTCAAAACGCGGAAACCCAAAAAAATCCCTGACCGGCGTCATGGTGTTGGAGACCACTGGTTTAGTTAGTTGCTTATTTGGCCTGTAAACTGCAGTGTTTCTACCGGGCAAAAGTTGCGGTGAATTGTCTGCCGTGATGTATGGTGGCTTCAGCCGATGGCGCCACACGAATGACTGCAGATGACCTCTGTAACGCCATTTACCTGGTGCACCGAATGTGAGAGAAATGGGATCTAGACTTTACCATGAAATACGGGCACATGAACACCAGTGCTACATTCCTATGTCTCCTGTGCCACGAGATGGGAAGATCTGGACTGCGTGGCAGAAGAACCTGTGGCAATAACTTTCACAGAACTGTACAAAGACTAAGGCAGTACAGCGACTGATTTACATTCACAAGTCCAGGAGCTTAACATGTCGAAAATTCAGGTGGAAAGGTATGAATGTGGTAATCAGGAAACGCAGAAAAATAATTCCGTTTTTTGAGGAAAGGAGAATGGAGAAAATTATGGGAGATTACGAAGGATAAAAGGAGAAGAAATATAAGAATAATAGAAGGAACAGAATTTCATCGTTGTCTTCTGAACTGTAAAACTAATGTGTGTGGTACCAATTTTTGGGATGAACATGCTGCCTCCGAAACGTCGGTAAGCATCTACAGACTACCGGCGTCGTAACCAAGGAGACCAAAATCCAAATTTTCACCCCATTGAGAAATTCAAATCTTATAATCAGAACAGCTCGAATAAGAAGGCTGTTGGAAGATGGAGAAAAAGAAGAAGCAAAGAAAGATAAAACGGCAGAGAACAATAGCAAGGAAAAGGAGGAAGTGGGGAATTAAGCAAAATTAGGAGTTAAATAAGAATAAGAACGATGAGAAGAAGGCTGTAAGGAAGATGTGCCTGTTGGCCGTCAGTTTTATTTGCTCACAACAGTACGCGTAGCCTGGCGAACCTGCACGGTACATAGTAGGAGGCACATGTCTCTGCAGTATATCGTGGTTTTCCTCAGCCCTTTTCAAGCCAACGCTGCTCTCTTCGCTGCTAATTGAGCGCCCCGCCTGCCAACAAACCGTGTGACTCTCGTTGCGGCCCGTTTGTTCGCTGGCACTTATACACGCTTTCCCCTCTATTTGTCCATCACGCCTCTCGGCAACTGTTCTATTTCTGTACTTCTCTCGTTTCTTTTAACACATGTCGCTTTCATTTCTACTTCTTTTTCTTATTTGTCAAAGCTGAAACATTCGAAGTAGCGTCTTGTTCCTTCCGCTGAGCGAAGCGTAGGGCAACAGTTGGATGGTTTGTGGTCTGGATGGTTTCTTGGTTAATTGGATGGTGTGTCATTCGATTTATGGTTTAGTCACTACATTGTTTGGTTGGATTGTTAGTGATTCCGCTATTTTACGATCGTTTCTCAACTCTCAATACCACTTTAATATTATTCATTCCGTGCTGTATACTAACAATCAGTCGTATATACCTACAGATGCGCGTGAGAGGGTTATAAACTGTACATAAGTTTTAAAACACATACATGCTTGTATGTGGTACTTTGTATTTTAGACTGTCTTAAGATGGCGTCTGAACGCCAAAACAGGTAGTAGTTTTTAAAACATACGTACAGTTTGTAAAACTGTTTTGTGCCTGTATTGGTTCATACGGTTGATTTTTCAAAACCACTTTTTTTGGAATACAATATCGTCAAATTATGTTTGTAATTATGATTATAATCATAATGACTTGTATAATAGCTTGTCATTGTCATTGAACTGTGTAAGTCATAATGTTACAGGCTGCGCGAAGGCACATGTTGCAAGTTGTAAACTTCTATATGTGTGTGGACGGACTGATGGTTGCCGTAACACGTTCAGTAACCAGAGCCTTTGCCAACCGGTAATCGAACAAGGCCAAAATGAGGCAATACACCTAACCGCTGTGCTAATCCATGGTCTAGACCTACTGGCTGTTTTCATATTCAGATAGGAACTGTTCTTCTTAGTGCGTCTTGTTGCGACCGTCAGCATTGTTAATGACATCCTCGCGATGACACTGTGTCTTGGGTTGCGCCTGTCTGCAGAAGAGTTATAAATACTACACCAAGCCTCATCCGTCTCCATCATCTTGTGCCGGCTGATTCCCTTTGAAGCAGATACTTGCAGCCATAGGACACCAAAATGAAGAGGAAATAAAAGCCGTTTGTGTCAAGAGTTGTGGACGCGCAGAAAGCACCGTCTCTTTGATGAGAGCTTACGTCACATGTGTTTGTACAAGAGATGATTCATTCTGGAAGTGAGATTTGGTGCCCCGCCAGAGTCATCCTTACCCATGTGTTTCGAGATATCTAGAATGCTTGGAAGTTTTTAACGTGTTTTGTTATAATGTTCAGAAAGTTTCTGTCATTCTTCATATACTGAAAGTTAAGTTTTGGATATTCAGTACTGTTTATTGTGTATGAGACTGCTTGTGATCTTCCATTGTTATTCGGGGACAGTATTGAACAGTTCTTTTGGGGGGGGGGGGGGGGGCAAGTGAC
>Ga0123352_10010274_pt1 | contig 14694 bp, 9 predicted proteins | sample TergutLab28metaG_FD_89700 | JGI IMG/M metagenome (GOLD analysis project Ga0123352, IMG submission 89700) | Labiotermes labralis P1 segment gut microbial communities from Petit-Saut dam, French Guiana - Lab288 P1 | ecosystem: Host-associated > Arthropoda: Insects > Digestive system > Gut ... | reverse complement strand
CCACCACAAATAGAGTTATTGTCTAGTTTATATTCATGTACTTTGTATTACTATCTGTATCTGTTATGTTTCATAGTGTTTTATCTGACCCTGTTTTGATTCAGTTTGTCAAGCTATGCGTATGTAGAGATCTCTACACCATGCGGGCGCGCACGCATGCATATAGCTAGCCCGTAAGTTCCCTAGACAACCTGATGATGGCCAGTACTGGCCAAAACATGTAGTTGTTTCCATCACAGTCATTAAATACAGCTCAGTGATTAAGTTGTGTTTGACTACATACCTTTTCCTATGTATGTGTTAGAGCTGGAAATGCCGTGTCAGCGTCAGTGCATGGATGAAGTCAGTGTTCAGTATTAAGTAAACCAATAACACCTTTAACCACTAGTGTGGATAAATTTGTTGAATGTTTCAGTGTCGAATAGCAGTCTTTCCACTGCAGCTGTTTTGCCTAGGACACTAATGTATCCACCCAAGTACAGAAGAGTACAACAAGGTTGGGTTGAAAATGTCAGTACTGTAGAAGAACAGAAACTTGGACTCATTGATTTACATCCTGATATTTTTGGTGCACAACCAAGAATTGACATTATCCATGAAAACATAGAATGGCAGACAAAATATAGAAAAGTGGTATGTAATCCTGCACTTTAGCAATTATAGCAGTAATCGCATAATATTAATCCTAAAACCTGAAGATAAAGGACCACTTGGGAGACGTAAAATTCAGATGTGAGAAAATAATACTCTGAATCTCACAGAAATTTGATGTAAGGTTGTAGAGTCCAGGCGCTTGTGAATGTGGTAACGAATTGTAGGTTCCATGAAAGGGAGGGACTTTTGTGAGTAGGGAAGTAAACTACACAGAAGGACTCTTCTGTGTAGTTTACTTAGATAATGTAAAATTTGGTAATTGGATTTGGTATAGGCCTTTAGGTAGGGTATTTGACATCTTCTGGCCTTTGACTCTTTCAAAAAGATACCCAAGTGGACTTCGATGGTAGGAAAAATTAATCCACTGCAGCATTTTAGAATAAATCACCAATCATATACCTCAGTTTTGCCTGAACCCTTACCATAATTGCTTGAATGTTAGATAATGTTTCTTCACAATCTTAAGTGTTCAGGAAAATACCTGTACAGTACACGTCAATGTTTGTGCACAATTACAAGGCAACTTTGTATTTTATAAATGGTGAATTAGGAAAAAATCATATATTTCTATTAATATAATAATTAATTTTACTAAGACATTTATATTCTCATGTCTCATCTAATATAGTATGCATACACTTTATGATTTATTTTCTCTGAAGTTCCTCTATTACAGCGATATGACCACACAAAAACACGTGCAGAAGTTCGTGGAGGTGGAAGGAAACCTTGGCCACAGAAAGGTACTGGGAGAGCTCGACACGGCAGCATTCGTTCACCCCTGTGGCGAGGGGGAGGTATTGCACATGGTCCTCGATCTCCCCAAACTTACTTTTATATGCTACCATTCTACACGAGGGTTCATGGCTTGATATCTTGCCTTTCAATTAAACTAGCACAGGTAGGTTCTTATGAAGAAGGCCTTTTTTTTTGGGAAGTATCAAATTTATGAATAGAAAACCTGTTAGGCTGAATTGTTATTTTTTTTTCTGTCTTCCACATTCCCACACATATACTTGCACACATGCCTGCAAGCATGCATGAACACATATATTTTTTTTTTTTGGGGGGGTGTGTGTGTGTGTGTAGACTATTATCAGGGAGTACAAAGAATTATAAACTCCTAGAAGAAAAGGATTTGATTCTGTATGCAGAGTGACTTAGTGTTTGTAAGTGGTTGGTAGAAACATGCAGTTTGTGCTGGAGGATAATAATATGAGGTTGTGGATGCAGAACATTCATAGATCTGTTTAGCAGTGTTGTTTTAATGTCTTCTATGCTATAGTAAAGAACCATAGTTCTTATAAAGTAGAGAATAACTAGCCTGTTATCCCTTGCTATGACATTCTTAACCCCACACTGAATAACCATTTTGGTCTTGTGTTTGACATTACAATTTTAGTGCACCTGCTATTCAAAATGTGAATATTTTGTGAACCAAAAGAGATAGCATTATGATATACACTGCATTTGTGTGGAAAAAAAAAAATGGACATGCAGCATGTGGCAAATTTCTCTAAGTATGTTTGTTGAATAGATATATAAAATGTGGTCTTAGGGCAGTAGTGGTACTTGCATTATATGTAGTATAGGTGGTGGTTAAAGGTTCATTTCAGTTTTGAATTTTTTGCACTGATGTTCTTGTTCCCAACATTAGCCACTCAGGTTAGAGTGGAAACTGATACTTCTGTTTCAGATCAATAGGTAGCTGACCTGTGATATTGATGGTGATGAATCAAAATAAATAAAAAGGGCAAACTTTGGAAGTATTCTGGCTGGTTGTCATAGCTTTCATAAGCATCTGCATGCCAATGGAGTAGTAGTGTATGCAGCTTGATCATACAGTTTCTGTGCTGTATTCTTTTCTCTGTGATAACTGAATATATCCTATATTCCATGCTGTCCCTTGCAGAGTACTTCCTGTGCAACACAGTGGTGAAAGATACAGTAATTGAACCATTTTAGAAGCATATGTATAAATCTGTGTTTTGTACTCTGCAAATGTAGCCTGTGATTGTTCTTGAATCATGATGTCATATCTCTTCCCTGCCAGTGACAGCTTGAGTTCTGTTAGTTGTGATGACTGAAAGGAATTATGGGTTGTGATTAGCGTTTCATGAAGGTCCTCACAAAGACTCACACAGCTATTTTTGGTCATTGGTCAGCAACAGAGGCTTGATCTGGATGAGATTCCTATTTTGTTACGCAAGTTGTGGGTAGTGATGCACAATTTTCACACACAAGTTCCTGATTTGTGCCCTGCTTTCATCTGATGTGCTTGCAGATGCGTGTCCGTGGCAAACAGTCATTAACTGATGTCACTCCATTTTTCTACTAGGAAAACCAAATGATTTTGTCCTGGTCATTATCTCTTCAACACTAGGTCTAATACCATCATAAGTTTAAGTTACAGTTTAATGCATTGTGTGTTCTTTGAAACATGCTGTTTTTCGCCCAACACAAATTACAGAGTGTACAACTCCTAACTTCACTATACACAGGTTACTTCTGAGTGATGCAAGAGACAACTGGAGCAGGATGGTGCAGCAGAAATGCTGCAGAGTCATATGCTGGAGGTGCCTGGTTCAAATCTTGTTCAGAATACTAAACTGTGAATGGCTGTTCATAATTTGATTAGAACATTAACAGTTCCAAATCCTTTCCAGTTCATTCACCAGTCATTATTCCATTGGACACTATATAGTCTGAGATACTGACTGTATCATAAATTAAACAACGTAAATGATTCTGGTCTCCACCACTGCTAAGCAAAGGAATTTTAAGTGCAGTAGTGTCATATTGCAGGCAATCTGAAAACTAACTGGTCACACCTAGTAAAATATACAGTGGTTACGTTAGACATTTCAGTTTACTCTGCATAGTATGCATATGGCCAAGTATTTCTTATTATCTCTGTAAGCCAAAGCTCAAATTTGTGCACATCACTATTTTTGTTCCAGGATGATTTGCATATTGTGAATTCTTTAGAAATTCCAACAGATGATCCAAAATATGTTGAGGACCTTGTGGAGAATCGGAGCTGGGGGCCATCTGTTCTCCTTGTGGATGAGTAAGTGCTAATTTCATCAGTTAATCATAGTTTGCAGTCAGTTATAACATATTTACAAGTTGGTGGCCATTTTTATTAACCTGATTTGTGTCAGTTTCTTTATTATGAAAGGTTCTGTAGACAACAGTTCAAAGTATCTCTTTAACATTAAGCTCTGGTTTCATTGTTGACATATAAACAGTAGTGTTATTATGTGTATTAATGTATAACACACCACTTATATTTCAGGATGGACATAATGCCAAGAAACATCACTGCTGCCACTGATTCCATATTACATATCAACTTGATGCCTGCTTATGGTGCGTAGTCTTTGTATTATCATCAGTATGGGGAAGATGTGGGCAAGATGTCATGCTTGGGAATAAATTAATACAGAATTGGTCTGAAAACCTGAGGGCAGGAACAGTTGTATAGTTGTAATGACAGTATTACAATTTATCATAAAGAAATGCAGTGTGAGGGTGTATACCATAATTATCTGGCTTAGGATAGATTTCAGTGGCAGACTTATGGCACATTGTAAGGGTCATTGTATTCCATGAGAGGTGGGGAAAATTTGTCTTGCTGAGTGCCTGTTAGCTTCTGCTGGGGAATTAGTTTTATGAAACAGTAACCATGTTTGATGTATCATTTAATTTAATCTTGTACAAGTAGATGGCAGAGTTCATGATGGCACCCAACAATCAGTTGCATTCTCCCATAATTGTTCTGTGACATCTGTTATATTGGATGACTAATTAACTCTCATAGTTTTACATTAACCCTTTTCTACACGAAACGATATAATGCAATCAGATTAAGTTATATGTACACATACATACACACACACATATTAAAATGTGGTGCACAAAGATCATTTCATTAACTGGCTTTACAATAAATTTAAAGCGTGTGACAGAGGGTTAACATATAAGATGAAGCGAAGAGGGCAAGGAGTGTCAGAACCTAGCTGTTCATAAGACAGCAATTTTGAAATGATTGTTTCTGCTGTCAGTATTGTGCATGTAAAAATTAAATTACCTCATTCCCTTACATTCCGCTATCTCGATCAGCATTGCCAATTAAGACAGATTTTAAACCCTACCAAAGAGTTCAAAAGTCATCTCACAGTGGTCTGCATGTGATGTATGTCAGATGTTAATTTTACAGCCGTGCTCTAAACATTACACCTGTCTTAAATATAATATACAAAACCAAACATTCTGTGATGGCTTCCTAAGCCTCTGCTTGGGTAATTAGCACAGTGATCTATTTCAAACCATACCATGATTAAAAATGTGAGTCATTGTATGCATTTTGGATGTAACAACCCTAAGTACCTCCTTGTTGCAGTTTTAAAGTATCAGATTTGTGTTCACTGAGCTAAAAAATGTTTTCTGTTTGGCTGTAAATGTAAATGGATCACCGTATAAAGTCATGTCGTACATTTTGACTTGTATTACTTTTTGCAGGGTTGAATGTATACAGCATGTTGAAACACGACACTCTGGTACTTACTACAGCAGCAGTGAATTACATCGAAGAGAAACTGTTATATCAACTACACAGGCCTGACATCTCAATTGTTACAAAGAAGTTCCGGTTAAATCAGAGTGGTTAGACAGTAGTTTTGGTTTGTCCTGTGTAAACTGAAGTGTCATACATGCATTTCATCATAAGTCAATACTTCCAGTGGATTTTCTGTGACATGTATACATCTGTCATAAGAAAGTGAACACACCTGAAGGTTATTTTACAGCCACCTTCTAGCCTGTGAAAGTGTTAAGTTATTGAGCAAAAACAAATACCATAAAAAGAAACAGAGCTGTTCTAAATGATGAGGCAGTTGGTCTAGATGTAAATGTACAGAAAAAATTAAACATAAAAAATCTTTTGTCTACCCGTTTGTCTAAAAATACAAAGATTGAAATGTACAAAACTAATTTTACCTTTGATTATATGAGTTTGAAACTTGATCCCCATCTCAAGGGGAAGAACACAGACTGACGGTGTTTAAGATGGGTACTGAGGAGACAGCTGGACTGAAAAGGCAGGAAGAGTGATAACTGCTTGATATTATGCTGGCATTAACTGCATGTAAGGGTACAGTTTATGAAACCTGTTTTGGTGAATCACTTTGACAACACATTGAGCTGCATTCTTGACAAGCCTGACAAACTGGACATATAAACCGTAATCTAATTCAAAACACTGATCTGACATATGGAGAGAAACTCTCATCATTCAAGACACAGACTGAGGTGGAAGAAAGCTTCTCAGCCAAAAGACACACTCAGATGGAGAGCTTATCATCAGCTGTTTGCTCATTCAAAACAGTACAAGATTGGAAGGGTGCAGTTTTTATGGGGCATGCAGTTGCTACATGTTCTTTGTACCTTGGAATCCTGAAGTGAGATTGAATATTTGCTTTAAAATTTGTTAGTGATTACTTTACTTTTTTATCACAGAATCTATTATAACTATGCCTAATATGCTTCCTATGGTTACATTTCAATGTGCTACATTTTCTTCAACCTTGCACATTTATGCATCTCTCACGTTACACTTTATGGGTGCAGCAAATTAAAACATGAAACTGAGAAGACCTGAATGGTAAAGTGTTCATTTAAAATTTTGTCAGGGTCCTTCCATTGGTAATAGACCCAAGCAGACAGACGATAGCTAGCCGGACAGATCTGACCATTCATACAAGTATTCTTCTCCTGTACAGTGTGCAGAGAACACACTCTGTGCATGCACACGTTCTATGAGCTAAGGATTTACAGCTTTCACAACAACCAGCGCTTATGTTTGCTTGTAATTTTGATGAAAAATCCCCACTGAATGAGTAGAGAAACAGTCACAAAGCCACAAAATGTTTAGACTATCAAGAGGCCAACCACTTGCCAAGCCCTAAAGGCTAAGAAGGCAACTGGGAACAGAAGAAAGGAAAGATGCTATACAGATGGTGTTAGATGCTAGAACTTATCGCTCACTGAATGCAATATTGGCACAATAAAAAAATTGCCCATTCGGAGTTAATATTACAATTGAGCTCAAAAATATAATACATCCGACAACAATGGCATCCAGTAGGGTATGTTTCAAATTACAATTGTGCCAGTATTGTTGGATGTAATTATATTTTTTAGCTCAATCGCAATATTAACTGCAAATACCAGTTTTGGGGTTGTTGCACTGTTGCATTCAGTGGGCAATATGGTGATGCATTAACAAACACAGGAATGGAAACTGTTTAACCTTCTGCAGGGACCCCCAGAGGTAGATTCTTATGTGTACAACTTTATGGAAAAACTGGATGACATTTACATTCCAAATGCTTCATATGTTTAATTCCATATTTTAAAGTCTATTCTCCTTTAAATTGTCCATTTTGTTTCTTTACCTCCATGTGGACTTAAAGTTCTCTACCAACTAGCACTATCAACATTCAGCATCTGCAAAAGGGCACACACACCTGCAAAGGAAGGCTTCAAAAGACATTTCACACCTTCATTACTATCCTGTAATTATGTATTTGCAACATGTAAGATAATTCACAAAAAATTAATGCACATCTAATTAGGAAGAAGTATTTACATGTATTGTCTTTTGACACCATATGCAACCATAAGAACGAAAGCACATAAATAGTAAAAGTTCACACTACCCTATGCTGCTTGCCGAGTGTCCTAGTGGATGAAGCTCGTGACATGGGCTGAAAAGTAAAACAACAGAAATATTCATTTAGCCCATGTAAACATGTTGAATGTACACAAGAAATTATGAACTACCAGTTTAAATTAAAAGTGTACAGACAGTGACATAACAGGAACAATTATTTTTTTTTTATTTTTAAGCAACACTTATTTAGTCACATGAGCAGGTTATGCAAATAAACTGTATGTCAGCAGGTAAATGACTGAATGAATCAGTAAGTAATGATTGTCCTCCTCCTCCTCCTGCTTCCTCACTCTTGTGTGCCTTGGATGGGGAGATAACAAATGCATAAGGCATTTTGGTAAGGAAACCACTTGGAAAACCAAGGAGGAAATAGGAGGATAAATTACAATGGATCTTCAGAGGAAATGGAAAGAAGTGGCTCTGGAATGCCCAGTGATGATGGGCTTTGGAATTAAGAGATGGAATCTTTTTTGATTTAAGAATTCAAACAAAGTGTTGAATAAATCTACATCCAAAAACAGTACAAGTTCAGGTAACAGTTTTGACTGCTACTGTTTTAAGTTAATTGTAATTCTTTCAATGCAGATTTAAGTTTTTCTCCAAGCACACTTAACTACAAAATTATTAAGTGACTCTGTGCTATGGAATCATACTCACGCGAGGATGTGGATCTTCACTGAGCATTCTCTCTCGTATACTCCATCGTAGGTCATAGTGATTGTCTTCACCAGGGACTTTCTGCTGTCTCCATATATCCTGGTAGTGATGATAGAGCTTAACTGGGTCACATCGCTTCGGGGCTCCTACACTTTGCCTTGGATTAATATTCCATGGTCGTATGACTGCTGAAATATACTGATTGTCAGTAAAAATGAAAGGATCACATTGAAAATTCTCCAAAAAATGAGAATAAATACTGTATGTCAGAAATGCCACTATTTTATCAGTAACTAGACCAGTGTTCACAAACAGCAATGGTTAGTTTGTTTCAGAACTATAACTGTTATGTGTACCCATACAAATAAATTTTCCAACAACATGAAATTAGAGGAAATAAAAGTTCCAGTAGAAGAAACTATCTAGCTGAACATACTTAGATCTTAAAGAACTGTGCACCACGGCATAATTAATCATAAGACCGTTTTTCTGAGCAACATCATTGTACCAGTAGTAACTACAATGCAATTGTGTACAACTTTTTATGTATTTTTAAAACAATTTTTAGCCTGAGGATGACCCAATGTGGTTGAAATATGTTGCCACAATAAGTAATACAGACACTTTAGTCATGCTGATGGTACTTCATTCGTTTATCTTGTAACACAATGAGATGACTAACTTAAAAAAAAAAGTACCAGTAGTTGATGGTTTTAATTTGGAAGTTAATCATTGAGTTCTGTGATAGTGAAAAGGAGGCTGTGTGGGCCCAGAGACTTTCTGACTGATAAAGAAGGAAAAAAAGTCTCTTGCCCTGCCAGGAATTGATCCACGGTCTGTTGGTAGTGCAGCCTGTAGCCTAGACATCATACCAACTACTGTATTCCAGCTACCAGCCACAACAAATGTAATGAAAATTGAACATAGTGGATACCAGGGGACTATTGCCTGGGGTAGAAGTGGCTGGGACCTGACACTGAGCTCTCAACTGCACCTTGTGTGAAGGATGTGTGGAACTACACCTCTGCTCTCCTGTATTCGTTCCGTGACATGCAATGTAGTCTGGTATGGGGTTACCAAAGTCTGGAGCCACATAATGACACAAGGTGGAGGCAGTATGTGCTTTTAACATGCAACCATTTACTGGACTATACTGTATCACATCTCACAATACCACTTGAAATATTCACTGCCATGAGAACATAAAATTTCATAATAAAGCTCAGAAAATTATTAAACTCTGAAGTTTTCACTCTCATGATGTATGAATATAAGCCACTAATACTCACATGAAGTTTTTGGTTTTACAGATTCCTGCAGGTTTGCTATACAGACTGCCTTTTGGTTTTCTTTGTCTTTTGAGAAATGTATTGACTTTTTTGGTTTTGCTGATATGTTGGGTACAGCTGTAGAACATGATCTACTGCAGCCATCATCTAATGACATAAGATTACAAAATTACATCTTTAATGAAGATCTAATTTGACCAGTGGCAACTCCCATTCAATGATAAAAATATGGTTCCTGGAGAAACAGACTTCAGTTTCACAAATCAAATATGGTCTTCCCATACACTTTTAAATTAGAATATAAAGATGCATTCCAGCATCTCTGGGTAAAAGATATATCCCTTCTCAAGCTATTTTGAAAATAAAATAATGACATTTGACTGTTAACACATCATTAAATCATTAAAAGTGCAACAAAAAAATTAAAATTCAGAATTTCAATGCTTACTTTGGTGATGGCTGAATGCCAAATGATCAATTCAGTGTAACTTGCACATACATAATGAGGAATGGCCTTCTGTGTAACTTGTGTGAAATAAGCTCTGATTTGCAAGGCACAGCTACTGAGGTTCCTGCCCCACAATCCTATTATTCAAACCACAGTGCAGACTGTTGTTAATATTGGCTGTAAAAATGGAGTGTTGCTTATGGGGTCAAGGTTTTACTGCTCTGCTTTCTGCCATGTTATTTACAAACTATCCTATTTTAATAACTGTTCATCACATATTATGAACCTCCTGCTGGTGGATTATATAAAAAAAGTTCATTAGTGTTTGTATAATTAGTTGTAGATTTAACTCAGCTTCAATGTTATGTTTTCTTGGTACTGATGTAACCATGAAGTAGTGCAGAAAAATCATGCAATTCAGCACAAAGAAAGTAAAATACTGCAAGTCATCAGTAGTCAGTGTTGCATTCTACAGATATTTCCTTTTGAATTTAGACAGTGGGTAAAAATGGCAGGCTCATCTCAACATCTTTGTACTGAGAAAACAGAATAGGGGCATCCATGACATGTACACAAAGGGCAACATGGTCAGAAACTCATGCATGTGAGCAGCACAAACTTTTTATTGACAAGAGTGAAGAATCACCCATTGTTTTTTCATATACATGTGAAATTTTAGCGGTAATGCTACTGTGACAAGAACGTAACTCGGCTTTAATGGCCTGCTAGTTGAAGCATGGTAGCTAGTTAGGTAAAGAAAATTTTGCTACAAATCTCAAACTGCAACCTGGGGTCAGGCAGGCCATATGCTGGACATACCAGAGTTAAAACAATCTGGCGTAATCAAAGAGGTACACTGGGATATACATTCTGTGGTGAAACTTGCTGGAAGCCAGCAGTGACAACGACCTGGTAAGCAGGGATAGAATTCTGCAGTAAAGCATAATCAGTTTCTGTGGGACCAAACTGCATTGAAGAAAACAGCTATGCCAACTTTAGCCATAAATCTGAGACCACTTCACATTTTCATACTGCTTTGAAATGGGTATTACATATAATATATGAAAAAAACAAACTGCTACTGACACCAAAAACTTGCAAGTTGGGGCAAACCCAACACCTCTGCTACCTACAATGTGAAACTGGAAGCAGTATATTATGTCCTGGCTGCTACTGTTTTGCATGGTTATGATCAAAGAAAGCAAACTAGGGTTTATTGGCCCATGGATGATTTGGCTCAAATGGTAATGATTATGCCCTGTATACAGGAGGTGTCCAGTTTGAATTATGGTTAGGGTGCCAGCCATCCTAAATGAGAGTTTTTGTGGCTTTCCTTAATCTTTCTAGTTAAATAACCAGACTGCAACTGCTTCTGCTGCACACATTCCAATTCATATTCACTCATCATTTTACTATCTCATTATGCAAGCTCAAGTACCAATGGAATTGTCAAATAAACCATATATAAAATTAAATAAAATATGAATAGATCACTCCTTTCTTCTTCTTTTTTTCCCCCTCCCACTTAACAACAGACCAATAATATTAATCACCCAAAACAATCACGCAGAATAGCTTTCTGCATATTCCTAAACTTTGTAAAAATGAAAACGCTGCCAGATAAAAATGTTCCAAACTATGATGGATAATGGAAATTTGGAACAGTGTTTGAAATGTTAAATTTCAGATTTTCAGAAGTGATTCACTCAACAGAACACTCATCCCCAGATGAAAATACTGTCTTATTCAAGAGGACAAATGTGTGTAGGCAATATAACCATGAATATGCAATTCAGTAGAAGAATACTTGAATGCACAATAGACCTATGACGAGAAGCACCATGTGGTAATGTTTGTATGGTGTATAAACTTGTCATACTGTAATTAGACTATGTAATTCATGAAATTATGTATTGATGTGTAATTTTGATATTTTAAATTTTGTATTGATTAGTGTATGCCTGATAGTGTTTGTCAAATCTTGAGAACATGTTTCATATCCGAAGCCTAATGGCTTACTGGGATTGATGAAATAAAATGGCATGTATGTATGTACTCCTTGGAATAAAGTTCTACAATTTGTAGGACAGGGCAGGTTACGTATAGAGTAACCTTGCTTCATTAAGTTAAATGCAGAATGTGTTTTGCAGATCAGTGTGAGTGATACTTTAAATTTTTTCAGAAGCATGGAATGGACTTCATTCTAGATCCCGACACATATGATTCGTATTCAATTATAGCATTTGCAGGTAGAGTCAGCTGGAGATGGAAGGTACACACTGCAATTTGTAAGGAACAAAATGTGTTAAAAAAATAGATGTATACAAGTATGTTGAATGCACGTGGGTGGTAAATCAACAAATGTTTTATTTCCAAGCAACAATAAACAGACCATTTGATGCTGCAGGATGGCAGATCAAATGTAATAAGTCACTTACCTGACTGCACAGTATGCGCCAATGACCTTGTACAAGTAATATATTTCTGTTCCATATGATGATGTGTATGAGCTGTTTTAAGCCCTTCTGCATGGTTATATTCATTTCCAGTGTGCGATGACATGGAGTTAGATGTCCTCAATGTATCTGGTGATGTTTCTATGTAAGAACTTCCACTGACTTCATTTAATTCTTTACATGTGCACAACAAGCACTGATCATATTTTATAAGTTTCTTCAAATCTGTTTTATAAAAAGACATTAAGGTTTTCACTAATTTAGATCTATAAAATGCTTACTGGAGGGCAAGACAAATTCTTTGAATATAGGGTCCAACTCCACAATTTAGGAGTGAGATTTTAACTTCTGTGCATGCTGCAACAACTTAAACCTTACACTACTGCTGGTGTTGATCTCTTCTGACCATATGCGTGGACACATGAGACCACCTGTCCCCTCAAGCCCTACACACATCGTCTTTTGCTCTGTCTTCCACACTAATCACCAAAGACGCTTGTATCTCCTTCCACGCATTTTCATATTACGCTAAACTATTCTGACAATTAGACTATTTGCTAGTTGCCATGGTCAAACTGTTTAGTACGTAATGAAGTCCTGACCGAACGAGGATTTTCAAACAAAAAAGTACGCACTGTAAAACAAAAGCTTCCCAAAGTCTAGGCAGAGGAATCAACTCTCAAGTTTTCCACAGAATAAATGAATACGATTAGCATTGGTCTAGCTTATTTGGACGAGTTATAAAATGCAATTATCTTTTTTCCCCCCCATACAAATTTGGCAGTTTACCTTTAATAAAATCTTTCAGTTGTTCTCCTGTTATATTACAATATCCCAGTCGATGAAGATGAGCTCTTACTTCTTTGGGATCCAGCTTTATAGTCATTTTCACGCAAGTTATGCGATAATACTACTTGTAAAAATGCTAACACGTTATCGAAACATGTAATCCAACACCCTTTGCCTATCAAAACAGATTAATGTATACACTGAAAATACAAACTTTTATGGACAGTGATTACAGTAATTTCAATACTTATTCTGCTCACTACCCTCTAAGCAACTTCACTTGACTGCTTAATTCCACACCCGAAACAACGTAGTATTTTGTCCATAGAAGCAACTCATCAGTGTTACGACATTTGAACTCATTTAAAGTCGCTTTAAATTGCACCAACGACCAATCATGCCACAAACAAATTTCCGTTACTGCCTGACACTGGTGTTGCCAAAACAAAGTGTGCCCTTGATAAAAATTCTCTCCTTGTAGGGAATACGTATCAACGTAAACCACTAATAACAAAACGGAATTCTATACAAACTCTTGCTGTGAAAACCATATCTTTGACACACAGAAGTGTTTAATGAGTGAAATGCAGCTCACAACACAATACACGCTACGTCTGCAGTCGGCCACATTTGTAAAAGATATTTGTATATACACACAAAGTAATTTAGAGGTTATTATACCTCTTATTGCAATTTTTATACACGCGACCGTGAAAAAAAATGTTGGGCTATATATATTCGTACATTCTGCAGTACGTTCCTCTTGAAGCCTTCACTCATGGATCCTTTGTTACGTGGACGTACAAACTTACATACGAAATTTCACTTTCATCAGTCCTTACGGCATTGCGATTTTTATACATGCGACACGCGAACGAGAAAAAAATGTTGGGCTATATATATTCGTACATTCTGCAGTACGTTCCTCTTGAAGCCTTCACTAATGGATCCTTTGTCACATGGACATACATACTTACACATTACATTCGAAATTTCACTTTCATCAGTCCTTAGAGCACAATGGTATAGAATATAATGCACATCATAAGAATAAATTTGATTGAAGACAATCAATAGTCGCACTATAAACCATAAGAACGCAATATGCAATATAAAGATTTTCAGGTTGCAAAAGATTATTAGTTTCATGATGGGTTGTAGAAAATTGTTTTTTAATTTAGAAATCTTACCACTCCCTTCCCAGTACAGTCCTTCTCTTCTTTTGCTTATGATAAAAAATAGGAATCAATTTATGGTCACTTCTGAGATGTGTCACATTGACACTTGGCAACATGCTAATTTTCACCACCCTTCCATGAATTTGACTAAATACCAGAAAGGAGCGATGAATATGCTTCCTTCTTATATTATTATAGAATCTGACAATCCAAAGAAATTTAAAATTCCTAGTATTCTCTAGATGAGTATTTTGAACTTAAAAAAATAAATATATAAATTATTTATAAATAATTTATAACCATATATAAGTTATTTACATGTGATTTAAACTAGTATTTGAAAGTTTGGCACACAAAGTAGATACACATTTGAATAATGGTTGACCAACTAGATGACACTTGCTTTATTATATATTGCTCAACATGTTTCAGACGTTAATACGTCCATCTTCAGGAGCTAGCGAGTACTTGTTGTGTTGTGTAGGCT
>Ga0123352_10010273_pt1 | contig 14694 bp, 9 predicted proteins | sample TergutLab28metaG_FD_89700 | JGI IMG/M metagenome (GOLD analysis project Ga0123352, IMG submission 89700) | Labiotermes labralis P1 segment gut microbial communities from Petit-Saut dam, French Guiana - Lab288 P1 | ecosystem: Host-associated > Arthropoda: Insects > Digestive system > Gut ... | reverse complement strand
TTTTTTTTTTTTTAGAGTTTTTTTGGGGACCGGGGGTTTCCCCCCCCCAAAAATATGGGTGGTGGGGGTTCCGTCGTCCCCGAAAAAACCCCCCCCCCCCCCCCCCCCGACGCTTTTGACTCTTCATCATTCCGTTTTCTGAACTGTAACTTGGCGCCCCGTTGGACGTCCTCTAAACGTGAAGCGCGGTGCCATTAAAGTCGAGCATTGTACTAAACCACTGCGCTTTCGCTGACTAGCCCTGTCTTTGTCCGTAGGTCAAAGGAGGGGGGGACAGCTCAACTCTGTTGGGCGCATTAAGGCTGATCGTACGAAACTGCAGTATATTGCTTCTGGTTGTAATTTTTTTGTAACTTTGAATACATGGGCAGGCGTGGCAATGTACGTAACCATAAGCGTACACAAGAAAGGATCACAGAAAATCAGAAGTAAAAATTGTGCCGGGACGCAACATTTGTAACTGAAACAGCACGCAGTAGGCCTTGATACTACTTTGTTGATAACATCAAGGAATTGCGTAATTAATGTGACTGTCTTTGACAGGTTCGCGCGTAATATTTTGTTTGGTATCTGAGAATAAAATCTGGAACTGAATCAGATCCGCATACGAACTCAAATAGCTATGGAATGTGGAATACGTGACGTTCCAATAATAATAATAATAATAATAGTAATAACAATGTAGCTATTGTGGATTTGGGCCACTTGTTGAACCGTTCTGTCCTCACACGTCTAAAAGCCTTTTTAATGGTCTCCCGTGATTTCTTCTGACTGTTGGTCTGTATTTTTTAAAAAAGTATTTTCGGTAATGCGTTACGGGACATTCTGTTTATATGTTGCAACCAGTTTCTTCTCTGGAGCTCTGTTTTGCCCCACATTGGGGTTATATTTAGTTCTTTTGCGATCTCTCTGTTCTATAAGCTGTCTACTTGTATCGTGCTGCTGTTGTCCTGTATTTCATTGGTCTTCTCAGTAACAGGCGTCGTGGTGCCGATGGACCTTAACAAGAGTTTGACGCTTTGAAATGTGAAAGAAGGCATCTCGAACAGTCAAATGATGGCCTGGAACATACCCTTTGTCGCGAATTCCGATCGTCGAGAACAGTTACTGGCAGAACGTTTAATTACTTTGACAAAACCTGTAATTATAAATTTGTTGAACGAAAGTGACATTTGAATTGCCCGCGTGCCTGACACTGTTGAGATCTAAATAATTTACTTGGAAGTTTGATCTCTTCTTTTGCATAATAGACCGTGTTTCAAAAGGACGTATAAGCCGATTGTGGTGGGGGTGAAGCATACGGGTCGTGAAGATGAGCATTCATCTCAGTCTAGTGCCAGTGTTAAGAATTTGTGCGGCTGTACGTCTACCACCTACTCCTCCCCCCCGCCCTGTGTACGTAAGGTCAGGGACAGCGTTGCTTTTACCCCGATTATCGACATATTGGAAGATGGATGGCAGAATGATGACAGTGAAAACGGATTAATAATGGCATTTCCAGAATGAGGTCTTGTGTAATTTACCCATGAACTTTATGTCGTTCCGAAATACACGTTGGAACACTTTCAGATAACTTAAAACTTATCACTGTGAATCACTGTTACGTAAAACACTCTTGCGGTGAACTGGGTGTGCATGACTGTGCCTTTAGCTCCAGGTTTTCCCACCGCAGCTGCATGATATGTCATTAGAGCGATTAACGCAATCAAAGGGAAGTATTTAAAGTTGCACACTGTGTTACGTTGGGATGTTAGAACGACATACACGAAGTGCAGACTTTGGCTTTGAACTTAAAAGAGTGTTGATTACCAGTGAGGAATCGTTATTGCCCTTGTGACACCAGTAATACCGAACAAGCTCTGTATTTGTTACACGTGTATTCGCCTTTGTCCCAGGCAGTTTGTTTCGGTGTTACCTATTTATTCAGCTGCATTCTTTAGTTATTGTCACTTTGCGTCAAGCAAGGTGTGTATGATTTTGGGATGAATGCGGTCAGAAGCGGCCGTGAACTTTTTTAGGGCACTGTCCCGGGGGCTGCGTAAAGCCTTGACTAATTCTGTTTCCTCCCCCTCCCTCCACACACGGACACATACGTCGGGGAGGAGGGGGTCGGTTCGAGACATTCTTGGACCCAGTGCGGAATAAATCTGGGGGAAAAACCTACGCCTGTGAATTATACGCAGGTTTTTTGGGTCCTCACCGAACAGTTGGGCCCCATACAGCCGCACAGATTGCGATAGTTTAAGGGGTTCTACACTATGAAAATTGGATCCTGAGCTGAGATTCGAAACGGGCCCACTGCTCTGCCGTATTGTCAGTAGCGTATGGTGGATAATCAGTACAGATAATTTGGATATTAGTATCCTTAGCGGTTGTGTTGTTCACCCCGGTTTTAGGGTAGACCCGTGTTTACCATCAAGTAAACAGTTCCGAGCTACTATGCCCAACTGTACTGCGATCATGGGACGAACGCCTTACGAGAAAGTGGGGCTGTGGAAACGTCCCATAATGAAGCTACCTTTTGTTCACTAAACACACAGAATTGATGATCATGGCATTTATGACGATGGCGGTTGTAGGACCCAGCGACACCCTACGTGTGAGATTGTGTGCTGTACGATATTTTTGATGGAAGATGCAGCTTGTGAAATATACTCTGTAAGCTGAGGTTAACGGTATTCCTTCGCAGCAAGGCCCTGTTCAGTTACGTTAGGTCAAGATTTTCTTTGCAGAATCGCCTTCATGTTTTGTGTATGTCACTGTATGGGGCATTGTTATTTGAACCTAGTATTGCTGTGTTGCGAATCGCGTGACATGCTTATTTTATGCAAGTAGGATGGATAAACGTGCTTAATTGTGGACCTAATGTTAATATTCTCTTGTTGCAGGTAGGTTTAGTGTAAAGAAGAATCCAGTAGAGCAGGATGAGTTCCCCCATAATTGTGCCCAGTCTCCCCGCAGGATATGACGTGCTGCAGCCGGCACTTGCTACCAAGGTATGTGCATTACCACACTCACTCACTCACTCACTCACTCACGTGCACTGTGGGGTAGGTGTTTCTGTGTTTGCTTGATGAGAACTGCGTGTCATACAGCCTTCTTCGCTGCAGTGACTGAGCGTACTCGATTCCTGCGCGCAAGGTCGATTCACACTCTGCTGTCATGGTACTTGGATTATATTTACCCCACGCTCTTCGGAAGCTATCCATAGGTTTCTGTCACATTTGGGTAGGAGTTGGAATTCTGTTGATTATATAGATTTCGATATTGTGGGCTACGGCCGGTTGCTTTCCTTTGTGCCATCAGACCGTAGAGTGGCAGTGAGGCGGAAGGAAATGCTTGTGGCTTAATTCGAGGCACTGCCCCAAATCTAGCTCTTAAGGACAGAGCAATATGAAGGAATGACTTGACCTCCCCTGTCCGAGATTCGAACATACTACCTACCGAACACGAAAAGCAACCGCGGCGTTCGGTAGCACCGTGTACTCGTAGTCCAATAGGTGGTTAACCCCGTTTCAGAGAAACCCGCTTCTGCCGACCTAAAAAATGCAAGCAGTAGGTTTCTTCGAATCGGCAGTAACCATGTACACTGTGTCATAACTCTCAGAGCCGCAAGGAACATTTTTTACCGCTGTGTGAACCGCAAATATATGTTGGTCTTCGTTTGGGTGAAGTTGAGAAAAGTGAATTTTAAGTGCCAAAAGGTGGCTGTGTTAGAAGTCACGTTTTCTACAGATTGCCACTCAGCCTTTAGACTGCTGAGGAACGTTGAAGTCACAGTGTGACGTATCGTTTTCCGACGAAGTTCATGAGACATATTAAGGCATAATTATCGGTACGTCTCACGCTTACAGTTGCAATTGTGTGTTTCCAGTAATAACTGTTAACAATTCTGGTGCATAACAACAGATTAGCGACATTGAATGTGTTCTATGATACATGGATTTGATTTCCTGAAACCCTTTTTTTGGATCGTGACCACCGTGCAACATGCCATTTCGTGTAAAATTAACTAGACGGTACGGAGTTCCTCTTGATAATTTAATGCTTATTTAGCCAACAAAAATAAGTTTCCCGAATTTTGCAGAACCTTCTCGTTCCTTACCGTGTTCACAAGTGTCTCCCACTGGTCTCTGTTCTGGTCCAGATGTATCCGGTTCACACCCTCCCGTCCAATTTATGTTATACTGATATTAGTATTACTGCCTAGCTAATGCGAGGGTCATCAAGGGCCTTCTTTCCCTCGGCTTTCTTGTCTTACGTTTGTCTGTATTTTCATGCGTGCCACATGCCATGTCCATCTCTACGTCCTTGATTTGATCATTATGTGAACAACTTAACTAACAGATCAGCCAACAAGCCAACTAACTCCACCAAGCAGGGTCCTTGAGAAATTAATAGTTCCTTATATTCTTTAAGAAGTGATACTTAGAATCCCGTGACGGGGGGGATTTACGGAGTTCGTTCTGGGGCGTAGACATTGAGTTCTGAATGCGTAAGCTGTCATTGCGTCCTGCCGCAGACATCGAAAGTAATTCGGCACACGCACGTCACCACTGCACCTCCTGACGTTGCCAAGGCACAGACAGTGCAGCTCCTGAGTCGTGACAACAGGTGGCCTGACTGGCCGACATTCCGGAAGCTGTGCCTGTTGAACGTGAGCGGAAGGGCATGGCCAACTGCTACACCGCGACTGTCTGTCTGGCAACACTCTGGTTCAGATGTTTAAAAATTGCCAAGAAGTGTCCCTACTGGACAGATTTGTATTTCATCTCTAAGTCTGCTAATAGCGCTTAAGTTCTCCTATAGAACACTTCTATAGCCCGGACAGTGTATGTGGCTGTACTGTCTAAATATGGCACGGGTCTCACAATTGTACTGATTACTGATTGTATTGATAGTGTAAGGAGTACTAGGGAATGGTCTTTTTGTTCCGAAATTCTGATACTGCTGCTGTGATGTTACTGTGTCGTGCAGTAAATATACGAACTGTTTTGACATTCTGTCTGTGCTTTGCCCTTTCTTTAACCTTTTAAAGCTTACTGGTTACGTGATGCACCAACAAGTTTAACATTCAAGAACTGCACGCTCTGCCCACACTGTATTTATGTGTTTTGTATTTATCTGAGAACAAACAACGACTTGTGCAACTTACATCATAAACTGATTGGTTTTTATAACAGGGATGAAAAGTGTTTACTGCGTGGCAGGAACTGGGGCTTTAAATTAAGCAGTCTGCGCTGCGTCTTTGAAAGGTTAATTACCTACGCAGATCGTATAGCATTATTCACATTCACCAGGACCGTATGCGGTGTCTCGATTATACAGAACAAAATAATGCAGGCCGCGTGCGTGGTCTGAAGTCTCGTGGCGCAGTGGCAGAGTATGCATGATCTGATTGCATGGCAGTTGAATGTTGTTACGCAGCAGGTTTCTGCGTACTTAACTTTGAAACTCACCTTTCAGTCCTAGGGAACAACACAATGGGTGTATCAGAACAAGTGCTGAACAGCGTACATTGGCAGAGAAAAATGGGGATGGGCGGGTGACGTAATGTGTACGGGGAATGAGGAAAGTTTGCGTTACGAAACGAAACGGAAAGGAAGACGGCTACGTAGAATAGTAAAATGGGTCTTTGTCGGAGAAGTGTGTCAAGGGGGGAAATGGATTGAAGTGGCTGTGGGTAATGCCAAGTATTGGACTGCTGCAACCTCCTCCACTTTCTCGAAGGGGCAGATTTCTTCATCCTCCGAGTAAGTGTAAAATTTTCCAAACGTTCCTGCGTCTTGCAAATGTGTGTGTGTGTATATGTATGTGTGTATTTATTTATCTATATATGTATATGTTGTGTGTGTCTGTGTTACGTATCTATATATCTATATCTATGTGTGTGTGTAGATCCCAGTTCGTCCACCACCCTTGTGCTGTTATCTTCCTACCCCTCGCGTAGGTTAGATGCCCGTATTAAATAATCGGAATGCACGGCACATGGTTTGAAGGCGTCACTGTCTGTTCCAAAGCCACTCGATGGATGGGAACTGCTTACAGCAACGAGGTGGTTGTATGCTGTAGCCGGCAGCATCACGTTACATTTTGCTCAAAGCTACCAGGAGCGTGTCACGTTACTTAACATTGGTTTAACAAAATCCGCTGAACTGTTAGCTGAAGCGCTGTGTGCGGTAATGGGCACGTCGGTGCACTTGACTGACTGTTCGATAGGTTTCTGGTTGCGCAGAAAAATGTGTATTTCTTGATTAAACAGAAGTTGAAATATTAGCTTTGCGTTTAAAACTGCTTTGGCTGGAGAGGGGGGGGGGGATAGGTGGGGTACAGGTCCAGGTTAAGAGCCAGTTGACCCTGGGATATGCGAATCATCGTGTAACAAACCTTACTTCGCGGGCCAAACAAGAATCTCAGTATTTTGGCATTTTGTAGCCATGTTGCACATTTGGATGTAATCCGTGTCGGATCCAGATCTCGGGAGTGCCGAATTCACATCGGTTATCCCTGTAAGTCATTCATATTTATTGTGTCGGCAGTTGTGACGTTCTTCTGCGTGGAAGAGGAGAAAGGAAATAGTGCGGTGGGGGAAATTTTTACGTGCATTGACACTGGTCGTGTAGTGAGAGTGCAACATAACCGCTACGAGTCGATTTTCTGAACACAACGCCAAGCAAACTGTCTGATCGTTACTTCTCTGCCCCTTCATCCAACCAAGTGGACTCGTCCGTCTGCGTGACTCCGCCCAAACGAACGGAAGTGCACGCCACGACTTGTTGCTGGAGGTTTGTGCGGTGAATACCAAGATCCCACCGGGGCGCCTTAAGCTGTGCTTTCCATCTGCTGGCCAATACCACGAACATTCGTAGAGGAAACAGGACAGGCAGTGTGCGTGTAACTTAACAATGAGGCGCGTTCACGTTACCGTTGGTGCCGTAGAAAATAATGTGTTAATATTCTGAGTGTGCATCTGTAGCCTTAGTTATCCAGCATGCAAAGCGCATGAGCCGTATTATATTGTCACCTGTGGCCTGTCTGCTGTACCATATTTTTCCACATTAACTCATAAAAGGCAAGGTTTTGGGGAAAAAAATACTGAACATAAAATGTGTTTTGATTTTCTTTTCACGTTTTGTCTGAAAGATTTCTCATTCTAAGAACAATTCGGCGAGATTCTGTCATAAATGTATACAGGTCTCCATTGAAAGTTCAACAGCAAATCGTTACTTTTGTCGGATTTTAATGAAAATTGAATTTTCTCGACAGATGTTCTAAAGATACTAAAACATGAAATTTCTTGGAAAACCGTCAAGTGGGAGCCAAGTTGTTCCATGCGGACTGCCAGAAGGACAGACTTGGCGAATCTAATAGTCGCTTTTCGGAATTTTGCGAATGCGCCTGAAAAAGGAATAATGTCCATTTGTTGCTGAGATGTGGATTGAGTGTCTTCTTGTAAGCTTGGAGGTGGTAATTATACAGGGTGTTCACGGTGGAGGTATTTGCTTGAGGTACGTTAAGAAACTAAACTATCGAGTTACGAACTTAATGGCTCGTTAAGTAGGCTTTAGTCATATTAACTGTGAAGTAGAAGGTGTCTCATTTCTTCAGCTTGTAAGACAGTTTGCAGTACATGTAGGCTTACCGTGTTGACGTGAACCCACCGTCGTCTAAGTGATGTACGTGTACGAAATACAGCGTTTTATTAGTCAGTTTGAAATGTAATAATCCAGTTCCTGTCTCACAGAGAACACACACTGTGCCTATTATAAAGACAAACCGGCAGGTGTTGTTTAGGGAAATAATCAGCAGTATGTCGTGAAAAACATACGGAACAAACTGTTTGGCAAATTTCAGTGCCTCTTCATAATACGGCTGATGGTGTGCATAATTACCGCTGGGTCTGAAACGTTTAACTCTTGTCCTGAGCCTTCGTGAATTACATTCGTACAGTTCAACTGTTCATTAGGACCCGTTCCTGGACGCCAGGGTATTCCAAGCACTGTCCTTGTGTGAGGGGGTTCCACCGAATATTTTATGCGATACTTTGCGGTTCTTTTGTGTGGCGGTCTGTCTTACGTGATGTGGGACTACGTGTTAGAACGTAGCATTTAAGATGTAAACGATCTCGCAATAGACGACCGGGGTGGCGTAAGCAGTGTAGCGACTCGCTACGGACTGGACGGTCCGAAGTTCGAACCCCTCTGGAGGCGAGATTATCTGGACCAATCCCGACCGTCCCAGAGGCACACCTAGCCTCTCGTTCGGATGGTGCCGGGTCTCTTGCGGGGGTAAAAGTGCCGGGGCGTTGCGCTGACCACCAACTAGCGCCGAGGACGCGTGTAGGTAGACAGCTATACCAGTACCTCCCTTCAGTGTCTTTGCATGTAACGGAGCTGCTATCATCTTTTCCGCTGGAAACTTCGTGTAGCAGAGCCGTTGTCGGAAAGCTGATAGTTTCAACAGTTTACACCTTACGGAGCCCTTGTTTGTGAGAGACCGCCGTTGCTTCGTGTCCTTGTGCAGATGCCTCAAGGCACACTATCGCTCACTATTCCTTTCAGATCAATTTTGGTATTATTCTGCCATATGTGTGTGCAGATCACGATTTAATAGTCCAAAATTCTGTGGTGACTCCTGTTTAGATGTCCAGTAATTACCTTGAAATTAATTTCCTACATAATTACACCTGTTGTTGAGTAGGCGTGTTGATACCATTGGTCTGCTTTCTGATGCATGCGAAGTAAAAAGAGCGTTCGAGGTTGGAGAGTCGAGAGAGTTCTGTTTAAACGCCAATTACATTTTCATAATTGAGTTTTCTCCTTGCGGGTCTTGAGTTGTTTTATATTATACGAAGAGGGCTTAGGGCCACGGTTTAGAATTTTTCTTATTAAATAAACGGAGAAATTTTTTTGTAGGAGACGAACAAGTAGCTGGTTAGGTATCATCTTCATGACGAGATATAGGTCCATACTTGTTCAAGAGCACATCATTTGGGCACACAGATTGTTGGGGTGATTGCCTGCGTGTTATGCTGTTCCGGTAGCTTGCAAGCTAGTAAGGTGGGTGTGTATGTTGCTGTAGGCACGGGCTTTAGTTTTGTGTCATATGGACTAATACCTTTAGACATTGACGCAGTTATTGACCTATTTTATGTTTTCGAAGTCCAGACTTCGCCGCCATATGATTTTCAACACTTAACATTCCCCTCATGTATGGGTGGGTGGAGTAGCTTCACTGCGTAATTGACGCCTAGGGGCTTGAGCTGTGGACACCCCCTGAACAGAGTCATTGCCATGGCTAGTTTAGAGAGCCGTGTGGCGGTGTCGCTTTCGTGCATGTGCATAGTTACATATTTTCTGATTGAGCTTTATGGAAGCTTAGTTGCGTGATCATCAGTCTACAGTTTCTTATGTAATATACCTACTTAGATGAAAACATGTAACTGAAAACAGGCGTCGGAATTGGGGAATATATCGGTCTAAAAAGGAAGAAGTGAAAGGAAACTGGTGGCAGTGGCGTGATGTTTGTCTTCATTCTTTGTGCTCGTCGCGGGGTGTTATTGGGGTGAGCAAAGCGTTGAGGATGAGATGGTCGGTGCAAGTGGGATGCCCGTGCATGATGGGAAATACATCATGGGCGGAAAACCTAAAGAACCTCGGAAGAGGTGGTTGGATAATATTAAAATGGAACTGAATAACATACGCTCTGAGAGTGTGGTCTGAGTAAACTGAACCAGGCACTGCACTTTCGTTTCCCAAAAACTTCGGTGAATTTCTTGAATAGCCGATAGATATTTTTTTTTTTAAAAGACTGTTTTCGTTGTGGTTGGTTAAGTTAGGCATCGTCTTTGCAGAAAGTGTTCCATTCGTGCGTGTGTGTGTGTGACACTGCTGCATTAAACTGCCCGCCGGTATTCTGTATTATAAATCGCAGGTAGTTTGGTATGTATTAGTAAAAGGACGTGGAACCACTTAGTGAAGGATGAGAGTGGGTCGGCCAGAGTCAGATTACGTTAAATAGAGGCGTTGTCGCCAGCATGGTATGCAGCGGCGGTGTGTGCTGAATGTAGCCTGGGAAGGACTGCTTATGCAAGGACGGAACGAATTATGCTGTTGGGCGAATAAATATGGGAGAGTTTTACGTATATCCGTAAATCAGTTCTGTTCACAGTGGCGAGGGATTTTTCAAGATTTGTCAATTCGATGTGATTGCAGTCTGACGGACATTGAGATAAAAACGATAAAGATATAAAGATAAAGATTTAGAAAACGGTTTGAGTATGAATGATTTTTCGAGTCGCACAAATTCGGTTTTTGTTTTAGTGTGAAGAAGTTTTCAAGATCTACAAATCTGACATCATTTAAGTCTGCAGGTTCTGCTAGGTTCACACTGAAAGGAACTGAACACCTATAGGTGGCCGTCTCGTGCATGAGACGGCCACCTATAGGTGTGATGATACCAGAGGCTGTGTAATGCAATTTTGACCTCCTGATAATGAGCGCATGTGCTCGAAACATGTAGAGGCATGAAATAAAACTTATTGTGAAACAAATTTTGTGCATCAGGTTGTTTAAATACTGAGATAAATATACTGAGATGCACGGTCAGCGAAACGTCAAAATTAGATAAGGCAGTTTTGTGAGAGGAACCTAAATTAAGCCACGCCCTCTTCTTTTTTAAAATTTATCACTCATAATTATTGGCCAGTCTGTAGTATTACAGTTGCAGATGTGTTATTACAAACATAAGTCGGCCACGTCTTCCCACTGCAGCATTATTCCAAAGGATCACTTCCCGAGAGGTTTCCCTCACCAGTATTTTGCGCTTTTTCCCTCCAGCTAATCTGTAAGTACAGCCTTCCTCAATCACCTTGGTCTGACATAACACAATTTTATATGGTGTGTGTTCTGGAGGGACCGGGTTCCAAGGTCGATCCGGACAAGTTTTCGCGTGTTCTATTAGCACGTCCGTGCCACGTCCGCCTCATTCTCCTTTCCATCGCTTCTGCTGGCATCGTCTCTTATGGTGAGCTGTATACGATACATGCAATTTGTGCGTCGTGACATAACCATTAACATGTGCCATAATACCAGGCCTGTATTTCGTTCACATGGTTAGAGTTTATCCAGACACGGCAAAGCGTCATGGTGAGAAGTGGAGAACCTAGTTCACAGTAAAGTGCTGGCGAAATTTGGAGCACCATTTATAAAGTGACAAAGGGAACACAGTATTTAATAACTGCGCTTGTGTTTGCGTGCTGCATTAGGCGTTTTTGCATTGTTGCGAAAAGAAGCGATGAGCTTCGCCATGTCCGGCCATTCGTTTCTCTACCTCTTTGTTCACACGTGTCAACGCTGCTCCTAGTGGACGCATTCACGTAAAATTTGATATTTGAGGGCCTTCACAAAAATCTGCCGAGAACCTCCAGATTTTGTTGAAATGGGGAGAAAATATCTCACACGAAGACCTAAGCACGTTTTGTTGTTGATAGCGACATTAAATGGTATCAGGCTGTTGGGGTAGTCGAGGTGGTATAACTTTAATGCGAACGCGCCTCAGTATTAAGTTATACGTACATTGCCAAACTTGTTATTTTACTGATCTGTTGACTGTCGTTCTTTTGATGTTACAAACAAAAATGCGCTTTTGAGAACTTCTTGCATGTCCATTACTAGCCCGTTGGTAATATTGAGCGGAGTACTGGCGAGCTATATAAAACCAGAACTTATTGGTACCGGTTAAATGTATTTTCCACAGCACTTTGTTTTCAGACACCTGCATTTTATGTTGTATTTTAAAAACAACGCTCCATTGAATATAATTGACTCGTAATTTTCAGTGCAGAGTGACACAGCAGTGCGGGTTCATTCTCCGCGTATGGCGGATGGTGGCTCTATTTGTTATGTTACCGTTGATTTATGAACGTTCTGTTCAACATGCCACCGGACATGTGGGCAAAGAGTTACATAATTGTATTCAGTCATCTGTGGATTTCATTAGGGATGGATAGTGAGGTCATTGTCATTGTGTGGGTATCAGCACGTTAAACTTCAGGTTACATATGCCACTACTGGACTGCAGAATGCGTACATGCAACGAGGGACACACCAGGTGTTTATATTTGCACTTAGAGGTCTGTAATTTTGGGTCCGCATGGAAATTGGTGCTTTGCTTGGCTTCAGCCGGCGCGTGGGTGGACTAATTCATTGTGAGGTCAGGTAGTAGAATGCTAGCCAACAGTTATAACTCATAACAGACAAGCAGTTTAAGTTACTACTACTAATATGGCAACATAGATGATGATGGTGATTGGCTTGTCGTGTATGTGTACTAGAGGGTAAAGGTAAAGCAATCCCTTTAGGGGCCTGGACAGGCCCTGATGATTCCAGGAGGTTGAGGCTCCCAGATTGGAAGACAGTCTGCACATGAAGATAGAAAAGTTGCCAGCCCTACGCATCGCCACCTTTACCCCCAGCAAATATACCAGGTGCACATTTCTGTTAGAGGCTGAGTCGATCCCAGGGCCATAGTGCGGCCGGAAGGATTATGGCACCATCGGGAATCGAACTTACGACCTTCCGGTTTGTAGCGCAGTGCCTCACCCAACTGCGTCACCGCGTACAGACTAGAGGGGTAATAAACACAAACGGACTTAGGAAGCTAAGTCAGTCTGCTTAATAAAGCACCACGCCTTCAAAATATATGGCGAAGTGGAGGCATAGCTCCACGTTTTCATAACCTCGAAACTGGATGAACTGGAGGGTGGTGAGTGGTCAAAACTTCACGCCTATGCCGCTTTTCCCCGGCGGTATAGAATCCTCGGTACCAGTTATTTAAGTGGTTGCTTGAACCCCAGAGCCGGTTTGTACACCGGAGAATGGAGTAATTTGTTGTCCCTGTGGGGAATTGAGTTTTGGTTTGTTGTCACTATTGCCGATCGAAGTGTTCTGGCTGTTTGAAGGTGAGTAGTACTCGGATGGCATGCAGACGGTGCAGAGCAGCAGATGCAGGCCATAGAATATAGTCTGCAGTAGGTGGTTTGTACCAGTAGAATAAAATGTGGCGATATACATCAGTACCAGACACGTGGGTTAATAAGTGAAATGTAGATGTATTGCAAAATATCGGTCATGGAGCAATAATAAGCCATTCAGGGATGCAACCCCCCCACACCCTTCCCGGGCAGGAAAAGTGGCTGAGGAAGGCACTTCCACGAATCCACGTGATTGTGCTCGAGTCCCGTTACGTGGCTGTCAGCGTTGCGAGGAACGCAAGGGGCGCTGATGTTTGATGTTTTGTGGACACGCATGCATCTTTTAGTGTGGTGATTGTGTTGCCACCACTGCTGTGCCAGTCGATAAATGGGCAGTATGTTGCTACAGAAATTGGGTTCTGTGAAAAGTTAGGTTGTAGCAGTGTTTGCATTTCATTTGCAGAGTCCACGCGTTTCGATGTTGCTAGTTGTTAGTTTCTCAACAGCAGGCGTGTGAAATACACGACCAGCGATTTGGGTATGGCTGTTATAGGGAAACTGTTTTGTTGCTTGTACTTGGAATTGTATGAGAAATGTACATAACTAGCATGTAACGTAAGCCGTAACTTGGAGGATACGTTGAGGAGAGACTTCTCGTTGTGATGAAGAAAGAATCAAAGGGTACAGCCCGACAACTGCAGCCGAGTTTTATGTTGTCATTTTCTGTATGATTATAAAATTATAGTTACAGGACGCTGCCCCACGTGGCCGAACAACATATTACGGAATCGTTATTTTCACCGGAAGTACTAAACATTTAAACTTTTAACTGTCTAATTTTGACATCTATTTTTTTATGCTTTATGTGGGGTACGCGGTCGCGCAGTTGGTTGAGGCACTGCGCTGCAAGCCGGAAGGTCGCGGTTCGATTCCTGATAAGAGTCATTGGAATCTTTCAGCCCTTCCCCATTATGACCCTGGGGTTGACTCAGCTTTTAACAGATATGATTGCCAGGTATATTTCCTGGAGGTAAAGGAGGTTGGTTCGTAGGGCTGACAACCTTACCACCTTTATGTGCTGATTGTCTTGAAATCTGGGAGCCTCAACCTCCTGGAACCTCAGGGCTTGTCCAGGCCTACAATGGGATTGCTTTACCTTTTTTTAATTTTTTTTAACCTGTGTTCTGTCCAAACGTTTTAATGAATTCGTCTTGTCTTTCGACAAATGTAAAGTTAAGTTCTCAACAAGGCCTGTATATACTGACATGAGCAGTGGTTTAATGTAATTTACATAATCTTGGCACTCTTTGCTTCATGACGGCATTTTTTCCCGTAAGCCTTAACACGTTGCGTTAAAGTTATATAATAATGTAACACAGGGCTTAGCTGTGACTGACGGCCTTTATTCCATTACGCTGTGTAGCTTGCAGGAGTAGTTATCTTGCCTGAACGCAGTAATTTGTGGGCATTGTTAACTCTGTCCTGGGCTTTAGTAGAATTGTATTTTAAACTATACAATTTGTTTATTCGGCAACTTATTGTGTTATTGCTTTCCATTTTATAAGTTTAAAGAAAAGTAAATGATCAGTGTTAGTACCGTGGGACCTGCTTCGCCAGATTCTCCATTCATTTTTTAAATTATCCGTGTTCCCTGCAGTAAGGTATGTATGTATGTATGTATATATATATATATATATATATATATATATATATATATATAT
>Ga0123352_10010271_pt1 | contig 14695 bp, 15 predicted proteins | sample TergutLab28metaG_FD_89700 | JGI IMG/M metagenome (GOLD analysis project Ga0123352, IMG submission 89700) | Labiotermes labralis P1 segment gut microbial communities from Petit-Saut dam, French Guiana - Lab288 P1 | ecosystem: Host-associated > Arthropoda: Insects > Digestive system > Gut ... | reverse complement strand
TAACGAAAATCAGCTATCGGATGTATACAAGTTGATTGACTATAAAAAACGTGCAAAATAGGCAATTAAAAAGGAGTTTTATAATATGAAAATGAGATTTGAAGATAGAAATACGTTTTACGTTTCTGGTTATTCGATGGAAACGAGTGAAGAAACACTTGAAAAAGATTGTGCAGCACTTAGAGAGAAATATGAGGGTCAGTTAAGGGCTGTTTCAGATGATTTATACTTTGTTTCGTTTATGTCAAAAGATGGTGTTGTGGTTTCGCCTATGGCAGAAGGTGGCGTTATGACTTATCTTTTAGGCGTCGAATCAAAAACCCAAATTCCAGCTACCGAAGGTGCAACATGTATTGAAGTGCCTGCCGCTCGCTTTGTGGTAGCCACTGTTCCAGATAATGTACCTATATTAGCCACATGGCATGAATTTTTTGAAAAAGGAATACCAGCTTTAGGTGCCGCCATTGATTTGGAGTATAATTTTTATCTTGAGTCTTTTGATAAAAACGGTACTTGTGAATTATGGATTCCAGTGATAAAATCTGATGTATAGGGATTGTTTGATATAAGCTTAGCTAAATAGGCAAAGAAGCAATTAATAAATTGTCTCTTTGCCTATTTAGATTTTATAGCCCAAGACGTGCAAACACATCTCCGTCTGATATAAGGCTGGTTTCTACAAACCCAAGTGATGCGTACAATTTTCGCACTACTTCGTTGGATAGTTCATAAGATACAGCTATCAAGTTAGCTTTCCCTTGTGGAAACGACTTAAGAAGCTCTATAATTTTTATAAGAGACTGTCTGCCAAGCCCCTTACCTTGATGTTTTTCATCAATCATAAATCGGAAAAGGTAGTAGCCAGTTTTGTCTCCAAAATTTTTATTAAAAAAGTTATCTTCATCAAGTTCGACAAATTCAATCATTGCGAATCCTATAACTTCATCGTTATTGTATATAGCAAAAGGCATGTATGGTTTCTCGTTATTGATTACATTTGCATAAGCTTCTGCCAAGCTGTATACATTAGATGATAAAAAATTTTCTTGACCACTCGCTACCTTTAACTCTATTACATCATCAAAATTATCTTCGGTTATTTTGCGTAGTTCAATCATTATGTGCTCCCTTTTAGTTAATATAGTTGAAAAGCTTTAATGGTACATAATAAACATTTCTTCAATAGAAAGTTTGCTTTTTTCATCAGGTTGCTTTGTTGGAACTCCAAAAGGCATTTGGGCAATTAATTTCCATTCGTTTGGAATTTTCCATGTTTCTTTAACTGCACTATCAATAAGAGGATTATAATGTTGCAATGAGGCACCAAACCCTTCTATCTGTAAAGATGTCCAAATCATATATTGCAAAATGCCATTCGCCTGTTGTGCCCAAATTGGGAAATTATCACTATAAAGTGGAAATTTATGCTGCAAGCCATTAACAACTGTTTCATCATCAAAATACAAAACTGTTCCATAACCATTAGCAAATGAAGCAATTTTATCTTCAGTTTGCTGCCAATTTTCAGGCTTTACAACTTCTTTCAGTGCCTCCATTGTTAGGCTCCATAATTTTTTGTGATGTTCATCAAGTAGCAAAACTACCCTTGAACTTTGAGAGTTAAACGCCGAAGGAGCATGTAACATCGCATCCTTAATAACTTCTGCAATGCGTTCATCTTTTACTTTAGATTCAGGACTGATACTATAAAACGAACGCCTTTCTTTTAAAGCCGAATAAAAATCTTTTGACATAATTATTTTCCTTTCATTAAAAGTTGAATATATCACAAGTTTATAAAAGAGGTGACTATAAGCCACCTCTTTTTAATAAAAACTTATTATCTTTCGTTTACTGCCCCAAGAGCTGCATGAGCCGCTGCAAGTCTTGCAATTGGTACTCTAAATGGTGAACAAGAAACATAGTCAAGCCCTACATGGTGGCAGAATTCGATTGAATAAGGGTCGCCCCCATGCTCGCCACAAATACCAAGTTTAATATCTGGTCTTGTAGATTTACCGCGTTTGCAAGCAATATCAATAAGTTCGCCAACACCTGTGCGATCTAAGCGGGCAGTTGGGTCTACTTCGTAAATATTATTGTCTATATAATCGTTTAGAATCTTACCAGCGTCATCACGAGATAAGCCGTAAGTAAGTTGTGTTAAGTCGTTAGTACCGAACGAGAAGAACTCAGCTTCTTTGGCAATAGCATCTGCTGTTAACGCTGCACGAGGAATTTCGATCATAGTACCAACCATATATTCAATAGTTGTTCCCATTTTTTCGAATACTTCTTTCGCCGTTTCGTCAACAATATTTTTAACAAATCTGTATTCTTTAATTTCGCCAACAAGCGGAATCATAATTTCAGGATGAACATTAAAACCTTTGTTTTTCTTAACTTCGATAGCCGCTTCTAAAATTGCTCTAACCTGCATTTTAGTTATTTCAGGGAAAGTTACTGAAAGTCTACATCCACGGTGCCCCATCATTGGGTTGATTTCGTGCATTGCAGCAGCTTTTGCTTTTAATTCTTCTACAGTTTTGCCTGTGATTCCTGCAACAACTTTATAGTCTTCTTCAGAATGAGGAACAAACTCATGTAAAGGAGGGTCTAAAAGCCTGATTGTAACAGGGCGGCCTTCCATAGCTTCATAAATTTCAACAAAGTCTTTCTTTTGGAAAGGCATGATTGATTCAAGAGCCGCTTCTCTTTCTTCTAATGTATCAGACATAATCATAGCTCTAAATTTAGGTATTCTGTCAGGCTCGAAGAACATATGCTCTGTACGAGTAAGGCCGATACCTTCTGCACCAAATTCTAATGCTTTTCTAGCATCTTCAGGAGTGTCCGCATTTGTTCTAACTTTAAGTTTTCTATGCTCATCTGCCCATTTCATAAGCTTTTCAAAATCGCCAGAAATTTCAGATTCAACAGTTCCGATAACTTCATTGTAAATAAGGCCAGTAGAACCGTCGAGAGAAATAAAGTCGCCCTCTTTAATCGTGCATCCAGCAAGCTCAAAAGATTTTGTGCCCATTTTAATTTCTTCACAACCAGAAACGCAGCAAGTGCCCATTGCACGTGCAACAACTGCCGCATGTGAAGTCATACCACCTTTAACCGTTAAAATACCTTGAGATGCAGCCATGCCTTCAATATCTTCAGGAGAAGTTTCGTTTCTAACTAATATAACTTTTTCGCCTCTATCGTGAGCATCTTTCGCATCTTTAGAAGTAAAGTAAACTTGCCCGCAAGCAGCACCAGGAGATGCTGGAAGAGCTTTTCCGATAGGTTTTGCCAAAGCAATAGCCTTAGGGTCAAAAGTTGGGTGTAAAAGTTGGTCTAACTGCTTAGGGTCAACCTTTAAAACAGCTTCTTTAGTTGTGATTAAACCTTCATCAACAAGCTCAACAGCAATTCTTAAGGCAGCAGCAGCAGTTCTCTTGCCGCTACGAGTTTGAAGAATATAAAGTTTGCCGTTTTCGATAGTCATTTCCATGTCTTGCATATCTTTGTAATGCTTTTCGAGTTTATCAGAGTAACCTAAAAATTCTCTGTAAACTTCTGGCATATCTTTTTCTAACTCTTCAAAGGGCTTAGGAGTACGAACGCCCGCAACAACGTCTTCACCTTGTGCATTGATCATATACTCGCCATAAATTTTGTTTTCGCCAGTTGCTGGGTTACGGCTGAAAATAACACCCGTTCCAGAAGTTTCACCCATATTACCAAATACCATTGATTGAACGTTAACAGCAGTTCCCCAGTCGTAAGGAATATCGTTCATTCTTCTGTAATAGTCAGCACGAGGGTTGTCCCACGATCTGAAAACCGCAGCGATAGACTCATATAATTGGCCTTTAACATCGCTTGGGAAGTCGTCGCCATGCTTATCTTTGTAAATTTTCTTAAATGTTGCAACGAGTTCTTTCAAATCTTCTGTAGACATTTCTAAATCGTCTTTATAGCCTTTAGAAGTTTTAAACTCATCTAAAACTACTTCAAAATAGTGCTTAGAAACGCCGATAACAACGTCTGAAAACATCATGATAAATCTTCTATAAGAGTCGTATGCAAAGCGTGGATTGTTTGTAGCTGCCGCTAAACCTTCAACCGCTTCATCGTTAAGACCTAAATTTAAAACAGTGTCCATCATGCCAGGCATAGAAGCACGAGAACCTGAACGAACAGAAACTAAAAGCGGATTTTTAGTATCGCCAAATTTTTTCTGAGAAATTTTTTCAAGCTCTTCAATCGCTTTGTCAACCTGAGCTTTAACTTCATCGCTCATAACTTTGCCGCTTGTGTTGTATAAAGTACAAGCCTCTGTAGTAACTGTGAATCCTTCCGGAATAGGAAGACCAAGGCTTGTCATCTCAGCAAGGTTTGCACCTTTGCCGCCTAAAAGCTCTTTCATCTTTCCAGTTCCCTCTGAAAACATATAAACATATTTTACACTCATTGTAAAACCTCCTGTGTCTTTTGTGTTGCTCTAAAGATAATTATAACATATTTTGCTATGGTAATACAATCATTTTTCAAATAATACAGAAAGTTTTTTTTGCCTCTTCAAAACATTAACAATAACGTTTGCAATTTCAAAATCGACCATGCTATGGATAACTGAGCCAAGCCCAACTAACAGCAAAACAGATGTAAAAAATCCACCGCTATACCAAGCTTCTGCCATATTTCCGCCAAAGTAGAAAATACTCACAACCACCACTTCACATGCAGCGTGAAGTAGCCCAACCCAAAATGAGAAAAACCTAAGCTTAACAAAAGAAAGTTTTTTACGTTTAACTTTTACTCTATGTAAGTAATACGAGCCTGCTAAAGCAAATATAACGTGAGTAAGTGCCCTAAGCACTACAATTGTGGGAACTGCTGTGAATTGAAAGCCAACAGTTGTGCCAAGTGCTACAGCCACAGCCATAGATGGAGAAATAAACATGGCTACAAAAATAACTGTGTGAACTGCAAGGGTGAAAGAAGCAGGAGTTAATAAAACTCGTGGAGCAAACATAGGTATCATCGTACCTATTGCAATTAATAAACCAGCTAAACATAGCTTAAAAACATTATTCTTCATTAAAGAAGACCTCCTTGGATATTATATCTATACATATGTCATGACATATATAAATATACAAGAAAGTCTAACCTTTGTCAAGTGTTTTATTCACAAAATAAATATCCTGCATTTTTTAAGTCTTTACATATTTCTTTAAAATGACTCTCATCACGGCAGGCAATAGTATGTAAGTGCACACCTGAGGTAAGCTCTGATAATAATTTAGCATCAGAGGTTTTAACTTTTTCTAAAAACACATCTACATCTCTTCGGCTTTGAAGGTTTAAGTTGCCTGTAATTTCGCCATATACATCATGTTCGACTGTAACATCAAGTATCGTAGCACCCAAATCAACTATTGTGTATAACTCTTGAACTGTATCCTTTGGCATGTGCTGGCAAGCTATTTTACCTAAATACTGGCTAATTTTAGGGGTTATATATCCTCTTGCTGTAGCGATGATTTCATTGCCATGTGCCCTTAAAAGGGCAATATCACCAACAATAATTTGCCTGCTTACACCTAGTTTGTTTGCAAGCAAAGAAGCACTCAAAGGTGTTTCTGATGTGCTAATCATATCTAAAATTTTTTTTCGGCGCGCGTTAGCTTCCATAACAAATTACTCCATTTTAACATTTTCTAAAAGCCATTTAGCAACAGCATTATCGCCACTTTTTCCAATAATGTCTGTAGCAATGTTTTTTATTGCTTGTGCTGCGTTTGCAGTTGCATAGCTTTCGTCACAAAATTCAAACATTTCTATATCGTTTAATCCATCACCAAAACAAATAACCTTATCTGCTTTAGTTAGCTCCTTAAGCTTTTTCACAGCCTCACCCTTACCTGTGTTTTCTGGAAAAACTTCAAGCCAATATTCGTCTTGGTTGTATATATCTCGTTGAAAATAACAAAGAAAACCCTTGTTATGAAATAAATTTGCTAAAACGCCAATTTTTTCACTCTCTGATATTACTAGGATATTAACAGTTTCGCCAACCTTTAGCTCCTTTTTAGAATCGACAGGGCAAAGCCGCATATCACCTTGTCTTGATGCCAAGAAATTTAAAACTCCGAAAGACTCTTTCGAAGCTTCCCAAAAAACTCTTTCTTTTCCATCTTCACAGGCAAAAACTAAAGGATTGTGCCCGTGTTCTATAAGCGTATCAACAATAAAATCTCGTTCAGATTTAGTAAAAGAAACAGTTTCTTTAATTTCGCCTGTTTTGGGTTCTGCCAAATAAGCACCGTTTAAAACTGCAACGGGTAGCCTTAAATCAAGCCCACTTGTAACGACGCTGGCACTAGAAAAAGAGCGAGCCGTTGCATAGGTAAATAACATTCCGTTGTTTACTAAATTGTTAATAATTCCAATGGTTTCTGGTGGGAGTTTGGCATATTCGTTTAAAAGTGTTCCATCTAAATCAGAAACATATAGAGTTTTCATAAATTAACCCTCTCTAAAAGCCATTTTGCGACTGCATCTTCTGTATGTTTTTCAATAACACCAGTTGCAATATTTTTAAGCTCTTGTACGGAGTTTTCGGTTGCATAGCTTTCGTCGCAAAACTTAAACATTTCTATATCGTTAAACCCGTCGCCAAAGCAAACCACCTTGTCTGCTCCAGCCATTTCTTTAAGTTTTTTTACGGCTGTGGCCTTATCTGTGTTTTCTGGGTAAATTTCAAGCCAATACTGTTTTTCATAATACATGCTTTTATAAAAATAACAAGAAAAGCCTGCATCAATAAACATTTTTTGAAGTGGACCGATACTTTCGTTTTCAAATTTTACAATTATTTTTGAAACATCTAAATCGGTAACCTCTTCTTTTGAAACAACATTGTAATACTTTTGCTCTACGCCATCAACACATGTGTAAACTAAGGCGTGGCAACCATTTTCAGAAAGTGTTTCGATAATAAAATCTCGTTCGTATTCTAAAAAAGAGCTTGCTTTAATAATCTTGCATGTTTTAGGCTCTACCAAATAAGAGCCGTTTGCAAGAATTAGTGGAAGCCTCAAATCAAGCCCGCTAGTAACTTCTTTTGAACTATCAAAAGAACGGCCTGTTGCAATAGTAAACAGCATACCTTGGCTTACCAAATTGTTAATAATTTCAATAGTTTTCGATGAAAGTTTTGCATGCTCATTTAAAAGTGTGCCATCCAAATCAGAAACATATAAAGTTCTCATGATTAAAACCTTATTTTTTCTTGGATATATGCAACAAGGTTTTCGATTTTAACTCTTTCTTGTTCCATCGAATCTCTGTCGCGAACAGTTACCGAACCATCTTCAACCGACTCGAAATCGTATGTTATACAAAAAGGCGTTCCAATCTCGTCTTGCCTTCTATATCTTTTGCCGATAGAGCCAGATTCGTCGTAGTCACAGTTAAAGTATTTAGAAAGTTCACTATAAATCTCACCAGCACCTTCTGCAAGTTTTTTAGAGAGTGGCAAAATTGCAGCTTTTATAGGAGCTAAGGCTGGTGAAAATCTTAAAACCGTGCGGATGTCGCTATCAGCAACCTCTTCTTCATCATATGCTTCGCAAAGGAAAACAAGCGTAACTCTATCTGCACCCAAAGAAGGCTCAATGCAATATGGGATGTATTTTTCATTCGCATCTTGGTCGAAATAAGTCATATCCTCGCCCGACTCGGTTTGATGTGCCTTAAGGTCGAAATCTGTTCTCGATGCAACGCCCCAAAGTTCGCCCCAGCCAAACGGGAATAGATAATCTATATCAGTAGTTGCGTTAGAGTAGTGAGAAAGTTCTTCTTCGCCATGGTCTCTAACTTTTAAATTTTCTTCGTTTATTCCTAAAGATAATAGCCAATCCATGCAGAATTTTTTCCAGTATTCAAACCACTTAATTTCTTCGCCAGGTTTACAGAAAAATTCAAGTTCCATTTGCTCGAACTCTCTTGTTCTAAAAATAAAATTGCCCGGGGTTATTTCATTTCTAAAAGATTTACCGATTTGACCAATACCAAAAGGCATCTTTTTTCTCGTTGTTCTTTGAACATTTTTAAAATTAACAAAAATACCTTGAGCCGTTTCAGGGCGAAGGTAAACCACATTTTTAGCATCTTCAGTAACACCTGCATGAGTTTTAAACATAAGGTTAAACTGTCTAATATCTGTAAAGTTGTGCTTGTTGCAAGAAGGGCAATTTACGCCTTTTTCTTTAATGTATTCAGCCATTTGCTCGTTACTCCAAGAGTCAACAGGTTCTTCAACTTTTTCGCCTTTTTCAGCCATATAATCTTCAATGAGCTTGTCGGCTCTAAAACGTTCTTTACATTCTTTGCAGTCCATCAAAGGGTCAGAAAAGCCGCCAACATGCCCACTTGCAACCCAAACATTAGGGTTCATAATAATGCCAGTGTCAACCCCAACATTATGCGGGTTTTCCTGCACAAATTTTTGCCACCATGCTTTTTTTATATTATTTTTAAGCTCTACGCCCAAAGGCCCATAATCCCAAGTATTTGCAAGGCCGCCGTATATTTCAGAGCCTGGATACACAAAACCTCTGTTTTTTGATAATGCAACTATTTTTTCCATAGTTTTTAAAGCCATAATTTTTCCCCATTTCCATATGATTGTATACTTAATAATTTACCATAATATGCGGATTGTGTCAACTAAAAAAGGCGGATATAAATCCGCCTCTATATAATTTTTATTCACAAACCGAAATCAAGAGGGATTTATTCCCTCGCAGATTAAGCCACTACCGTCGTGCCGCATTCACCTTTAAGGGCATCTGCTGCTCTTTCTAAAGATGTGATAATCGCATGCTTGTTTTTGCCATTTTCTGTAAACATATAAGAAGCCATAACTTTAGGCAACATGCTTCCCGGAGCAAAGTGCCCTTCTTCACAATATTTCTTAGCTTCTGAAACCGTTGCTTGGCTTATAACCGTTTCATTTTCTTTTTGATAATTCAAGAAAGCATTATCAACAGCAGTTAAAATTATTAACATATCTGCATCTATAAGTTTTGCCATATGAGAAGCGGCAAAATCTTTATCAACTACGGCATCAATGCCAACCATTAAGCCATTTTTTTCGGTAACGGGAATACCACCACCACCACAAGCAATAACTACACGCTTATTTTGTAAGAGAAGCTCAACCGTTTCTTTTTCCATTATGTCAACAGGCATTGGCGAGGCTATCATGCGTCTAAAACCACGGCCAGCATCTTCACCATAAAAATCGCCCGTTTCTTGCATTAGTTTTATTGCAGTTTGCTCATCATAATAGCTGCCTATTGGTTTTGTTGGCTTTAAAAATGCTGGGTCGTTAGCATCTACAACGATTCTTGTAACTAGTGTGCTTACAGGCCTATCAGTTATTTTGCGAGCGAAAAGCTCTGTTTCTATCGCTGCTTGCAAGTGAAAGCCGATATAACCTTGGCTCATTGCAATGCACTCAGGAAACGGCATGTTTGGCGTTATATTTTGTTTTTCGCACTCATCAAATGCTTTTTTAATCATGCCAACTTGCGGGCCATTGCCGTGGCTTATTAAAATTTCATGCCCATCTTGAACCAAATCTGCAATTGCTTTTGCAGCGATTTTTACTTTTTCCATTTGCTCCAAAGAATCATTACCAAGTGCGTTTCCACCCAGTGCGATAACTATTTTTGACATTATACATTCTCCTCCAAGTTGCAATATTCGCTCATATAGCTTTCCATGCGTGACTTTAATTCATCGTCTATTAAAATTTTGCCATCTAACGGCTGATTGTGTAAATGTTTAAGTACATCTTTTACGTTAACGATAGGATGTGTAACAATACCAAACTCTTTTTTAATTTCTTGAATTGCTGTAAACTCCGAATTTTGCCCTTTTTCCATGCGATTTACGGAAACAATAAGAGCCTCAACCGTTGCACCAGTTTGCTCTATAATTGGCAAAACTTCACGAATGGCAGTGCCTGCGGTGATAACATCTTCGATAACGATAACTTTGTCGCCAGAAGATAATTTATGACCAACAATTTCGCCACCTTCGCCATGCGTTTTTGCTTCTTTGCGGTTAAAGCAATATTTTATGTTTATCCCGTGATGTTTAAAAAGTGCGATTGCTACAGTTATAACAAGTGGAATTCCCTTATATGCAGGGCCAAAAAGCACCGTTTCTTCTGTTATGTTGCAGTTTTTCATAATGCAATGGGCATAAAATTCGCCAAGTTTTGTGATGGCTTCACCATCGTTATATTTTCCTGTGTTTACAAAATACGGCGTTTTGCGACCACTTTTTGTAGTAAAATCACCAAATGTAAGAACCTCGGCTCTTGCCATGAAGTTGATGAAGTCTGCTTTATAGTCCATGTACTTAATTCCTTTCTATCAGTAGGTTCAACTTTCCACGTTATCAGTATAACACAGAAGTTACCCTCAAAAGTCTCAAATTTGTTTCAAATTTTTTAATGCCTTTTAAGTTACTAGCGGCAGAGCCGCAAAAGTCTAAATGCCGTTGCCCTTCGGGACAACGTTAATAATTTGTTTCAAATTTTATTTTAGATTTTCGTTCAAGTCTTTTTTCATTGCAATAACTGCTTCACGTGCAGCATCGCCAACATTATTTTCTCCGAAACATGAATCTTTTTGCCAAGCAGCAGTAATTCCGCGAGATGAATTTACAATACAGCCAATTCCATTTGTATCAAAGAAGCCTTGCAAATCTTTACCAGAACCACCCTGAGCCCCATAGCCTGGTACAAGGAAAAATGTGTTTGGCATACGATTTCTTAAATTTTGACCTTGAGCAGGGTGCGTTGCACCAACAACTGCTCCAACTTTACTATATCCATGTTTGCCAATTAGATTTTTGCCCCAGCTAGAAACCATGTCTGCCATATGTTCATAAACGCTTAAACCACTTTTAAGTTCTAAATCCTGCAAATCGCCGCTGCCTGCATTGCTGGTTTTAACTAGGATGAAAAGGCCTTTTTCTTGGGTTTCGCAGATGTCTGTAAAAGGTGTGATACTATCGCCACCAAGATATGGGTTAAGTGTTACAAAATCTTCTTGCCAAGGATCAAATTTATCGCCAAAAACCTCAACTCCTCCAATGTGAGAAGCGTAAGCCTCTGCTGTTGAAGCAATATCGCCACGCTTTATATCGCCAATTATTATAAGGCCTTTTTCTTTTGCGTAATTTATTGTTTCGATATAGGCTTTAACTCCAGCATTGCCAAACCGTTCATACATTGCAATTTGTGGCTTAACGGCAGGAACGATGTCATAAACTGCATCAATAATCTCACGGTTAAACTTAACTAATGCCTTTGAAACTGCATTTAACGGGCATTTATATTCTTCTCGTGATTTTTTTACAATTCTTTCTGGAACCATTGAAATTGTTGGGTCTAGCCCCACTACGATGGGTGAATTTAGCTCTGTTATTCTGTTAATTAAATTATCAATCATACTAAAGTACCTCCTAAAGGGAGTATTCATTCAAAGTGAAAAAGATGATTTAGCCTAGCGTTTTGAAAAAACGCAAGCGTAAAAAATCAACTTTTTCACATCAAAAATGCTCCCGCCTTGTAAGTGATATTGCCACGATTAACCGTTAGCATTGTTTTACCGTAAATTTCCATGCCATTAAATGGCGTGTTTTTGCCTTTAGACACAAATTCTTGGCTGTTGATGACATATTTATCTTGAATATTAAATATTGCGAAATTTGCAACATTCCCAATAGATATGCTAGTGTTTATATTAAGTAATTTCGCAGGATTTACGCTCATAAGATTAACAAGCTCTGCCAAAGAAATATAACCTGTCTTTACAAGTGTTGTGTAACACACCGCGAATGCTGTTTCTAGCCCAACAATGCCAAATGGTGCTTTTTCAATCTTTTGAGCCTTTTCCTCTTCCGAATGTGGAGCATGGTCGGTTGCTATATATTCTATTGTGCCGTCTTTCAAAGCTTCTATTATAGCCTGCCTGTCGTTTTCGGTGCGAAGTGGGGGATTCATCTTTGCATTTGACCCATGTATTAATACCGCCTCTTCTGTTAGAGCTATATGGTGCGGCGTTACTTCAGCCGTAATCGGAAGGCCATCACATTTTGCTTTACGTATGAGCTCAACACTTTCTTTTGCACTAATATGTTGTATGTGCATATGGCAGCCCGTTTCTTTAGCGATTTTAACATCACGCTCTACAATATCCGACTCAACGCTATTTTTAATGCCAACAAGCCCAAGTTTTCTAGAAACTTCACCCTCATTTATAACTCCACCGATGTTTGTATCATGGTTTTCGGCATGGTCGGTTATAAACAGGTCATAGTTTTTAGCACGTTTTGATGCTTCTAGCATAAGGCTATAATCCATCAAGGTTTTGCCATCGTCTGATAAAGCACAAATTCCGCCTTTGGCTTCCATCATGCCGCTATAATCCGCCAATTCCTGCCCATTTTCGCCTTTGCTCAAGGCCCCAACAACTGCCAATTCAACAAACTCGGTTTCTTTAGAGCGAACAAGTTCAACCGTTTCCTTATTATCAACAACAGGAATAGTATTCGGCATAGGGCAAACTGTTGTATATCCGCCTCTTGCGGCAGCCTTGCTGCCTGTTTCTATATCTTCTTTGTGGGTTAACCCAGGGTCTCTAAAATGCACATGCAAGTCAACAAGTCCCGGTGTTATAATCATCCCACTCGCGTCGAAAAATGACAGTTCTTTTGAACCATTTAAGTCATCAAGGTTTGCAAAGAAGCCATCTTTCACGTAAATATCACGTATTTCGTCAATACCATTTTGCGGGTCGATAACCCTGCCATTTTTTATTATGATATTCATTATTGTGAAACCTCAGCTATATTATCGCAGTATTCACAGCGGTATCTGCCCGATTCGTCAAACAAGTGGAAAATATGTGGCTCGTTTTCAATCGAAGTAACGCATCTCGGATTTTTGCAAACAAATACATTTTTTATAGTTTGCGGAAGTTGAAGTGTAACCTTTTCAACTCTTTCAAAATTTTCTATGATGTTTACGGTTGCATTATGGTCGATAACGCCTAAAACATTATAGTCAACATTATCAATATTTTGAAGCTTAATAATATCTTTGCGGCCATGTTTTTTACTAATTGCGTTCATAATAAGAGCAACGGTGTTTTTTGTTGTGTCTATATTAAGATGCTCTAAAACCTTAATTCCGTAGCCTGCACGAATATGGTCTATAACAATTCCTTTTTCAATTCCATCTATTTGCATAGTTAAGCCTCCTCTTTATTCAATTCCTAAAAGTTTCATGATTAGTGCCATTCTAACAAACATGCCATTTTTAGCTTGCCTGAAGTATGTTGCCCTTGGGTCCGAATCTACATCAGTTGAAATTTCGTTTACACGTGGCAATGGATGAAGTATCATCAAGCTTTCTTTAGCGTGGCTAAGTTTTGCTTTATCAAGTATGTAAGTATCTTTTAGCCTGATATAGTCTGCCTCGTTAAAGAAGCGTTCTCTCTGCACACGCGTCATATAAAGCACATCAAGATTTGGAAGTGCTGCCTTTAAATCAAGAATTTCTTCAAAGTCTGCTCCCGCTCTTTTCATTTCTTCCCTAACATATTCAGGAATTTTAAGCTCTTCTGGTGAAATAAGTACAAATTTAACGCCTTTGTAGCGTAAAAGTGCACGGATTAGCGAGTGAACCGTTCTACCAAATTTTAAATCGCCGCAAAGCCCAACCGTGGTGTTTTCAAAGCTACCTTTTTCGAGCTTTATTGTAAGAAGGTCTGTTAAAGTTTGCGTTGGGTGTTGATGCCCACCATCACCAGCGTTTACAACAGGAATGTCTGAATACTTAGATGCAATAATTGCCGAGCCTTCCTTAGGATGTCTCATAACGGCAATATCTGCATAGCAAGCAACTGTGCGGATAGTATCTGCGATGCTCTCGCCTTTTGCAACGGCAGAAGAATTAGGCTCTGAAAACCCTATAACCTGCCCGCCCAAACGGAGCATAGCAGCCTCGAAAGAAAAGCGTGTTCTCGTACTTGGCTCGTAAAACAGTGTTGCGAGTAATTGCCCTTTGCACACCTCTGCATAGTTCTTAGGGTTTTTGATAATGCGTTCTGCCAGCTCGAAAATATCATCCATTTCAGCCACAGAAAAATTTAAGGGTTCTAATAAATGCCTGCCTTTTAATTCCATTTTGAAACCTCCACTCTAAAAATAAAAGCTCCCTCAAACGAGGAAGCTTAAAAAATAAAATAAACAAAAGATAAAATAGTAATAATAAAAATAGAAAAGATATTTTGCCAATCAAAACGATTCTTTTTCATCTTTTCCACCCCTTCTAAAATTACTAAGAAACATTTTATCAGATTTTTTTGAGGTTGTCAAGTAAAATTTTTAAGTTTTATATAAAAACTCCCCCGCTATTAAAGCAATAGAAAAATAGTGGGGGAGTCTTTTTGGGTTTAAGCTAGGAGAGTTACCTACAAAAATCAAATATCATAAATTAATTGCCAAGGAAGATATTTAAAAATGAATTTTTATTAAAGGCAAAGAAGACCTCCGTCTCAAAAATTTGCTTGCAAATTTTAGGCGGCGGGGTGCATCTTTGTTTGGG
>Ga0123352_10010269_pt1 | contig 14696 bp, 5 predicted proteins | sample TergutLab28metaG_FD_89700 | JGI IMG/M metagenome (GOLD analysis project Ga0123352, IMG submission 89700) | Labiotermes labralis P1 segment gut microbial communities from Petit-Saut dam, French Guiana - Lab288 P1 | ecosystem: Host-associated > Arthropoda: Insects > Digestive system > Gut ... | reverse complement strand
ATCAAGTTACGCACGCGATGGAAGGAGAAATATATGAAAAAAATAAAACCAAAGCACTTGATTTTTATCTTAATTCCGATAATACTGGTGGTCGGCGCGCTAGTAGTTACATATCACAGAGCCCCGTCAACAATTGCTTCCGCGCTTTGGCAACCGGAATTTTCGGACGGTATTTTTACCGGTCCGGAAGTTGTCACTGCCTTTGACGCTTATCGCAACCGTACACTGACTCATACCAGACCCAGTGCCATAGGTGACGACGATGTGAAATTGGTCTTTCACACCGATGATTATGCCCGATTTGTCAACAAGGCCGACGGATATGCAGTCACTCTGCCCAAACCGTTTACGCCTGATTTCCGTTGGAGCGCCATACGTTCACGGTTTACGGGCAACGACTTTATCCTCAACATAACGCTGGAAACAGGAAACCCTTACGGCAACAACGCAAACAGCTGGGAAATATATCGTTACGAATGGCTGGAAATGTACCTTGTCAGTGACGAATTCTTGGAAAACAACAACTTGTCGCGCACGCGCCACAGTGTTGATACCGAAAGCATGCCGGGTTATACAATCTATTTATACACAATGCAGATTAACGACCGTCCCAATATTGAGTTCAGATACTATAATATTGCCGCGATACGCCAAAACGGCGAGTATGTCCGTTTTGTTTTACTGCACCACAAGTCAACCGTGCCCGACAACGATAGGTTTGACAGCATTCTCCAATCTTTCCGTTCATTCGAACCGTCAGGCACAGCGCAAAACGATCCTACACCCTTTATTCCGATTGTCAATGAAAATTGGAGCGAGGAGACCAGGTCATATTACGAGCTTCTGCGCAATCAAGACACCGTGGATTGGGGCTTCTTTACCAATGTGCTGATTGATACCCCATTTGAATATGAGTATCGGCTCCATCAATTGAGAGCACGTCAAGACTTTTTGCAGAATGCTTTTGAGCATACCTTTCAAATTATGCCCACTTATGTACATGTAGGCGGCGGCGGTCAGCGTCACGGCTTCCCCACCCGCATGGCAACGGAGGTTGCCGGTGGTAACGGATTTAACGGTCGGCCGGTCATTCAAGTGAGTTATCAATTTACCATAAGCAACAACGATCCCAGCTTGTTTCACGGCTATACACCGGTATTTAATATACTGAATGGCGATTATGATGACAATTTCCGCCTGCTGGCACAGGAGATAAAGGCATATGGCTACCCTGTGCTCTTCCGCCTAAATAATGAAATGGACTCCGACTGGGTCAGTTACAGTGCCATTAAGAGCCTGCTGTGTACCGATATTTTTGCCTGGGGCTGGGCGCACTTGTACAATATTTTTGAAGAAGAAGGCGTTGATAACGCCATATGGGTGTTTGAGACCGCGGGCCCGGACGCTATTCCTAACAGCAGTTGGGGGCACGGCTTTAACTATCTGCCCCACGACATGAGCATGATGCACATTCTCAGCGTTATCTCTTACGAAATGGGCAACAACGCTTCGTATATGCTCAGCGCTGGCACATTCGCCAACCGCTTTCAACGGGTATATGAGCGCACTATGCCGTATTTCTCAGAATTCCCATGGGCAATTGGCGAGTTTGCTTGCGGTTCGGGCGGCGAGTGGAATGACACCGAACGCTTCCGTAATGCAAGCCATCAGGCCATTTGGGTCGAGGAAATGTTTGACGTTTTCAACAACCCGGATCACCCCGCCCATGAATATATCAGAAGAATCAAATTTGCCGTTTGGTTCTCCTCCAACGACGTTGCCTACCACAATGGGGTGCGACTTGTGACAAACCAGCTCCGCATTGAACCGCACTTGGAGTTGACACTTGAATCATTCAGAAGAGGATTCGCCGCCGGTCAGTCCGCACCATTTTCACCCATTATCCGCGAAGAGCTGCCCGTCACCGGCGATTACCTCAGGCTGCGCGGTATTGATGAGTGGAGCAGTCATTCAGGCGGTCACCCCGGACATGATAACGGAATTACAATTACAGAAAATCCCGATGGCGGGCTGATTTTTACGTCAAGCGGCACTCACGGCTGGCCCAATATTGTGACTTGGTCGGCCAATCCGAAAACTATACCACAAGCCGAATGGGGCAACTATACTCTCCATTATGATTTCACGGTCAGTGCCGGGCGCGAAGCGTCTATTCTGTTAATCTCAAACGGTCGTGATGATATTCGATTGACCGAACACTTCCTCCCCCGCTCCAGAAGGAACCTGTATCACGATATGCCAAGCGGTACATATCAAGGCAGTATTAGGCTGGATGAGTTGCTGGCTATGTTTAATTATGCCGAGGATATGTTTGAAGTTGCCGGTATACGGATATTTGCTGTCGGAGGTGCCGATACTGTTGTTACCGTTCGCGAAATGCGTATTGAGTAAAAGATAATAATCTACAACCCCCATGAGAGAACATGGGGGCTGCACATGTAGTTTTTTGATGCACTCAAGTTCGTCAGTGCCGAAAAAACAGCCTGTTTATAACAGGCTGTTTTTCTTATTCCATTCTACCATAACCTCGTGAAAACGTACATAGCCTGCTGTTTTCCCTTTAGACAGTTAGCTATCCCGCGTCCAGTCGTGAGCACAAAAAACAGAGGATCTATATAGATTTTTTCAATCGTGCAGTGGCGTATTGTAACCACTGGTCATCGCACTCAGCACCGGGCTTAGCGTGTGGAATTATCAACCTTTTGGGAAAGAACCAGTTTGTCGCTTATGCTAGTAATTTAATATATTGTTATTAATACCCCTGTTTTTTTATGCTCTCGTTCGAATACTAAAAATAACTAAGGATAACATGAGGCTGGCAATTTCAGAAGTGCATCGCTAAAGGAAGTGTTAATTATGAGACAAGCGTTTATAAAAGGGATATCGTGCATTACCATTGTCGTAATGTTGATTACTCTGAATTTTAATTTTTTAAGTACAAACGCGGCGAGCGGAAGTGCAAGCCTGCATATGAATGGCGGCACCGGATATAATTTTGATTTTGTCTTTCTTTTGCAAAACGGCACGGAGCAGATAATCAGGATACCTGGAGGCGGAACCGTGCCGGCAATCTATCCCAACGGAACAACCCTTCAATTAGGGGATCAGCTTCTTTATGTCCTAATCTCCGACTCAAACGGAAATCCGATGGGCACGATTCTGTCCGACGCAATAGGAAGCAGAAGCAGTAAAAATGCCACGCTCCAAGCCGATGGTTCAATGGGTTCAGGCGGTGTCATGGTCGGAAATTCCGGCACAATCAATTTTTGGTTTAACGGATTTTTGAGCGGGCAAGCAAGTACGTCATATATAATGGCAAATAAAATATGGCTGAACGCTGACGGCTCAACGGATACAAATCCGCCGTCCCAATTTAATTTTGTATTGAACGGCACAACAAATTCGGGGAATACGGTTGATAATATTTCGATACTCCCCGGCGTGCAGGTTTTGGTTCAGGACGGAACATATACAATAACCGAGCCGGACATCCCCGGCTATCGGCTGGTAAGCATTACCTCAAACACCATGCAGACAAGCGTTTCGGACAAATCAGCTTCCGCAGTAACGGCAAGCGGAAATTATTCTGCGACATTTACAAATCAAGATATACCCAATAATGCACTGATCACCCTTTACGGACAAAAAATAAGCAACGGTGCCCCGCTAACGCCCGGCCTTTTTAACTTCACAGTCAAAGATGAAAATGGGGTGGTGGTTGCCACGGCGACAAACACGGCTGACAGCTATGTTCCATCAACCAACACGGGATACGGATCTATCATTTTTACGCCGATTGAATATACCGCAGCGGACGTGGGCCAGCATACATATACTGTTGAGGAAGTTGGAACAAACGACAGCTTATGGATTTACAGCGTTGTCCAGTATACGGTATGGGTAAATGTCTCCTTAAATGGTAATCAAGTTACCGCAACCACTACATATCCCGCAGGAGGCATCATCTTCCGCAATTTTTACACAGCCACAGGCTCATTTATTCCCGAAGGGACCAAAACAGTTGCCAATGGCATATTGCAAACAGGTCAATTTACGTTTGCTATCGAGAATGAAAACGGCACGGTGGTCTCCACAGGCACAAACGCGGCAGACGGTACCATTATGTTTTCTCCTATCAATTATAACAGCACCGGTATAGGGCAGCATACATACACCGTTTATGAAACCAGTCCTTATGGTGTGAACGGCTGGATTACCTCGGGTGCAAGATTTACGATAAATGTGGATGTAGAGGACGACCCAAACAATCCCGGAACATTGATCGTTACACCGACCTATCCAAGCCCGATTGTATTTCAAAATGTATATTTAGCACGAGGAACACTGTCTTTATCTGCGCAGAAAATAATCAACGGCGGAACTATGTCTGCAGGGCAGTTCCAGTTTGCCGTTTTGGATGAATTTGGAACGACGATTGCCACAGGCTCCAACAACGCAAACGGAACCATCGTATTTAGCACTATACGATATATGTCGGGTGATGAGGGCGTTCATATATATACGATTGTAGAGACGACGCCGTCGAGCGGAGGCTGGACGACGAGCAATGTTTCTTATACAGTTCCGGTGATTGTTACCGATAACGGTAACGGAACAATGACGGTAAGGTCATTTGAGTTAAATACAAGCGACTTTTTATTTATAAACACATACAATGCGGTCGGGGATATTGTATTGAATGCAAATAAAATTATCAGAGGCGGAACGCTCTCGGACGGCCAGTTCGATTTTGCCGTCCTGGATGAAAATGATGTAACGGTCGCTATCGGGACAAATGATGCAGCCGGCAATATTGAATTTACACCGATCAACTATACGCTTAATGACGTCGGAACGCATAACTACACGGTTTTTGAGACAAGTCTGAGCGGAAGCGGCTGGACAACAAGTAACGTCGTTTTTAATGTGACGGTGGAGGTTACGGATAATGGAGACGGCACGATCACCGCAACTCCATTTTACCCCGACGGAGGCATTGTGTTCGTCAATATCTATGAATCCTCCGGCTCAATCGCTTTGACTGCCAATAAAACAACGGTCAACAAATCCTTGACCGCCGGTCAGTTCAGTTTTGCCGTCCTGGATGAAAATGATATCGTTGTGGCCACAGGCACCAATGATGCGACCGGCTACATTCTGTTTTCGGCAATCCCCTATACCGTTGATGATGTGGGCGTGCATAACTATACAATCATTGAAACAAGCCTATCCGAGAACGGCTGGACGGTCGACTCTACGCGGTTTAATGTAACCGTGACAGTTACCGAAAACGCCGACGGCACGATTACGGCAACGCCGGATTATTCCGACGAGGATATAGAATTCGTAAATACATATGCCACCGCCATGGATTTTACTTTTAAAAAAACCGATAGCTATGGAAACTCACTTGTCGGGGTTACGTTTGAGCTATACACCTGCACAGAAGCTGGCACCGCGGGCCATATACACTCAGAGCTTGCCACAAACGACCCCAGTTGCTGCTGGGATGTCAACAATCCACTACTCATGGTAACGAGTGATTCGAATGGAATCGTTATGTTTAATGAGCTTGCAACGGGAGATTATATGCTGGCGGAAACGCAGACACTGACTGGCTTACAATTGCCCTTTGGACAATGGCTGATTGGTGTGGATGTAGACGCATGGGAGATAACCATTACCGCGCGGGGAGACGATCTGCCGCCCGCATTTAATATTGAAGCCGACGGCAGTTACGCCCTTACAAACTACCCCATATTGGCTCTACCGTCTGTCGGAAGCTTGGAAAGCATATGGCATATTCTGCTTGGCACTGCATTAGTCATATTTGCGGGATTCCTCTGGTTAGAATCATACCGCAAAAAACGAAAATATTTTCAGGATAATCTATAAAATAAGATATTCTGTTAAATAAATATAAAAAAGAAATGGGGAAAAAATCATGAAAAAGCACTTAAAGGCATTATCCATTCTGACAGCTGCAATATTAGGGGTATCGATATTTATTCCCTTGGCTGCTGTCGCCAACAACACCTCTCTGCCCCCTGCCACCGGAAATCTTATCATTCAAAAATATGCTATGGATGACCCGACAGGAGCAGGGATACCGAACGACGGCAATCCTGCCACAAACATTCCTAGCGACGCAGTTCCGCTTGAAGGCATTACGTTCGACATCTATTGGATAGAAATTGACGACCCGAGTGTACTTCCCGCAAATGACGGGAACTTCACCATTGACACCTTGTTCACGACACTAACGTCGGGCGGCACAGATTTCGCTCTGACCTACGTTAATGAGGTAACCACAGCAGCCGACGGCACGGCGGTAATAAACGATTTGCCACAAGGCTACTACCTTGTAGTTGAGCAAACGAGTGGCCTTGTCGCCGTAACTATGGATCCGTTTATCGTAGCTGTTCCAATGACAAACGCAACGGGAGACGGATGGATAACCGACGTTTATATGTATCCGAAAAACGAGGGAATAAGCATTTCCAAAGATGTAGACAAGTCGGCAGTTTTCGTGGGCGAAACAGTAACATGGTCGATCGCAGCTTCGATTCCAAACGAAATTGCGAGCTTTGATTCTTTCAGCATCACAGACATTTTAGATCCCGCTTTGACCTTTGTCCCGGGTTCGGTAATCGTTACCGGACTGCCAAACAAGGTTGTCACCAGCGGTACTGTAATTCCGCAAAGCACAAACTATACTGTGGACGAACCCTCGACGACAAACAGTAATACCCTTACGGTAGACTTTACCAATCCTGACGGGCTTGACGCACTAGCAGCGTATAAATATGCACTGATCACTTTTGAAACTACTGTAAATGATAAAATTTTAAGCAATCCAAATTATACGGTTGAAAACAATGCGACACTGGATTTTATAAATAACACGGGAAATCCGGTTTCGAAAAACAGCAACATAGTGAAAATACATACCGGTGCGATAGAAATTATTAAAGTAGATTCAGAAACGGGAAATGGCCTGAACGTCAACGGCGCCGAATTTCAAATCGCCTCCTCTGAGGCTAACGCCCAAAACGGCAATTATCTGAGAATAGCGGTCGATGGCAGCATAATTGATTTTGGAGAACCGGGATATGCTACAGCAGGTGAATGGATAGCGATAACTTCAGGCGGAACGCTGTCAACCCCCGCGACGGCGATTTTTGAAGGCCTCAAAGACTATACCCAAGACGCATCAGGCGTTAGAACCTATCTATCATACTGGTTAGTGGAAACAAAGGCTCCCAACGGATATAATCTTCTCGCAAATCCGATACAAGTTGATTTCACTGTGCTGAACTCAACGGAAGCAATCGGCTATACAGTAACGGTAACCGTTAATAATACCTCAACATTCACACTGCCGCGAACAGGAAATCTTGGAACCATTTTGTTAGCAGCAGGCGGCGGGGCATTGATTGCGGTTTCTGCAGCTCTAATTTTCAACTCCCGTAAAAAGAAGAGAGCAATCGTTTCGTCATAAAAAATAAGAGAACAAATGAAAGGGGCAAGGCATGAAACGGATATTATTGATTATTCTGATCGCGGCTTCCGGTATATGCTTGCTATTCTATCCGGTTGCATCGAATTACATTTTCATGCTTAATGCCTCAAGGGCGACACAGGAGTACGAAAGGATCATAGACGCTGCAGATAAAGAAGAGTTAGAAAACCTTTTAAGCAAAGCCATCGAATATAACGAAGAGCTTGAAGGCAATCTCGTACACGACCCATTTTTGCAAGGCAGCGGCATGGTTATGGCGAAAAATCATCTAAATGTACTGGATATCAATGGAAACGGCATGATGGGATATATAATCATCCCAAAGATAAATCTTGAATTGCCGATTTTTCAGGGAACATCTCAGGAAATTTTGCGGAACGGCATAGGCCACTTGGAGGGGTCGTCCCTTCCGATTGGAGGGGAAACTACTCACAGCATATTGAGTGGACATACAGGAATGTCAAGCGCTAGACTATTTACAGACCTGCCGAAACTGGCAATAGGCGATGAATTTTATCTGTATGTTTTGAACATGACATTGGCGTACAGAGTCGATCAAATTAAAGTTGTAGAGCCGGAAGATGTCGAGCTTTTCAGAAGGATCAGCGGTGAGGACTACTGTTCCCTTATCACCTGTACGCCATACGGCGTTTACAATCTGCGACTTGTTGTGCGAGGGACAAGAGTTATATATGATTCAGAGATGCATATAGCCCAAATGGAAAGCAATGAATCTATATGGGGGAATATTTTTGACAAGAACATGTTAGTCGGCGTGGTAACGGGAATTTTGGTATGGACGATTCTTGTTGTGATAAACATAATTAAACGAAGAATCGTAAAACAGAAAGGTTAAAAGTTGTTGTGCAAGCCCTCAATGCTGTCAGGTGTTGAGGGCTTCTTTCTTATGATAAAAATTCATATTTCGCACTTATCACCTCACCCGAAAAATTGTGCAATAATATCTTACATTGCCCTATCAAAAAATCCTGACGTATATGCAGTGACTATTTCTCTTACACTATTTAGCGCAACTACTCCTGACCTCGTAAAGTAAAGTATTCTTCATTCGATTGTTAAATAGCAAATCCTGCATTTACTATATTTTGCACCATTATGCCACAATGTTGTTGTTGTCAACCAAATGGGTTACATCGCCTTGCAGGTTGAGGATATACCAATAGCTTGTCACGCGCGTGCCATTGTCATAATATAGGCTGTAGGGACGGCCAAGTTCATCGTAGACAAATTTAAGGCGCGTGACAGGCTCTCCCATCCGATTGGGTATACGGCGCACTGCCGTCAATAGGTCATCAATGTAATAGTAGTGGTAGTTCGCAGCGCTCGTGGACTTGATGCTGCGCAGGCCATTGGAATCGTAAAGAAAGAAAAGCGTCTCCCGGGGCGTGTCAATGCGTTGTAGCTGCCGGCCTCGTTCCCAAGTCAACTGCATATTGTCGCGCCAGTTAAGCGGATTGCCAATGGCGTCGTGGTTGATTTGCACCCCGTTGATAGCAGTCAGCAAATCCGGCCATCGCGGGTCGTTATAGGCAAATGTGCGATTTCGCCATGTAAATCCGCCCTGCGATTGCGTATTCATCGTAAGGATGTTGCCGAACGTATCATAAGTAAAGTGCCAAGAGTTGCCCTCTTCATCATCATAATGCCGGATGAGTTGGTTTTGCGCATCGTAGACATATCTGTCAAGCGGCCGGCCGCTATGACTGTTTACGCTGACGATATTGCCCATGTTATCATACCCGTAGTAGAACCCGATCCAGTTGTGATCTGTCCCGCGGCGGTACATCAATGAGGCAACTTCTATGGTGGTCTGCTCATTTGAGACGTTCCGATAGGTATAATGGCGGGAGTGCCGCCCATCGCGACGTATCAAGCGTTGCAACCCATCATAATGATAGGTCAGCACTTCGCCTGAGGCGGTTCTCATTGAGCTTAGGTTACCCGTAACATTGTCATATGCGTAAGTGATGAAACGCTCGGCAAATCCGGCAACAGCATAAGAGACACGGCTCACTCTGCCGCGTGTATCAAACTGCTGATTGGCTGTTGACAGTATTCGATTGGTCTGGCTCTCACGCACCGTAGTGTTAATAGGCCTGCCAATGCTGTCATACTGGAACTCAAATGTGTGCCCGTGTGTATCTGCTACACGGTGCAATTGCCCGTCGCCGGTGTAGGTATAGTCAATCCTGCGACCGTTGCTATAAGTGCGTGTTCTTACACGGTCAAGAAAGTCGTATGTATAGTCGATAAAATGACCGTTGCCAAACGTCATGCGGCGCAATTCGCCATTGTGCGGCAAATGCTCATATTGCACGATTATGCGCGCATTTTCTCTGGTTGGCCCCACACTGATTTGTGTTTTATTGCCGAAAATATCATAGTCAAAGAAATAACTTTGGAAGAGCAAGTTTCCGTTTCGGAACCCTCTGCGCTCCATCTGAACCATTTGTCCATGCTGATAAACCGGACGCAGTCCAACAACATCGGCAATAAAACTGTCCCGCATGCGCCCCGTTTGCGCGTTGAGGCGTGTCACGGTCACTGTGCCGTTTGGTGCTGTCTCACTTTGCGGCTGTCCGGTCATCTCATAGATGCTGTTGACACTGCCGTAGTTGAATATAGTCCTGGCACCGGTCTCATCTGTGACTGAGTCAACGCGGTTGCCATCGGCAGTATATGTTGCGCTGTTGGTAATGGAAAGACCGGTTCCGTTACTGTGTCGTAATACCGAGCTGGTTTGGTTGCCCGCCGAGCTATGCGCCAGCGTCATGGTTAGGTTGGCGTTCCGTGCCGTGACCAAATTGTTTCTATCATCATGGGTAAACTCAAATGTACCGTGCTCATTCACCAAACTTCTCAAATTCGCTCCATCATATGTGAAGATATTTGCATCGCTTTCTGATGAGTTGATGCGTATTAAGTTGCCGTTGGCATCATATTCAAAGGTTTGTGATAACTCCCTCACCAGTGATATGTTATCGAAATATGCGGTATTTCCATTAAAGTCATATAGCAACCTAATTCGGATTGTGCGAACTTCCCTGTCCATCTGTCTCGGCACAATAGGTAAACTCAGATATTGCCAGTCAGTTACATCGGGATTAAATGAGGCAATATGATGCTCCTCTACACCATTTTCGTAAACAATCCGAGCTTGCAGTCCAAAAGTCCGTCCGGGTTGTTCTGTTAAATCGGTACGTAACGGTACAGACGTAGCGCGCGCCCAACCCGAGAGCATAAAGGTTTGACCCGTCGCATTGATAGGCACATCGTAGAAAGCATAATTGCTGCTCAACGGATTGCCGTCTAAGAAATATGAGTGCGTCCCCGTGCGCCGCTGATTTGCCGTAAATCCACCATGTCCGCCGGCGCGTTGCTGCCAGCCATGCGTTCCGGCCATGCGCCAATCCATATTGCCGGCAACAGCAATATTGTAGTTGGCAGGGGCTTCTGCTGCCTCCAACTGGAAGTCATCAACATGGATCCGCCCAACAAAGGGATGATAGATTAGGCCAACTTGATATACTGCCGTTGCTGTTGCCGGATTTGGCGTGAATGTAAAACTGATACGCTGCCAACCACCTTCAACGACAGTTGATGTAATCGTATCGAAAGCAGGACTTTCAACAACTTGATTGCTTCCGAATCTGAACTGAAGCCGAATACCGCCGTTGAATGATGTTACTTGTGACGTATTGATATACGCCGAAACGGTATAGGGCTGACCGCGTTCGAGCGTCAAAGTTTGGTACTGTTGTACCGCATCTGAACGTGTCGTCCATTCCATTGAGCGATGGCCTGTTCGCGGATTATTCGTTGCGGCGCTGAACCCATTTGTACGCGAGAAACGCCAATGCGTTGTCCCTTCTTCCATACCGCTATTGCGGAACATATTGCTCGATGCCACGCCCATGGCGGCACTGCGCGTGATGCGATTGTTTTGACGCGATGTGCCGGACGGCGGTGTAAAGCCCGCAGCAGATGCACTTAAAATGTTGGTGCGTGTGTGGTCAGTAAAGTAACTATTAACTGTGCGCCCCGCATTGTCAAACAACATGAACTGATAAATGGCATCATTTGCATTAATGTCGCCGGATGCGCCGGCATAGCGATATATCGTTTTGCCCATGACGGGGCGCTCGATACGCACCAATCGTTCTCTGGCAGCACCTCCGCTGCCTCTGCCGTAGTTGACAAATTCATGAACTGTGCCGTTGGCATTCCAACTATACCGCACCAAACGGCCACTTTCGCCGTCAGTGGCTGTCGTCAGCCGCCCGCCCGGCCCACCATATGCATACGACAGGAATGCGCCATCCGCATGCGTGATGCGAATAAGTCGGCTGGCACTGTATGCAAAGCGAGTTTCATTACCGGCACGGTCAACAACACGATTTAGAAATCCCCATTGATCATAAATGAACCAAGCAACACCAACAGAATTATGGCCATTCAACTGCGTTGATATTGATGTTATTCTGCCGGGGAAGTCGGCATTGCCAAAATTGAACTGTGTGCGATTTCCATTGCGGTCAGTGATAAGCCTTAGTCGCCCGGCCGCATCAAATTCCATGCGATTATTCTGCTGGTCTGTCAACCTGTATCGATGGATGCCGACATTGATGCGCTCGATTCTAAGCCCCAGGCCACTTTCATCTTCCCAATGATTTTCAACTGGTGCGAAATAGTGCATCGTGCCGTCAGCGTCGGTGTACCTCATATAAAGTGTGCTGCCATCAAAGCTATCGTATAAAGTGACTTCATGTATGCTTTTTTGTGTGCTCAGCTTCCAGCCATGTCCCATATGCATACCGGCGTAGCTCCTACTGTTGACTGCCGAGTAGTAGCGGTCATGATACTGCGAATTATAAATAAGAGACAACTCGAATGGCACGACCGTGCTGGCATTTGAGACAAGCGGCTTTACAATTGTTAATGCGCCTGTATAGTCAGCCACATGCCCCGTTCCGGCACGCCCGATGTCTTGTATGTGATACGTGAAATGGTCTTCCAGCCCAACCGTATTCTGATATTGTACAATAAGTCGCGGGAATGAATGCATATGACTTGCATGGGCGTTGGCGAATAGGGCGTTGGCATTTCGTGTGCCGGTCATAGTGCCTTCTTCAAGTGCCTTGAACATTAGGTTTCGATTGGTGTTGGTTGGAGCGGCATACCACCCCTTGACCGTGCGCGTTATGTCCCAAAATGCCCATGTCATCTCAAGATGAGCCTGTACGCGTACATAGTCAAGCAATACATTGGGGCTGGGGTTTGTGAGATTGAAATGCCACTGGCTAGAGCTATGCGTAATGGGATACACCCCAATATTTATCGCAGGCATATTTGTATGCCTGTATCCGGGGCCAAAGCCGGGCGCATTAGAAAACTGGCGCAGCGCAATTTGTGAACTCACCACCATGCTGTTGGCCGGCAACGCAGGTAATTCACGAATATGCATGTATGTGCGCATTCTTCTGACCGCATTCCCGCCAACAATTAAGCTGTTCGTGTTCCATTGATTGCTTGGCCAATCGCTATCGATATATCGTGCCGTAAAAACATCGTCTCTCACGGTGATTAGCGGCGGATCAATGATAATCGGCCATACACGCTCTTCATCGTTCATCCATGCTTCATCGGCAGTTACCGTAAAATTGAAAAGAGACACATTATCGTCTGTGCCGATATACGCTAAGGTATACCATGCATCAGTTGAAAATGCGCCATCTGAATCGAACATAAATGGTGCGGGGATTTGGTAAATCGCTTCACCATTGACCGGATTGACCAGATAAATCGAGCCATCTTCCACCTCAACAGGTGCGAGGTTGCCTAGGTCCAATTCAAAAACAAAGCTATAATCGTCGCGTGGATTATGGACGATGATATTTTCTTTTACATCCTCACCAAAGAAGACATATTCAATATCCACGCCATCAAGTATGTTCTCATAGCGCAGAATACTCATAATATTCTGCGGTGTGACCGCTTCTCCCAAACAGTCGTCATATGGTTGCTCCGGTGTGATGATCACAGCTTGAACAGGGTTAGCACCGGGCAATGATATGCTAACCGAATGGCCATCGCGCTCAAAGCTGATCAACGGTTCGTTATCACGACCTTGTTGAGGTAAATCAATATTATTACGCCCACCGCGACGACTCCATGAACGTGTTGTACTGTGGTCTCTATCACGGCCACGGTTACCACGCCCTCGGCGCTGCAGGCGCTCTGTTTCTCCCTGTTCTAAGCGATTGTCTATGTCTTCCCATTCGCCGTCTTCATTTTGGTAGTGGACCGCATGATCAAACTGAACAGCGATGTATGAGCCATCGACCAAACGAAAATGCTTGACATCTTCTTCATGGAGTTCTACGATTTCACCAACAATATCTTCAGCTGTTATTTCTTGTTGCTCCCAATCCTCATCCACCAAACGGTCTGTATCATATACTTCCGGATACTCTGACCCATCAGTTGGATAACTTGTAATTTCACTATATTCAAACTTTTGCGCTTCTGAGCTTTCAGCTATGGATTGCAAAGGCAGAATGTGGAGAACCATGACCAGAGATAACGCTATTGCCAAGGCATTACATAAGGTCTTTTTCATGATAGGAGCTCCTTTTCATGTTTGTTTGTTAAGGTTTTGGATAGGTATAATATTTCATCTGTTGTGGATAAATGATATAGCTTGCCATGGCCCCATCCTTTTTTCACTGTTATAATAAAAAACCGCACGAAACCACCCTAGCCTACACTAGTGTTTCGCGCGCATTAAACTCGCTTCATTATGAACCACGCCTTTCGCATGAATTTTTGTCTGAATTTGTCAGTAGTGTAACATGGGAATACTTGGCTGTCAAGTATTTTTGTGAAATTCCTCAGATTTTCTTATAGTTAAAATTTAAGATGATAGAACTGGCCTTCGAAATTCTTATTAATACGCCCATGCGTTGCAATAATATTTATTATGCAATTCACGGCAGCACTATCGGCCATTTCAACCGTTTTGGTAGATTTTCTTCGTGGTGCAAGCAAGGGTCTTGCGGCATGAAGTTCTCAACGGAAAGCAACGGCAAAGCATCGCGATTTCTTCTCGTTGAAATCACGATGCTTTGTCGTT
>Ga0123352_10010268_pt1 | contig 14698 bp, 9 predicted proteins | sample TergutLab28metaG_FD_89700 | JGI IMG/M metagenome (GOLD analysis project Ga0123352, IMG submission 89700) | Labiotermes labralis P1 segment gut microbial communities from Petit-Saut dam, French Guiana - Lab288 P1 | ecosystem: Host-associated > Arthropoda: Insects > Digestive system > Gut ... | reverse complement strand
GGGGTGATTTTTTTTTTTTTTTGTTGTTTTTTTATTATCTCTCTTTGTTTTCTATAACAAATTTTTTCCCTTTTTTTTTTTTCTTTAAAAAATTTTCCAAAACCCCCCCCCCCCCCCCCCCCTTTCTGTTTCTTGCTTCCTTTATGGTGCAGCCTCTTTCTGCGTTGTGATTTTTTTTTTCAGAAGTGCTTTCTGCTGGACTTTGGTGAGTAGAAAAGTCTGTATTTAATTTTGGTGTGTTCAACTGAAGTGTGTTCCCCATTCTTCCATATGTATTGTGCTTGTTGAGTGTGGTGCTCTGGGTCTTAGAGATAGGTAAGGAGGTTTTCTTAGTGGCATTTGATATTTGTTGCTTCCCTTTGAGTTTGGAAGAGAGAGGAGTTTCTTGGCCTTGATAGGATTTGAACCCCAGATCATCCAGCCCATACCCTAGAATGTACTGTACATTACTTTTGGCATGTATTTCCTAATCTGTAGCTGCATGAATTCCACATCATCTTTTTGGATTTGGGTGTGAGCTGTTAAAGTTGCTGAAGACTAGATCAGTAGAACTAATGTCATTGTGGCCTATATGTATCCGTCAAGTTAGTATTATATAAAACATTGAAATATACTGTCATGATGCACTTGGCTACTGCAAACTTTCACAACATGAAGAAACTGGCTTCCCAACAAATCACACTTGAAATTTCTTTTTCTTTTTTTGAAGACTGTTAAGCCTCATCCTTTAACATCAGAAAGTCTGAGCAAAGAAATAGAGGTTGATGCATTTTAGGTTGAGATTTGGATGACCCTTGACAAACTATCAACAGTTTACAGCTGCTAGCTATCTTCACCACCACCCAAATTATTCCCACTTTTTTGTTACAGACAGGATTTATGTTAAATTTGAAGTCATGCGGATGCTGCTTAAGATCATCAACGAAGTACAGGTTGTTTGTCAATAAATGTAAAAAATACTTTTTAATAAATAAATGTTTATGATTGAGTGTTATATTTAGTCTAAATGCCTATTGTAGAGATCATCTAAAGTAAACCTGGCCACTTCTTCCAAAAAATGCTGCATAATAGATTTCAACACGTATCCTTATACATGAAGTGTTGTTTGTGAATTTTGCTTATTGCACATATACTCCACAGTTTGTGGTGTCAGTATGTTAAAATGTATCAGAAATATACCTGAACCAAACAATTAGTGTCCAGTTATTGAGCACATGTAAAAAAACTGAGATGCTGATATACTTTGAAGGAAATTCAGCACAATTTTTTTGAGTTTTGACTCCTATTAGTCTGACATTTAGTTAAATGTGACAGTGCTTTCTGTTGTACCAACCCCATTGTCAAGTTCAAATCAGCATGTTATTTTACAATGTTTTGTGTTAGTTTTCCCTAAGCTCCTTTTGTCTGGTGTTTGATTTTGAACTTCGAAGATTAGGAGATTTTCTGGAAAATTTATTTGGACCAAACTCTTAGATTCACAAGAATAATTTGGACCTTAAAGAGTTAATGTACTTTCAAAAATTTTGGAACCAATTATGTCCTTTTCATAAGGGATTACTGCATTTCAGACTATAAGGGCTCCAGAATATCAGACTGTAAGTTTTATTAATCATTCAAATTGATTGATCTATTTATTTTTCATGCCTCAGTTGTGTGCTGTGACAAACTCGGATTGGAGAAACTGTTCAGAAAACTCAAGCATGTGTGACTGGGTCCAGTAACACAGACACATGCCAATAATGATTCCTGTGCCACATTTTTTAATGATTTTGACAGCAGTGTATATTCGAGAGCTGCTGAAGAATACCATTAGTTGATGTTACAGTATACATGCTTATTCTGTCATTCTGCAGAAGGATTCTCCTTATGTTTACTAATGTATTAGTCATTATATTATTTTCTGTCACCCTCAGCCTGTATGTGAAGATAGTCACTTATGCAGATTCTATGACACCACAGTGTGCATGTATGAGTTGTACGGTAAAGTTGCATTATAGATAAGGTAAAGGTAAAGTGATCCCGTTGCAGGCCTGTTGTGGCCCAGAGGGTGGGTAGAGGTATAGCTGTACTCTTCCATGACCGCAGTACTAGAAAGGGGTGAGTGGTCAGCTGCACGCCCCGGCTGCACTTTACCTGTGGGAAAGACCCAGTACCCATTTTACAGGAGGCTGGGTCTGCCCCAGGGCCAGTCTGGACAGGCGGAAAATCTCGTCCCCACCGGGATTCAATCCCGGACCGTCCAGCCTGTAGTCAGTCACTATACCGACTGAGCTACCCGGCCCACACATTATAAATAGGAAACAGAATAAGTATGCATGGCATTTGTTGAATTGCAAATATTTTCTTGAGTAATGACTCCAGTTTAAATTACATATTATAATCACACTTAGCTACAAATATAGGCATTTCAATGATCACAAAAAGAGTGATATGTAAAGAGTTTATGTGAATGCACACTGTCCCGTACAGTGTATCATTAACATTTTTAATTTCACATACTGATCACCATTATTTACCACATTACATTCACCTTTACCTCATGACATCTGTTAACATAATCCATTATTTTCAACATGCTATTCTCTTGCAGATAGTCAATGAAGTTGGTGTTATAATTGCCACATGAGCAATATAACTCACTGTTATTAATTGTCTAACTTTCTCCGTACACTACACAGACTTAAAAACACTGCACATTTGTTTAGAATTATTACCTTTTTACACTGAAAACAGAGAAGATACATTTCATTCAAGAGTGAATTGGTGTTGGAATATTAAGCTTTGTGTAATTATGGAGTTAAAGAACACAAACTTGTACATACAGTTCATTTAATAGTATTGTAATGGTACATTCTTATTTGTCTGTTTGACATTTTAACGCAGTTGTGAGTTTATTTGCAATCTTTGAATCTGTAAACCAGGAATATTTATTCTGTAGCTGTGTACTTTTGAAAGTAAGTTTTGTACTTGTTTTGACAGAATTTCTGTTTTTAAAGATTGTCTGGATCCTTGCAGCAGATGTTCAGGTTTTGAGAGAGAAATCCATATGCAGGTTGCAAGACTTTGTAGGAAATTTCAAATATCCTTCTGCATATTTGCTTATTCCTTCACTGTAAATGGTGAGTCAGTATATGGGCATTTAAAAGTGTGAGTCATAAATTAACAGACCAAGAAGAAAGTAGGTTGCTCTCATCTGGGATGTGATACTGTGTAGCTTTGTGTACATGTACCCATCTACTTTTCTACCAGGCTACCATAGCATCACATCCCAGCAGACAATAACTTTTACTGCTGTAAACACCACATATGTCACAGTGAGAAAGCACAAAACTTCTGAATGCATTTTTTGTAGTCGTACATACTTTCTGCCTTCCTTCGCTTTGTTAACGTGCAGTTGTATATGTGTCATTGTATATAAGTACCTACATTTGGGTGTGTGTGTGTGTTTAAAATTTAAGCATTTCAAATCAAAATTTAGACATGCATTTTCCAGGTAAATTAGGATTTTCCACCTCCAATATCAAAGTGAAATTTTGTGATCTGATGCAAGACAAGCAGCCCAAAACTTGTACCTTGCGCTGAGTGTTAGTCAGATGATAAACTTAAGGAAGCTGAGATAGACAGGGCATGTAGCATGCATGTTAGAAATAGAAATGCCCACATGTTTCCATTTCAACAAGAGAATGCCTGAAAAGGTGGGGCTATAGGGAAGACATATGATGATAATGTTAAGTGAATTGTAATACAGTAGGTGGAAGTGTGCAGACTACATTAATCTGGACATTTGAGAGACTGACTTCATGTGTACATTTTTAAATGCACGTGCTTTATACAAATTACATATTACTCGTATTTCAGTTTCAGGAGCTCTGATTTTTCTTTGAACTGGAAACTAAAAGTAGAATTTGACAGCAAAGAAAAGCATAGCAGTTAAAAAGAGAGTTTGAAGATACTGATGAAACTGTCCTGTCTGATTTATTTGTTAATGAATTATGGTCATGCCATGTATGTGATGTTTAGTCGCTGGTCACATAAAAGCATAGGCGTGGCTTCAATCCCGGGTCAGTCCATGTGGGATTTGTGGTGGACATAGTGACATTAGAAACCCCCCCCGAGTAAGTTGGTTTTCTCCTGTCAGGATCATTTCACCAATCCTGCACGCTCCGCACTAACTCTTGGAAAGTGACAGCGTCAAATAAGACACACTAGTGAATTACGTTGGCAGAGTTGGTCTGCGGTAGTGAAGTTGAATTCCTTTAGGAAGATTGATGTGTGTGTGTGTGCAAGTTAATTTTACTATCACATTCATGACAGTAGTTTGTTTGCAGATTTGGCTGTGAATGACCCCTCTCTTTTATAAACTCAGGAAGAGATAACTTAAGTCCTTCTGAAGTTTGCAAGTGGTTTTGAAAAATGTCTGGATAAATACACAAAAGGATTGGGTAGGAAATTACTTTTTGATATTTTATTTTGTCTTAAACTAAAAAAGCTACACCACTGCATTTTTAGCAAGTTTTAAAACATGTTACTTTTGTATGTCAGATAAAACTGAAGTAGTGTGTTGAATTAACTTTGCAGTTAGAACTGTGACACACAACTGCTGTTATCTGCCCTGTAAATTCGATTATGTGCATGTGTTGCATTTGTGTATGAAGACTGATATTTGGATCATTTGAAAAGCAGTATATGTTAAATAGTGCTAGAAACTCTGTTTCTTGCATTTTGAAACATTATTAGCATTAGCTCTTGTAATGAACTGTATGCTATAGTGAACTTATGTTGGAATTATTCTGGCATTCCATTCCACTCCTGAATGAAATAACTTCATACATATAACATTAACAATTTCACACAGCAATAACGTGCAATATTCTCAACATAGTGATTAATTTAGGAACCCGTAAACATGTAACAATGACTAATATGGATATTTAAATGCAGGACATAACAATGGTTTTTTTTTTTTTAAGTTACTGTTTGTTAAATATAAAATTATATATGTACCTTTGTAACAGATATTGGTTAATAAATTCAATAAACATTCTTGTATAGATACTGAATTTACGTTTTGACATAAAATGGTGTCTGGAATGGCTCTTTTATTTCATTTGTGTTCAAAAACATTGGTGTCAACCAAGACAGTCATAAATATTTGAAGAATAATAGGTACTGTTATTGATCATTGAAAACATTGCTGTTTAAATAAAATGATTAAAACTGTGCTTTAAAAATTGTGTTCTGCACAATCCATCCTCAGTTTGGTACTTATATTCCTGTACACGATTATGAAATGTACATAATTTACATATTCAGATTTACTAATTAGTGCAATATCTGAGGAATTTCAGGGAGCATTTCAGTGTACTGTATGTTATATGCATTGATGTTATACAGTGGTGCTTCCGTTACAACATTCATGTTGTGCTTTACTGGTGATTGTATTTCTCACCTTATAACAATTGCAGCATATTCATTTATTATTACATACTTGTTAATGTTATACGCATGCATACACACACACACACACACACACACACACACACACACACACATGCACGTACAAGCACACACATTTTTAGTCAACAATCCATGAAGTTTAATCTTTTACATATCTGACATGTTTATGCTGATTCAACGTCAGTGTAATTAGTTTAGAGAACTTAACATTTAACGTTGGGAATATGGTTGTATAAGAATGTTTTGGGGATGTAACAGTGACAAATGAAAAGTAGTGGTTTATGCTGATGTAGGCATTATTACACTTGACATTGCGTGAACTGATATAAAGTCAACAGACATCTCTTGCACCTCCTTGTATTTGCTGGGAAACTACAAGAGCTCTGTGTATTCACATATACAGAAATAAATTGGAAACTGCGTATACATTGTAGTTATGCAAATGAAATATTTCTTTTGTTACTGAAATATTTGTGTGTTTAGCTTACCAGAGGTAACTTGACACAAAACAGCATTAGAAACATTTTTTAGTGGTTTGTAGCTAATTATATAGGATCAAGTTTTGTTTATGCCTGTTGTGAGATTGTACTTTATTTAGAATGCTAGTTCTTCACATGAAATTAATAACAGAACCTACGGGAATTTTTTATCACAAACTGCACATTGTTTCTAGGCCACAGTAATTTGGATTCCAAAGGAAACATGGACTTGAGGGTTCCTTGAAGCTGTTGATATTAGTATAGGTTGCTGCTAAATTTGAAGTTTCGAAATCTCCAAAAAACACAATTAATTGTGGCAACAGTTAATAACTCCTTTGGCTGTGGAGAACATAACAACCAATCACTGCTCTGGGTTAGCCGGTTATTTAAATCAAAAATAGAAAATTCCCTTGACATAAACATGAGTTGTAGGAGAACAGTATTTTGTCCAAACTCCTGAATTGTGAAGGCATTTTCAGAAGTTCCAAAACTTGCCATTAAGAACGAGAATAGCAAGTAGTACAGATTTCCGTCACTAGGTGTTTTCACTATCTTACGAGTAAGATACATTTTGCTGCCATAACCTTCTGCATTACTTCTAAGTGTGTGTTTCTTTTGTGCATGTTAACCGTGATACATGATTTTCAAGTGGTTAATTTTAATGAACAATGTATTTGTATTGAATTCTGCTTGAAACTCAGGAAGACCATCAGACATGCAGGAGACAAAATCTGTGTTTGCTGTTATGACACAGCAAGCAAACAGCAGTCCTGTCAGTGGAAAAACCATTACTATCCATGTCGAAGAAAATGAGGTGAGTCAGGTCAAACACCAGGATTATGCTGGTTAACTTTTTTGACTGAGGACATTGTCCTCAGAAATTTGTTCCCCCATGCTATATGGTTAACTAGCACTACTCTGAAGAGGTTTTGCAGTGTCTGAAGGAGCATGTTCATGAAAATATTAGATGGTGGTGCAACCAGGACTGGTGGATTCAACGTGACAATGCACTGAAGCACATTGCTGTTTCAGTGTAACAGTTTTTGGCTGCTAAATATGTAGTCTTCCTTTCCCACCCTCCTTACCCACCTAATTTGACCCCTTACAATTTATTCTGATTCAAGGAATGAAACTGCTTGTATGAGGGTGTCATTTGCAGGATGTCTCTGAAATTCAGGAACATTTGCTGGCTGTTTTGCATGCAGTTTCAAAAGGTCAGTTCCAGTGCTGCTTCAAGCAGGGGCTGAAACATTGGACCCATAGCATAAACTTAGAATGGGACCATGTACACTGACGGGGACAACAACGATGAGTAACAAATATTAGCGTATATTTCATTATAAGCCCAATCAACAGGCTTTTTGTTGTGTCCTCATGTATTCTCTGGAACACATTATGTTACCGTAGAAGTTGAAATTTTTCTTATTGTTTGTAGAGTCTGTAATCTGTCTGCAGGAGGGGAATGCACTATGTTTTGTATCTGAGAAATACAATCTGTACAGTAACCCATTTCTTTTTAATTCCATCTCCTATCTTGTTTTTCTTTTGTTTTACATAACTGAAAAACCGTATTTATGTTTCATTTTAATCCAGAGGCGCCACAAATGGTTTATTGTCATGATTACTCCGACTCTCCATATGTTACAATTCACTGTCTTGTGAAGAGATAGTTATTGGTCCTAATATTCTTTTTGCATCTAATTTCTTTTGTGGAAATTTTTTAGATTTTCTGCTTGATTTGCGCAGGGCACCTATAAATTTTGTCACCTTGTCAGTCTTTTTATTCATCAATATCTGTTCACTTCTTCTGTTGTAGATGTTATTCTTCTTTGCATTTTTTGTTTTACTTCAGTCTGCAAAGCTTCAGTTGTCTCTTTGAAAACTCCATGTTGCTACATTGTTTTTGAGACATCTTTTAAGGAAATTGTACACATTGAATATTAATTTCAGTACCTGACTGTGGAAGACACTGTAACACATACCAGCAAGGTGCCTGCTTCCACTTGACTCACTGCAAGACATGCCTTCTTTTATGATCATCAAGTATGAACTGACACATTATTTTTTCTAAGAAAACAGTGGAAATCATTTAGAAACATTGCTTTTCAAGGGGTATCAGAAATGTTTTGTGAGCAGTTCTTTTGCTGTATGAACTTGAAAATCCTGAATCACTAACAGTAGAAAAATTCCAAGGTTGGAGTGGGTGACCTTTATGTGATCCAGTTTTTGTGCAGTCCTGTTTGTACTTTGTTACATTAGATTTACATATGCAAAACTGTAAAAGTATAGATTGGAAATACAGACTCAAGTGTTCTCAAAAAGTGTTTTCTCTGAACACAAGATCATTTTTAATGTGCATTATGAATATTTTATGTGATAAGTTGAACATTAAATGTGATAGTTGTGGTTAGTAATAAACATTTAAGTATGGCAAAATTTGAACAGATGTAAGACAAACTCCTAAGCTTAGAAACTGGGGTTAGTTCCAGAATATTCAGGAACTCAGTGCTCACTTCCCTGTAAAATACCACTGATTCAGGCTGTGTATAATTAAATTGCTGGACATACGTGGTAAGAACATTTTCTGCACACAGTAGCTGATCAGACATGTTTTTAACTGGGCAGCATGACACAAATCTTAATGGCTAGCTCACAATAAGTGAGTGTGTCAGACATCACAGTAGTTGAGTCCTTTTTGAAGGATTTATACCGTAGGCATAATCAGTGTGGGATTTGCCACTAATCTCCATTAATGCCAAGATCAAGAACACATTTTACTTTACCTCATTTTTTATCTATAGCTACTTAGCATTGTGTTTAAATATGCAAACAACTTTGTTTTTAATTTTAATGTTTAGTTTCTTCGTATTTTGAAAAATGACAAATATATGAATCACCTTATGAACTTTATTTGTGTGACATTTGACATTATTACAGCAGTGAAAATGAAATACTGCGGCCTTCTGGAATATAATACCATGCAGTGTCACAGTTGCTTTCCACAGTCTTGACGTATTTGTAAGCGTGACTGGAGGAAGTAAGAGGTGATGTATGGTAACATAAATTGGCAGTGTGAGCACTTACTGGAGCAAAATCTTTAATACTGGGGCATCACGGGTGACAGAAATTGCATTACTTACTTCTCAGTAATACTTTAACCATATTGCATTTAAGTGTGGGAATTCTTAATGGCAGTGCTGTCATTTCTCTCACTCATTATTTGCTCAATCTCTCTCTCTCTCTCACACACACACACACACACACACACACACACAGACAGAGCTATATTCATACTGTTGTACTTAAACTTTCTTATGTTTTCACTTTACTATAAAATCCTCTGATGACTGGGTGGTGGTATTGTACATTATGCTTACATATTCCATTTTCTGGTGGAATTCTTGTCATGAATAATGTACATCATATTAATCTTCTGTATGAGTGCTTTGTCATAAGCATACAATAATGAGTTCACTTGGGAATCAATGTTGACAGTTACTTAGATGCTGAAATTGTTGATACATACAGTCCTCATGTAATGAGTTATTAACATATAATTTTCACATAACTGAAAAACAATGTGCAGGAGTTTGCAGTGAGATTGTGATCACACAGATTGTATATAATATGATATTTAAGTTTTCTGAGTTAAATTAATTAAATTAATTACCTCATCAAGTCACTCAGAATTGTAATCATGCTTTACAAATATACATGGTCCATAGTTACTTTGTCCAGATCTTTGGTAGCTTTCTGTCAGCTGCTTTTTCAAATAGAAGTTGGTTGACTCGGCATGGCACCTACACTTAATCTGCCTCAGAGATTGTTATGCTGGTAGTTCTGCAGTCTTCAGTTGGAATGGGAATACCCTTGCAACATCACATGTCTCCATACAATGTGTATGTTAAATAATGATCGTATAAGAAGTACTGGTATCATCATAAATCCAGACCAAATTTGTATATGTTCCAGAAATTAGACAATTTCCATATTTGTGGAAAGGTTTCAAGCAACATGTTCAGTTCTAGACAGGAAGAGGACAAATTTTCATTAAGATATTCTAAATAGCAAATTAATACCTTGTCTGAGGTTGTATTACTTACTGGTAGCCTATATTACTTGCGATGTGCCTAAAGAGGTATTTAATTATCATGTGCAAATCTTAGATCTCCAGAATTTTACATTTATGCCAATTTCTGATTTTTTTCAGCTATTCCAAGCAAGTAGAAAGATAATGTTGTAACATACTCTCTGATAGGTGCACCCATAAAATATACTGAGTAACAGAGGAAGGTGAAGTGTGTCAGCCTTTCTTTTGTATTCGTTCCCCCTTGTCTTTGGGTCCCTGTGTAAATGGCCAGTGTTAAAATTAAATGTCAGTGCGACAGACCTGTGTGGTAGCTCTTGGACCTTTCATTGTGCCAGTGAGTGAAAGCTTGTTTATAGTACACAAGGGGATCATAATATTCCATGTTCAAGTGTCACATAAGTGATTAATCTGCGAAACATTTTATGTTGAAATAATACATTATAATCTAAATAGAGGGAATATGGATTGTGTGCCTGAAAGAAGGTTTATATTGACAGAGTGCATGTCATGTGCATGCACATGAATGTACAGATACATTTTAATGTATTTTCCATCTTCTGCAAGCAGTGCTCAGTTTGAACTAAAATAATTGTACAAAAATATGTGCACTTCACTTGTAAGCAGAATTAGACTTCTTAAAAGAAAAATAACATTATTTTGGTGATAAAATCAAGAATAAGTTAGATGATGCATGTAGTATATGTGGGAGAAATGCATTCAGAATTTTTGGCTGTTAAATCTGAAGGACAGAGATCACTTGGTAGATGTAGACACAAGTGGGAGAGTAGGTAATTTTCCAGTATTTCTTAAAGAAGTAGGGTGCATGAATGTGAACTGGATATGTCTGGTTTAGGACAGCATCCAAATGGCAGGTTGTTGTGACCACACTTATGAACCTTCGGGTTTCATGAACAACAGGAAATTTATTGACCATCAGAATGACTTTCATTTCTCAAGGAAGACTCTGCCCATGGAGTTCGTTAAAGAGTAGTACAGTTTACCTACCTAACTGAACTTAAAATAACGCACTTAAGTGTTGAGTATTGTATCGTAATTACTACTGCAGATGCGCATATCATTCTGGCAAACATATTACTGAATAGACCTTTTCCCATGGTTAAATACGAAATTACACTGTGATTACCAAATCCCTGTGGAGTACAGCTGGTAAGGGCACAGAGTTCCCCTTTGTTTACTTAATAAAACAAAGTCCTTGTGTGTAAGTGCTGTACTGCACTGAGACTACAATTCATTGAACATCAGGATAGAATGAAAGATGTTTGCTGTTGCATGATACTGTCAGGACTGAATGAAAGAATGCTGAAATTTTACCAGTCATAAGAGTTGTATTCTGGATGAGGACCTGGTTGCTGGGTGTGTAGTTGTGTCAGTGCCAGGGATGGCTTTACACCTTCGTACTGGGCCAGAACTTCGGAATACATCTGTTACAAACACAAATCAAGGTATTTTGATGATTGATATAATGACTAAGTGATCTGTAATGATAAAAAATACCTACCTATATCCCTACTGAACATGATCCTCTAATTGTAATGTAACTGGTGAAAACTAATGTGTATTACATTTAAATGTCCAGTTTGCACTGTGCAACAAAAAACCAGTTTTTTAACCTTACACGGGGAAATAGTTGCTGTTTGTCATGAGATCCTGACAACACACAGAAATACACTTTGTGGGAAAAATATAGGACTTTTGAATGTTGAAACTGTGGGAACTGAATTTAACAACAGGGCTCTTAAATTTTAATGATATTTTCAGTAACTCAGAATGTTGAGCATCAGTACAACTGGCATTTATCAGAACCTGTGAAACAGCAGCCGTGTTATGTTCAGTTACGTCATCTGTTATCTGGAAGAACCAGTCCTTGAATGATACTGTGAGTTTACCATGTAGTGTTGAATGCTTACCTGGAAATTTCGTCGGATATATTCTTCTTTTGTTTCCCCATGCCTGTAGCTGTAGTTGTACCCACTTCCTCCGCCATTCTGAAGAAATGGATTCATGCTACCTCCTGTTCAACAGATAAGGTATACTCTCTTTAATGATCACTTAATTAGCACACCAACTAATTCACATATATAAAGTTTTTTTTACATTAAAACATTTAAAATCATTAAAAAACATTTAAAATGTTGGAGTGATTTTAAATGTTTTAAAGTAAAAAAATTTTATATATGTGCATTAGTTGGTGTGCTAATTAAATGATTATATGAAATGCATGGTGCAACGATGAAGATCTCTTTAATGATGTTGATGATAAATATGAAAATTAATTGTTGCATAGTGTGATAAAGGAGCAGGTAAGATTATAGTACTTCAGGAGTTTAGGTTGCCAGGTGAAGGTGTTATGAGAAAGTACACTGTTTATTTTCCTGTAGCAAATAGCGAAACAGGCAAAATATGTATAACGGAACACTGAGGTGTGTTTGCATAATCATTGTTTCCGTGGAAAAACAATAAGCATTAAATATTATGAGTGAGTGAGTATTCTTTCCATATTGTTTATGAAATCTGAATCCCTTTTCTGCACTATATTGTCATTTGTGACCTGTCTGGCTGTACCATATATTTACACATTATCTCATAAATGGCACAATTTTTGGAAAAAAAAAAGTTTTGAACATAAAATGTGTGTTTTAATTTTTACAACTTTTGTCTGAAACATTTCTCATTCTAAGAAGAATAGAGCAAGATGTTATCATGAATGTACATAGGGCTTTGTATGAAATAACCATTATTCTTGTCAGATTTTAATGAAACTTGAATTTCCTTGACAGATTTTCAAAAAATCATCAGATATAAAATTTTGTGTGCCCAGTGGGAGCCAAGTTGTTGCATGCGAATGGATGGACATGGCAAAGCTAATAGTTGCTTGCCACAATTATGCAAATGCACCTAAAAATAGTTGATACTAATGAAGTGGATTTGTAATAAATAAGACTGAGATGATCAGTTATGACATCAGCATTTTGCCATTTATTTTTTGCAATTGCAAAATGCTGTCTTGACTTTGGAGGACAACATAAATTTTAAACAGATGGCAACAAACTTATTTGGAGATTATACTGACCTAAGTGGGGAGTAGAGGAGCTTATGTAGTACGGGACTCTGTGGGTGATAGAAGTAACCTGTTGTTGTAACAGTTATGAGTGAAGTTTCACACACGATCGGAGGAGGGAGACAAAATTTTATGTACAATTTTGAATAAAATCTTGGGAATGGTCACTTGAAATATTGAGAAAAAGCTAAGGAGAATAATATTAAGATGGATGTAGGGAATAGGTTGTGAAGATGAGAAGTAATGGATCTGAGTTTAAATCTTCTCTGTCTGCAAGATTCTGCCAAACAAACCAGTTACACTTGCAAGTAGAATTTTGAAATTTAAATTTAAATTCATCAGCTTGAAAAATAAAACTTATAGTACTTCATTAATTTTACTAAGTTGTGCTGCCTTAGTGTGTCATGGAATGTAACCAAATGAATACACTATTCACAGACTGAAAAAGCGATTCTTTTCCAGCCTGTAAAATGTTCCTACAATTCTGGTATGGTCTACTAATCATGCTGCTCAGTATATCTGTGGAAGTATTTTGACATAGAGCATAATGCGTTAAAAGAAAAGAGTGTAAGAAATGTGACAGTTGTTGGCGTAAGGCCATGTAGGAAGTATAGCGCAGTGTTTGTAACTGAAAATGTTTTGTTGCATACTCATAGTGAAAATTCATGTGTCTGAATCCTGTTTGCATATAATCACCCCCATGACTAACCTGTACCCTGCTGGCCAGGAATATCGAGGTTTCCACCAGTTGTCTGGTATGTGGCTCCATAGCTTGATTGGTCAGGTCCAGCCAGCTCATGCAGACGACTGCTGGACAGCGCTCGTGGTATTGGATTACTTGGAACTCCATGTGGTGCTAAGTGTGCTGTTTCCTCTGCTACCTGTGTGACAGAGGTATCCTTTCATCCTTTTAAAATCCAATATAAGAAATGTTTATGCTACCACCTATTCTTTTTATGACTTCCTGTTGTGTGTGTAGTACAAAATCTACAACATTTTCCATAAAACTGGGCAGTTGTATTGATTATCATGTCATCATTAGTACCTTGGTTTTTTGTGATAACAATACTGTACCTTTATTTCCTCCCTCTCTGTGTCTCACAAACTCCTTTGGGCATGGCAATGAATTTTGTGTTGTGTTTAAGACAGGAAGTTTCTTGAGAAGCCTAGTAAATACCAGCTTCTTCAGAAGGACTCTGCTCCATGGAGTTAGGTGATGCTGTCTGGCATACACTCTAGTTAATGTTGCACTATTATCCATATTTAACCCATTTCAGTCCATTGTAGAGTTAATCTCAGCTGTATTTTGCACTGTACCAGGTCCAATCTCTAACTCAATCATCACACTATTTTGAAGAGTTTTACGACCGCCTCTGTGGTCTAGTGGTCAGAGTTTCTGGCTACAGATACTACCAGATTTTCTGAGTAGTAGTGGGTCTGGAACGGGGTCCACTCAGGCTCGTGAGCCTGGTGAGGTCAATTGAGTAGCTACTTGAATGAAAAAAGTAGCGGCTCCAGGTCTAGAAAACAGAGATTAACGGCTGTGGGGACCCGTTGCGCTGACCACGTGACACCCCTCTATCCGCAAAAGTT
>Ga0123352_10010264_pt1 | contig 14700 bp, 6 predicted proteins | sample TergutLab28metaG_FD_89700 | JGI IMG/M metagenome (GOLD analysis project Ga0123352, IMG submission 89700) | Labiotermes labralis P1 segment gut microbial communities from Petit-Saut dam, French Guiana - Lab288 P1 | ecosystem: Host-associated > Arthropoda: Insects > Digestive system > Gut ... | reverse complement strand
TGTTGTTTTGGTGGGTTGTGTGGTTGGGTGGGGGGTGGGGGGGGGGGGGGGGGGGGGGGGGGGGTGGGTTCTGAGAGAAGTTGCAGGAAAGACTTCAGACTGTAAAATCTGGCCGAATGTCGAACATGCACCTTCCGAACGTAAACCCACAGTGAGAATTTTGTGATATAGATTACTGCGAACGAACTCCAGTATTATCAAATAATAAATCAAACAGGTACACACTTATGGATGACAGAGATACGTAGATTCTGCTACATGTTTCGAACTTATCGGTCATCCCTGAAGTTGACTGTATTGTCTGACGAATTAAGAAATTAAATCTGACCACTACATTTACAGTGGGACCGCGGTAGCACAGTGGTTAAGGTGCTGTACTACAAATCGGAAAGTCGCTGGTTCGGTCCCACCTGGTGTCATTGGAATTCTTCATTGACATAAAGTCCTTCCAATCGTTCAGTTCTTCTTAGAATAAGAAATGTTTCAGACAAAAGTTGTAGAATAACTCGAAGCACACATTTTGTGTTCGATAACTATTTTTTTTCGAAAATAGAGTCGTTTATGACATAATATGGAAAAAATAACGTACAGTCGGGCAGGAAAAAAAAAGGGTTACAGACACACACTCAAAATATGTTATATTTATATCTTTTCCACTGCAACAATGGTTATACGAAAGCGCCTCCGTGTTACGTTACACACACACACACACACACACACACATATTGCCTTTCTTTCTTTATGCTTGTTACGCGATATTTCTGCTTCAAAGGTTTACAAACTTTCTAATATTGCGTTATTTGCACTGCCATTTTACGCGTGTCCAACGTTAAATGCGTACAAAACAGAACATGTCCAAACAAAGTGAATTATACGTGATTATACTGAAAGACCACGCCCATTTGCAAATGTCTACGCGCCAAACGTAAGCTTCCCCTCCACCCTCTACGCTACAGTCATAAGAAAAACACGTTTTCCGAAACGCCCCGTAATGAAGTGTTAACGATAAGTACATGCGGCATCAAATTGAAGGCACTGGATTACCACGAACTGCGCCTTATACGTTTATCGATAATTTGTTTTACTTGGTCCGACGTCGCCACCTGTTGTATCGCCAATAGATAAGGAACAAGGCACCGTCCGTGTTGTTTCACAATAATTGTGGGAAAGTTTCCTTATCATCCGACAACGTTGGCTTCTTACAAGTTGTTCAGCGCCCATTCGAAACTTTGTAAATGCGTGCCTTCAGCCCGTTTTAAAGATCCACCTGTTTTAACCCTTCACAGACGAAGCGCAGACTGCTTTATGTAAAGACCCAGTCCGTACCGCGCTGTAAACACTTTTCATCTCGGTTATAAAAACCAATCAGTTTATGCTGTAAGTGGCACAAGTCGCTGTTTGTTCTCACACAAATACAAAACACATAAATACAGTGTGGACAGAGCGTACAGTTGTTGAATGTTAAACTTGTTGGTGCAGCACGTGACCAGTAGGCTTTAAAAGGTTAACAGACTCTGCCCGCTGCATAGGATTACCCACACATCCACAAACTGCAGGCGGCCACTGTGCGTGTTGGCGCAACGGTATTGCGTCCGTAAGGGCGGTCATTCAAGTCCACAGTCTTAAGATGTCGATAGTCTTGTGTACACTAGCGACGTGTCGTATATAAGCTACAGGGTCTTTCTTTTATCGTCTCATCAGAGCAAGACAGTTCTGTCACACAAAATATCCCGTATCAGCTGCCAGTGTTCAGGAAAAAGACAAAAGAATCGCGCTGTACAAAAAATTTTTTACGTTTTTCAGTTGTGGGTCGGAAGAGGTCAGTCGGTATAGCGACTCGCTACTCCCTGGACAGTCCGGGGATCGATTCCCAGTGGGAGTGGCGAGATTTCCGCACTCGTCCATGCCGGCCTTGGGGCCTCTCAACATCCTATACAACGGTACCGGGTCTCTTTGCCGGGGGTAATGCGGACGGGGCGTGGTGTTGACCACCTCCACCCTCCATCTGGGCCTTCGCGGCATGATCTACGGTGAACTTTATCTGTCACATATTTCAGTCAATACAATGAATATATGTACGTACATTATTTTATAACATAGATTTACTACATGTTTCGGCAGCAGCTGCAATTGTCAAGCAAAACATCTCTCTAAAATCTGTGGCGGTAGCAAAGGTAGATCCAGGCAAATGTAAACTTCACCCTGAAATAGCCCACGAAGGCCCAGAGGTGGACTAAAGGTATGGCTCTACTCTTCCTTTAACCTTGGCGCTAGACGGGGATGAATGGTCAACGCCACGCCTTGTCGCTTTACCCCATGGAAAGAGATCCGGTACCCATTGTTCAGGAGGCTGGGTGGGCCCCAGGGCCGGTCTGGACGGGTGCGGAAAATCTTGCCCCCCCACCGGGATTCGATCCCCGGACCGTCCAAATCGTAGCGAGTCGCTTTACAGACTGAGCTATCCCGGCCCATAAAAGATTAAAAAAGACGAAATACAGTTCTAGTTCGGTGTTTGCGCTTCTGCGTTTTGTGTAGGGCCTACACGTCACCTGTTTGTCCCTGATGTGTGAAGCTCACAGGCAGCCCATTTCTTTCCACGTTGAGGTGGCCCAGCACTAAGCAACCGCTGCTGTGTGTGGTGAGGTGCACAGTATGGCGTTGTTCTGTTACACATTTGTGGTGATGTGAACCGTTGTACGTTGTTTACCTTTCGAAATTTCATTACCGACAGCCTTTATTTGCAGACGTTGTTTATCATTTTCCACGCGATAGTTCGTAAGCCTCCACAGAAATGCTATACATCTCCTTCAGTGCAACAATCTTTCAGAATACCATTATTTAGTTATTCAAATATTTCCATTTTCAAGAAAGCTGGAATCTGACTTAATGCCAAAGACAAAACGATTGTTCAAAAATTGATTTCCTTTTTTTTTTGTCCTCTTGTAAAAATCTCCGAATTTTGAATTAAACTTGTTTTAGATTTGATAGATGAAGCTAACGAACTGATGATTCAGCATCTTCACATCACCTGGTCAGCTGAAAGATTCGGAAACAGTTTTGGAACATGCAACGTGGCCGAGACTGTTTCACAGGTCTGCTCACTTCGTATCGAGCATGTAACACAGCAGCTCTACCGTTTCTTTGACATTTCAAATATTCAGGTTATCAAGACAAGCAGTTTTGTCCAACAAATGCGACAGCCATGACCCACTTCTTATCAGATAATTCTGGTACAGTCCTACATTTTCTGTCACGAAAACACATATTCCATTTCGCAAATAAAAATCGTACTTAACACTGCACCTCCATTCAGCCATTCCACTGCCAAGTAGGAGATAGTATCGTCATGTTCCAAATCTAATTCTCGCACAATATGTTGAAATATCGGTAGCTTGGCCCTTTGTCGATTGTAGCCCACTGTAACAACCATGGTGTCCATAACCTCTTTAATTTCAATGACAAGAGCAGGAAGGCTGGCACTTTAATACAGTTTGTCTTATCTAAACAGACGTATTCCGTTACAGCCAATAAGTAAAGCTTAACAGATTCAGTCTGTATACGGCCTGAGTTTCTGTATTTTTTTACATTTTTCTTCCTCCATTTTCCGGTTAATGGATAATAATTTCTCATTTCATATCAGGCGTCTGCAGGCCGAGGTTTTCTGACCCCCTAAAATAGATTTTGTTTTGTCCGAATGGTTTTCCGCTACAGTCTAGTCTCGGAACGACGCTTGGATGAACGTAAAACCGTACATTGACTGTAACTTACTGACGAAAATATTTATTTACAAAATCCCCTTCACAGGCATTTACCTAATCAAGATATCCTCTCTACATATAACGAAACTCTAAGCCTTAACATCGTACTGACAAAACCGGCCATTTGAATGCAGTCTACCGCCCGATATCCACCTTCCTTAACATCTACTTTGACATAGCTGGGGAGATGGTCTCGGGGTAACACGATGGACACCCATTCACAAGGTTCTGAATTCGGTCCTGGGCCGACTACGTGCGGTTTATCTCCTCAGACTACACTGGAACATTCACCTTTCATACAGCATCTCCATGAATGTTAAAAATTATAACCTCCCCCCCCCCCCTTAAGCTGTAATCCCGTCTTCTGGTCATTGTTCTCCTGACCACGTATCATTGAGGGTAACATAACCACCGTTTCGATACTGCAGCTCATTCCACGCCCGTGGTCGCATGCAAACTCGACTAGTATCATATAGGTCCATAATGGGGCTACAGCTGTCACAGTCTGAAATATCAAGCGATTTCTTACACCCACAATACAGTAGGCCTCATTACCAATATTTTATCGCATCAAGCCAGAAACCTTCCTTTATGTAGTGACGGCTGAGATGTCTGTCACCCCGACATACTCGCATGTGTTTCACAATATAGTAATCTATTTTCGCCTTCGCTGTGAGTCATCCATCGTCGGTGTTAGGGGGATATGGCTGCAAATCATGTTTTATTTTTCATTTTGACAGGTTTCATCAGCCTTACATGTCATTTACTTGTGCAGAACACAAACTGAATTCTTGCGCACAAGATAGTTATATTATAGTATTCTGAAATTAATTTAAAAAGGGAAAACGCGTGTATACCTAGGTATAATTACACAACGTGTGAGCAACCTACCTTAATCACGAGTTTAAAAACAGGACAGAGGCAGCTGAAGTCATTGTAGATGGCACCAGAAGCAAAACAAGCTGGATGCTACGTTGGCTCAGTTGGCAAAGTAGTTGGTTCCCTCGCGTTCATTCCTGTAACATGGTAACGACTTAGCAACAATGTTTGGGCAAATAAACCCTGCCTAAAATTCTATTTACACGTCACCTGAAAGTCAAGAACATTTTCAACGAAATGTTCTAAGAAATTTATGGGCACTATAGCCAGAAATATAAACCATTAGGCTAATATATTATTACTTATTTTAACACTACGTATATTTGTAGAATAACTTATAATCTATGCAGTCATAAAACCAAATATCTCGTTCGCGTGTAGCGTTCAGTGATGGGTACTAAATAATTAACTAAACAAAATGGAGAAGGGAGTCGTGTTCTGCCTCCGGGTGCTACCCCAACATCACGTGGAATGACTGACAAAAACCACGCAAATCATCGGCCTAGACTGTGAGTGTTCTGGCAGAGATCCGTATCGGCCGCCTCCAAGGGCGATTTCGGGTGATCAACGTGCTGGGTTTTAGCAATGATAGTTAAATCAAACGTTGACTGTCATTTTTAGAAATTAGACCGTAACCAGTGAATAAAAAAACCAAGGTGACTTCTCTTTTGAAAAAATGTTGTTCTCATATAAGTAGTCCAACATGACAGACTAAAGTATTTAGGCATAACCCTGCTGTTCGTTTATGATTGTCAAATTGTGTAGAATTCTGTGTAGGAAATCCACATCTCACGCTGCACGGTGTAAGCACAATCTGCTTAAAAATTTCTGCGTTGCCGTATATGGAGCAGTCTAAACACATTTCAGGCTTGGGTGTGTTGATCCTAATGTAATCCATCTTTCCACATTTGACCCCCAGACCAGCTCATAATTTAAACGCATGACTCTTCCCGCTGTTGTACCTTGCAACACACAAATCTAAGTACGTGTGCCGTTCTACGTGCCACTACGTAAGTGGCGCGCCGAGACAGTCTACCACGACGATATGCCATATGAACGAGCTCGTTCTTCGGCAAGCACAGCACACTGGAAACAACTGCTGAACCGGGGGCCAAACATGGCTGTGAGTGGCGCAGTCATCCGTGCTAAGGCTATATCGGAGCTGTTCTCCGCGCAACAGTAATATCGGAGATGTTCCGCGGCGAAGCGGAAAACATGGCGGCTGTTGCGCAACGAAGGATGCCTGCGCGCGCATACCTGAGTAGCGAGATGCCGCCGCCTCCTGGGAATGAACAGCTGTAAGTCACGTGGCGTCGGATCGAGAACTGACAGAAGAAAATGTCATACGTGAGGTACAAGATCTCCTGGAGGGTGAGATTACTCCCGTGGAACCAAGACCTGTGTATTAGAGACCTAGATCCAGAACACCCGGTTCCAGCTATCATCCTACGACATCGAGACCTGAAGCCATCTAGTTTTGAAGGATTAGCATACGAGGTAATATCACGACCGCAGGAGTTATACTGGACCTTACTGCGAGTTAATCCGATGTCCTTAAGGAATTCTATATCGATATTGCGGTCACTGAATAAGAACGTCAGGAAAGTTTATTCGCATCACAGGGATATCCAAGCGAATCTCGTCGAAAAGATGTGGTAGGGATGTATGGCAACTCGCGTACTCTGTTTTGATATTCTTTGATGATGTTTGTGATCCGTTGCACCATGTTAAAAACAAGTACTGCCTCAGAGTAACACACACACACACACACACACACACACACACACACAAAAACAAACAAGTAACCGCGTGAAACTATAATGGCGAACTACCGTATGAAAGACGCTTGTTAGTGCAGTCTAGTGGGGAAGAGGCGGGCAAACCTCGACCCCACAATAGCAAGAGTTAGGGAAAAAATGACGTAGATAGACGATGTAATTATTGTGGAAATATTAGTAATAAATTTATTGCTACAAATGACCTCAAACCAAATCTAACCTCTCTCCCAGGAGTAGTGTAAGTTTTGGGGTAGACTTGTTACGTTGTGGGAAAGCGGCGGTAAAACCTCGACCCCTCTATAGCAAATAATAGAGAAGAAAAGAAGCAAAAAAAGTCACAAGTGAGGAAGAGATAGTAATAAATTTTATTATAGAAATGACCAAAAACCAAATCTAACCTCTGTCCCAGGAGCAGTGAGAGTTTTGGGATAGGCTTGTTACGTTGTGGGAGAGCGGCGGTAAAACCTCGACACCTCTATAGCAAATAATAGAGAAGAAAAGAAGTTATGTCACGAGTAAGGAAGGAACAGTAATAAATTTTATGATAGGAATGACCAAAAACTATATCTAACCTCTGTCTCAAAAGTTGTAAGGGGTTTGGGGTAGGGCGTTGTATTCGTGGAGTTATGTGGGAACCGTGTCGTAAAGTACATCGCAGCGACACTCTTGTCAGCCTGCTACATCTTTGGCCCCCGATCCTGCGGTTATATCGCACATTGAAATGATGGCACGGATATTCAACGGCGTATTCCAGGGTTTACAAATGTGTTGCTATACACACCATGGGACCCGTGAGTTCACTTGATCCCTAACGTGCCATCTATGAATCGGTGTGATCATGAACTGGACTCGCGGGACGTGAGACGTTTCGAAGTCATCTTCATGCACAGACTTAACTTGGCTAATAACATTCTGGGGAGCAAAATCGACCATGGGTATTAGGAACTTTAATTTAAGAAGGAATCGACTTATAAAGAGGGTGAATATTGGTTTGAACCGGTCCTTCATCTACATGCGTACGCCCCCGTCCCAATGCACCCCCAACTTACGTCATCGTCTTCAAGGGTAGGGAAGTTTTTCGATACGTTGGGAAACACCATCCCATAGACACACCTTCACATGCCAAAACAGCTGAACCGTTAACAAAACTTCGCAATGGAAACCTAAAATTTGGCCAGTGTATGTACGTTGAGAAAAAGAGAGCTCTAATTATACCCAGTACAGACACTACAGCCATAGACTACAACAGCACTGGTAACACCTACAACATAGCTGCAACACACACTGATGACTCGAATTAAGTAGTATCAACACACAACAGATGCGGATTAAAAGAAACCTAATCACACAGAAATAATGTTTAGCGATAAAAAGCTAAACAAGTAAGTTCCAACAAATCAAAATACACGTTGTGCCACACGTTATATCGCACAGATTGTAATAAACATTATACAGGCAGAGGGATGCAGTTGATAAAATGGTGAAAATAAAATATACATTTTGTCAATAGAAGCTGGGGCACGACACCTGAAATAACGATGTAGTTCATGATGTCAACGGAGATCAGTGGACAGAGATAACATTTTGGAGCACATGAAAAAAGTTCAGTACGGAAGTTCCATTTACAGCGACAATGTGCACAAATACAACAAATTAGATTCTGTTCGAAACAATGTAAATGTTACTCATGTAAACATTTATATATAAAATTCTGGACATATATCTTTGTCTTATGCACCGACTGCACTGTTGAACCACGTTACCATGGATCAGCTCGTTACATCGGTGGATCTCTTGGTTTTACTTGTGTTCCTGGGTTGGTGATTTCATTGATTCGATACTGCTGCGAATGTTCGACCGGAAGGAATTCGATAGGTTGAAAGTTACGGACATTTAATGGCTGATCCATGGTTGAAAGTTTGTAAGTTGACTATGATGGTGTTCTGCTGATGGGTATTGAAAGGTGTGGACTAGGATGTCTCATCTGCTGTTTGATTCATTGGCTGGTGAGAACTAGTTTAAAGACGTATCGGAGAATAGGAATAAACAATCTGTACGAAGGACGTTGTAAACAGTGTCTTTGGTTTCAGGTGTGACCGTGGACAACCAAACGGCTGTAACTGTACAATCTCTTTTAGACACTCAGAGTTTGTCCAGTGAAGGTTTACCTGGAGCCACAGTTGTTGTGTCTCGCCCACCAAGTAAGCATCTTTAGTGCGATACGCGCATATGAGTACACAGGAGTAATGCAGGCGTTCCTGATGTGCAGCAACTTACCGTGTAGTGGGGCATGCATAGGAGTAGAAATACGTGGGTTTCAATAGGTATAACACCAGTGTAAGATAGTTGACAGTTTCCTAAATTGTTAAACGTTGGCCAAGCATGTACATTTATCGTATAACCACTGTCTTTTGTGCTTCTGTATTGTGCAAATAACAGATGATGTGCAGAACTAAAATGTTAATGTATATGATAGTGAAACATGGTGTGGAACCCAATTCATAGCACTAACCCATTTGAGCCATTTTTTAATGATACCCTTTTACAGTTGTTTCAGAAAGAGTTCCATAAACCACTCCTCATATTGAAATATTGCTAATTGTTAGGACACTATCTTGTTTGCTTTAAGTTTAGGCCCTTTTTTTTTCTCATGCCACTGTGATAATTCAGATTGTGTGTGCAAAGACCACTGCTGCATAATCTGTTGCTTAAAATAGCCATTCAATAAATTACTAAACAGGCAGCAGTATGTCCAAAGAGGCAGCATCATAGCCTGAGATACCTTAAAAATTTGGTTGTGAGAATGTCCCATTTGTTTTACATGGGTTTGGGTGGGTTGTATTTCTGCTGCAAGCTTTTGTTGTGGTTTATGATGTTGATGGCACTGATTGCCCTTTGATTTTTTGCAGTTTTCCTTGTCAGAATAGTACCTCAAATTAGGCTATCACCACTTCTGCATTTTTGCAGCTAAATATTCAATACTCTTCCTGCTGTTCTGTGTTTTGTATGTGAGCTAATTCTGTAGGGTTGTTAACAACAGTATAAGTTAGGGTTATGTGATGTCTTTATCCATCTACCAAATAGTTTTCCCACATTGAGACCTCTGCTCTTCTGGGATTTCACACATTGTAGAGTGGTAATTCCACACCAACATTTTGGGACAACCTATCGTTCCCATCTTCAGGGGTCAAGAAGTCAAAGAAGAAAGCTTTCCACATTTTTTTTGGTATATTTTCTGTTATATCCTGTTGACAGAACCCAGTCTTAGCCACAAGCATCAAGATAGCTAAATCTCTCATAAGTTATCTGATGCAGAGAATAGCTCTTGCAATCCAGCTGAACATAGTAGGCACTTCCAACCCATTCACCCCAGGACAGAAAGAGAACCAAGTTCTGAAACTTCATATTGCATTTGGGACTGTAAACAATGGAATAGCTGCAGAACTGAGTGCTAAATGGTCTGAGCTCCTGTTAGCTTTGTTACATAAACACCACAAATACATAAAAATGGATACATATTTTAAAGCAGATCTTACCATAAAGATTTCCATCTTCTGGGATGTGACATTGTGTAGTCTCATATAAATTTGCTAATATATTGGAGCGACATCCTGCGTGTGTGTTCAGGTTAGAGAATACTGATCAGAAAATATTTATGTTTCAGACACAATAACTTTGGATGAAGAAGATGTATTCCAATGTGGCAAGTGCAAAAAGCAGTTCACTTCATTCTCTCTGTTCATGAACCATAAGAAAGCTCATGCTGTCTCAGGAGAACAGCTGGCAGGTATGATTTGCTGGAGTAAGTGTATGATATACTGGGGTGTTGGTGTGTGAATGAAACAGTTCTTATATAAAACAGTAAAGGATGGAGTGAAGTCCTTCCTGAAAAGCTAAGAGTTCTGTAGTCAGGAAATTTCCTGTATTGTGTGGAACCTGAAGGTTCAGTTACTTTGTTCACAAGCCTACAGCTGGTACCCATCCTCAGCAACATGAATCCAGTCAACACACTTTGATCCTATTTGAGATTCATTATAATATTCTTTTGCTCTTGTCAGAGTCTTCTAAACCATCTCTTTCCTTCAGGTTTTCCCACCAAAACCCCTTTATGCATGTGCCTTTTCTACAATGCATATCTGTGCCCTGCCAATCATACCTCCTTCATTTGATCATCCTAACAATAGGAAGGATGGTACGAAGGTAATGTGACCTGTATTTTTGTAAGTGTGGCACCAGGTAGAGTTCCTTGCCTTACCCAATGGATATAAATGCTATCCAGCTCGTCCTTATCATAAGTATTCCAGTCAGTCACATGTATTCAACACAGTAACACTGCAAATTGGCAGATGTTGTGGACATACATACTAGGCAGAGAGTTGTGATTTTAATTCATGCTGCAGAAGGCTCCAGTCTGATAGTCTTGGATGTCTGGGAAGCATGTGTGGTGAGGGGGATACCACAGATATTAGCTCAGACACTAGGTCTTTTGTTGTGAGAGTGGTGAAAAGAATCCTGGTAATAGGCCCCACAGCTGCCCACCAGCCATGGCAGTGACTTCTTGAACAGTGAGGGAATCTTGTTAGTGGAATTCTTGGGGAGAGTAATATGTGCAAACATTAAAGAAGTTAAAACAACAAGTTCGAAGGTTTTACACAAACAGGAGAATGAATCAAGTCCTTCTGCTTGACAGTGCCAGACTGCACACAAATCTGCACACTACAGAGGCATTTCCAACAGTGGAATGGACTGTTCTCCCTCATCCTCCCTGCTGCCCTGATTTAGCATCCTTCGACTTCCATATTTTTAGCCCCCTGAAGGATGCAGTCCAAGGACGTTGTTCAGCACATGACACTGAGCTGAAACACAGCATGCATGAAAACAATCAACACTTCAGCAAAGAGTATTGTGCAACCAGCATACCGCATCTCACACAACGGTGGAAATAGTGTAGATAATGAAGGAGACTTTGTGGAAATATCATCTCAACTTTGTAAAGGATGTACCCATGATATATGTAAATGTCATTGTAATTGTAATCTTAGTAAAGGTAAAGGTAAAATTCACCCTAGAATAGGTATAGAGGTTTTGAGGTATAGGTAGTTCCTGTGAAAAATAGTGGAGGAATTACTTTCACACAACCTCCTATATTCTGTGTGACATGCAGAACACAGAAGCCTTTAATATGCAGTTTCCTCCAGCCTTCTGTTACTTCTCCTTAAGTCGAGATATTCTCCTCAGCAGCTTGTGTCTCATGTCTGTGGTCAGTGATACAGAAAATGTTGGATGACTGTGACTTACATTATAAATATAATTTAATTAGTCATCAGGTTAATGAGACAGGCAGCGTATGTGTAACGTAACATGGAGGTGTGTTCATGCAACCATTGTTGCAGTGGAAAAACAGTAAGTATTATATCTCTGATTGTGTGTCCGTAGCCTGTTGGGCTGTACCAAATTTTGACACATTATATCACAAATGGCTTGATTCTTGGGGGGGGGGTTATTGAACTAAATGCGTGTTTTGATTTTTCATACAAATTTTGTCTTAAAATGTTTCTCATTCTAAGAGGACTTGAGTGAGGTGTGATCATAAATGTGCATAGGTCTATGTGTAAAGTACCCGTTATGCTTGTCAGATTTTAGTGAGACTTGAATTTTCTTGACAGATTTTTGAAAAATACTCATATCAAATTTCATAAAGACCGACCCATTGGGAGCCAAGTTGTTCCATGCGGACTGACAAACAGATGGACGGACATACAGACAGACAGACATGATGAAGCTAATAGTTGTTGTTCGCAATTTTGCGAACGCACCTAAAAATGGTAATAATTAGATGGAATATTTTGGACGGTATTTTCTTTCTTTGAGTTTAAAAATTTAAGTTGTCTTCAAGAATTTTAATACCCTTTAGGCATGATTTGTTTAATTTGTGGGATGTGTGTGTTTTGGGATTGTATGAGAATATTTTACAGGCTCTCCAGTGAAGGAGCAAGGCGGTTTAGCGCTCTCACTGGATCGGGGTCAGTCTGAAGGAGATGAACAAGGTGGAAATGCCTATGCACCCACATTGCAGGAATGTGAGACTGAGGTGGGGCAGCCCATCATTCTGAGTGACACGGACATTCTGAATTTCAACATTGACCATGGTGCCCTCAATCTCAGCACTGGATCACATGCAAGTTCACATTTCCCACTAATTTTGCTGTTGAAAATGAAGTAAAATACCGAAGACACAATTAGATTTTTAAGGATTTGAGGAGTGTTTTCAGCACAGTGATTTTTTTTTGTCTGTTTCTTTTGGGTTTGTTGCCAGTTTGACACTGTGGTTTTAATGCCATGAAATTTTCTTGTCAGAGTGCTGTGAATTTTCCATACTTGCTATTTACATGTGATTTTTGAGAAAGATAGTTTTTCAACTTCTTGGAGAAATGTAGACATAAATCTGAATATTACACCTTTCTTAATCCATTCAGTTAATTTGTCACATGTATTTGCAAAGCCTTGCTAACCACAGATTCCAAGTATGTGCATTTTCCCCTGTGTATTCAGTATTGCTTGCTGCTTTATGTATCTGCAGTTTTGAATTACGTACACACAGAAGAGACTGGTGGCTGTGCACCAAGAGATACACATTGCTTGGTGCAGAGTTTTAATGGCATCTAAAACAAGTTTTCTAGTTTTTTTATTAGTTTTGTAATATTTTCCTTTGTGTTTATTGTGATTTTGTATGTCTGGCATTTAGTGAAAGGAAGGCCATTTAGACTCTGAGCAGTACTGACAGATTTCCTAACCCTCTGTTGCTATATGGCTTTTGCATTTCTAAGTGTAGTTTTCCAGTTGTAATTCTTGTCAGGAACATAATCTCTGTAAGTAGCAAAGGATTGCAGAGTGGCAGGTATTTGAAATCAAAACATTTGCTTGCTCCATTTTTTGTTACATACGTGGACTGGAAACATTTCAGGGAATGTGGTACATCATGAAGTTTAGCCGTGACTGAAATGTTTAAATATTCTAGCAGAATTTGGAAATGTAATATGTGAAAGTATTTAGTAAGCTGTGAATTTTATAATCGGGAAATCATTTTAGTAAAAAGTTTGCATTTGCAGATAGCATTAGAAAAATACCCTTACTTGCTAGATACTTAGGGTTTCATTGAAGGTAATAATTTTTAAATTGTGATTCATGAGTTGATCTGTACTGTGTAGTACAATTTGGAACATTTGTATGAAGATTACTGTCTTCTAGGATGAGCCACTGGATACTCTGGTAGATATGTACTGAACATTTCAGATGAATTTCTTGCCTCCATCATCGTGGTAATTTATATAACCTTTTGATGGAGCTAGTAGGCTCCTCTGAAACATTATTACCACCTACCAATGTGCACTGTGTCACATCCTGGAAGATGGTAATTTTCACAGCCACAACTGCAAGAACTCAAATATTGCACAAAACATTTCCTACGTAGTAGTTTATAAGTGTTCCCCTGATTCTCATTCTTTGTCCCATGAAATGCAATCTGGCAAATTCGTAGCATACTAGTTTATAAAGAGTGTGTTCCATATGTTCCTCACTCTGTGCCCCATGTAATGAACACTGGAACATTACTAAGTTCTCATTTAAAGGTGTGTTTTCACAGGTTCTTCCTTCCCTGTCACATGTAATACAGACTGGAACGTTTCTAACGTCTCCTGTTGAAGCGAGTGGTTCGCTCAAGTCTCTGTCAGGGGTTGGGACGGGCAGTAGCCTTAATGTGGCAACGCTTGAAGGCCAGCCGATCATTCTTACGGAGGGGTCATTTGCAGCTGCGGGTGACATCCAGCAACAACAGCAGCAGCAGCTGGCAGAGACAGAACTGAGCAATGGGAACAGCAAGATTGTCGAGTATTGCACCAGCGCAGAAGCCAAATTTGAGTTCCTGGATGCCACCACTGGTGCTGTGGAATTCACAACACAGGATATCATAACACAGCAGACCCACTCTGCAACTGGGGATACAGAACTTTTGCTTAGCACTATTGTGGAGCCACAGACACCACAGCCAGTGAAGGCAGAGGATAATACTGACAGTCAGCATACAGCAACTAAAACTCTCAAGGTATACATCAATGTAGTATGCAGATTTCTTGTGACCAAGTTTTAGTAATAGTCATAATAATACGATGCACTTGAACCATATATATATATATATATATATATATATATATATATATAAAATAACAAGGAAGATAAAGACATAGAATATATATTGAATAGTTTTATATTTTTTAAAAATGGTGGTA
>Ga0123352_10010263_pt1 | contig 14700 bp, 11 predicted proteins | sample TergutLab28metaG_FD_89700 | JGI IMG/M metagenome (GOLD analysis project Ga0123352, IMG submission 89700) | Labiotermes labralis P1 segment gut microbial communities from Petit-Saut dam, French Guiana - Lab288 P1 | ecosystem: Host-associated > Arthropoda: Insects > Digestive system > Gut ... | reverse complement strand
TATAGAAAGAATGTTCAATGAGATAATTTTTTAATGCGGATTTAAAACGCTTAGCATCGTTTGATAGGGCTTTAATGTTTGATGGTAGGTGATTATATATTTTACTACCAGAAAACAGCACTCGTTTCTGAACTGATGTAAGGTTTGTGGAAGGTAAATGTAGGTTACGATTGTAACGTGTGTTTAGGTTGTGAATTTCAGAGTTGGATTGGAAGAAATCCCTATTTTTAATTACAAAGACAAGCAGGGAGAAAATGTATTGTGATGGTAGTGAAAGTATTTGTAAGTGTTCAAATAGTTTTCGGCATGTATCGCGACTGCTGGAATTAGTAATAATTCTTATAATTCTTTTTTTAATTTTGAAAATACTGTTTGTGTGATGTGCGTGCTAATTGCCCCAAAATATAATTCCATGTGATAAAAGAGAGTATGCATAGGAGAAATAGATCATTCTCAGTGTATTCATGGTCAGAAGCGGTTTCAACAACCTGATGGCATAGCAAGCTTTATTCAGTTCAGATGTTATTTCTGTAATGTGGTCCTTCCACGATAATGAATTGTCTATGATCAAGCCCAAAAATTTTGTGCTATTAATATTGGTATTTATTGAACTGGGTACAAAAATCTGAATTATCCCTTCATTTTGTTTTTTTGTTCAGAATTGCATAAAATGTGTTTTATCGTAGTTTAAAGATTGCTCTGGAACCGGGAAGTTACTTCAGTCATTACTGTATTAATGTTTTTTTGAAATTCGTCAGGGTTGACGTTAGATACAATAATGGTAGTATTGTCAGCAAATAGTATAGGGTTGGCTAATTTGTTAATGCTTAGAGAGAGATCGTTTATGTATATAAGAAACAGTAATGGACCCAGTATTGAACCCTGTGGAACACCATGCTTCACATGTATCCAGCTATAAGATATGTTATGTGGATTATTGTTGTACAGATACTCTCTGATATCTATTTTCTAGATCAGATTTCATTAGTTTGTTGGGTATTCCAGAGACCCCATAAAGCTTCTTTTTATCCAAGAGTATTTCATGATTGACGCAATCAAATGCTTTTTGTAGGTCACAGAGTATTCCACCAACAAAATTTCTTCTTTCAATTGATAGCAGTACATTGTTTAAAAGTGTGTATATAGCTGTTTCGTTGGATAATTTCTTTCTGAAGCCATACTGATGATCAACCAGTATATTATTATCGTTGAGATAATTGTGTAACCTTTTAAAAATTATTTTTTCTATGATTTTAGAGAATGAGGTAAGGAGGGAAATAGGTCTATATTTTGAGAATTCGGTTTTGTCTCCCGTTTTGTATAAGGGTCTAAATTCTGAAAATTTTAGTCTGTCAAGAAAAACACCCGTTGATAGGATTTTTATTAAAAATATATGTTAATGGAGACAAAACATAAGGGGCACTGATTTTTAAGATTCTTGTTGATATTTCATCGTAGCCATGGGAGTCTTTACGTTTGAGAGAACGAATTATTTTGTCGATTTCATGAGTGGTTGTATTTTTTAGATATAGTGAGGATGGAAGTTGATTAAAATTCTTACGTTTGTAAGTTAGGGGATCATTGTTAGTTTTGGTAGCTCCTGTAAAGTTTTTGTGAAATAAATTTCCGGCTACAGATGAAAAGTAGTTGTTGAATGCATTTGTGATGACTAGTGGGTTTCTTGGTGGTTTATCCTTAGTGTTCCTTGAGAAGATAGTATTGAAGGTATTCTTATTGTTAGTGATGGTTTTAACAATGTTCCATGTAGTTTTAGTTTTATTATAAGAATGTAGAAGAAGTTTGTTATAATAGTGTTTTTTTGCTGTCATGATAACAGAGGTTAAGATCCTACAATAATTCTTATAATATTCCTTGAGGTTAGGGTCATTGGTATTTCTGTAAGCTAGATAAAGTTTTCTTTTGTTAGCACATGAAGTTCAAATTCCATTAGTTAACCATGGTTTTGATTTATGGTAGTTACGTGATTTTGTAGTTTGAAAACTGGCATAGAAGATTCTGAGGTAAGTGTTGAGGAAATTATTGAAGATAAGATTGACATCATCCTCGAGAAATACATCTTGCCAATTTTCAAAGCTTATCATAAATGCAAGTACTATGCGTATAAAACCTAAATGAAACAATTTATTATTATCCCTATAACTCTACAAAAATAAAATTCTTCTAGTCATTAACGCAACTTCAGTTCCGTATACTTAATAATATGTGGAGAAATTTAAATTACATAAGTAAAAAAAAAATTGCATGTCCTTTAACAGGAGGAATTGAGATCTCATTGCATTTACATTGCAATATCTATACAGACAATTGTCTATCTACATTCAACTTTTACTGTATAGGATTACTATATTTCCTATTGTTTATGTGCTGGGCTTGCACAATTACAACTAATTCCACAAGTCCACAACATAGACAATGTGACTTCCCATAACAACAATTCACATGCTGTAGATACAATCTTAATATATAGCACATAATCGTAAATGAAAGGAGTTCACTGGCAGATAGCTTACGTGAAATGCAGATGTATAGTGGTATAACTTTAATTACTCTACATGTTATTAGTAACTTACTGGTCCAAAGATGGCCACCCATGTCATTAGAAGGATGTTTATACACCACTGGATTTTTTTTCAAGACTAACCAAATATTCACTTCTATAAAATGTATTATGGCATATCATAATTCCAAAATTACTATTCCATATCAAACCCATTTCCCCTCCATTTTATTACATCATTTCAATCTGAAAAGCATTGAAATTGTGTCCTTCCACACAGATACTGTTATGAATAAACATAGTACCTCTATCTTCATACAGTCTCCTGAAGACACGAGCTGTATACTCCACTAAAACACTGCTCCCCAGATCACATTTTATTCTAACCTAGATCATATTCTTTTTCTTCACCATTTTGAAATCCAAAAATAAAGAATTTCGAAATATTATTATTATTCTTCTTTCAATCCAATCAGTCATACAGTGATTCTAGACACGTCCAGTATGTCATAAGCATAAAATATAACAACATTATCATAATGTAAACACAAGTTATAAAATGTAGCTAATTAAAAACATAGATCTCCATATTTACTTCATGTTATTAATAATAATGCTATATTACAATTCCTACTTATTTAATACATGTATACATACTGCAATTACTTATTTTAACAATTTATACCTGTACAACATTAAATATTATTTTATTAAGTTCAAGCTGCTACAGTATCAAATCAGTAACAAGACACTTCATCTACTGAATAAAATGCATAAACTATGAGAAGGGATTCCAGTTCTCTTTAATAGGGTTTATATTCCTACAACTTCTTTATATCAGTTCTATTCCCATATTAATTACTCATTTTTATAGAGATTTGTATTACAAGGTTTGATATGTAAATCCATATTTGTTCATGTACTATGATCATGTACCTGTTTATTTTTTTGTACTGAGAATTTATACTTCTTTAAAAAACATAATACTTCAACTATATATAATGAATTGACCATAAGTATCTTGCAATCCTTAAATAGCTGTCTACAACAAATACCTGTCCCAGCACCACACATACTTCTTCTGTAGTTTAAATATAGGTATACTTTCATTATCTGCCCCTACAAAAATTATACCATATCTTAGTAGCGATTCAAATTTTGAATGGTAAAAACTTATCATACCCAAACCCATAATTCCTTGAACCGATTTAAAAATGTAACACACTTTACTTAGTTGTAGTCTTAAAGTGTGTGTATGGGTAGTCCATTTCAGATTTTCTGTAATACGAATACCAAGAATTTTGTATCTGATTTATAAGCTATATCTGTATTTCGATAAGTAATTTTTTGGTCTCATCGGAAATTTACTCTGCTTTGTATTACATGATGTTGCTAATTTTTCCAATGTTTATCATAAGGTAATTTTTTTGAAACCAATATTCTAGCTTCTTCCCAACTTCATTTACCTTATACTGTAGAACATTTTCATCTCTTTTAACAATTAACAAATTAATATCATCCACAAATAAAACCAACTGTCCATCCTCTACATTTAAACGAAGGTCATTTATATATATTTAAAACAGCAGAGATCCATGGACTGAGCCCTGTGGTACTCCACATTCTAGCCCCTTTCCATGAAGAAATATATTTAGAATTTATGTGATCGCTTTGATTTATTTCTACAAATTGCTTTCGGTCTGTTATGTAAGATTTAAACCATGAGTTTATATTTACTCTCACTCCTTAAGAATGCAATTTATCCAGCAGTACCTTCTGGATTAATACATCACATGCTTTTTTTAAATAAAAAAATATGCTAATTGCCTGCAGCCCATTATCCAGTGCTTCTTGTATTCTCTCAGTGAATGGCAGAATTGCTATAGTGGTGGATTTCTGTTCCCTAAACCCATTTTGAACCTCTGTTATGATGTTATATTTATTTAAGAATATTATTAGTCTACTATACAATAACTTTTCCAATATTTTAAAAAAAATAGGTAAAAAGTTATATTGGTCTCTAATTTTGTATACTATATCACCTTTTTTATACAAGGGCTTTTCTCTAGCTACTTTAAACTTTTCTGGTAACTTACCTGAATTTATTGACATATTGTAAATATGGGCTAAGGGTCCTTTTACAAATTTTGCAAACTGTCTCACTACATATTCCTGTATTTCATCATATCCTGCTGAAAATTTACCTTTGGATTTTTTCTATTACACATTCCACTTCATTTCCAGCAACAGGTAACACAAATACTGATCTGATACAGTACGCTGTCTTTGACTGAGCTGTGCATGCATTTGAAAGGTAGTTATTTTGTTTAATTATTTCTTGCACCATTTCTACAAAACATGCATTTAACATCTCTGCCACTACTGTTGATGTGTTACTATGCCTGTTTATGTCTTCAATTCAATTTTTTTTATCCAAAGAAGAGCACTTTCCAACTTGTTTATTTATTAACTGCAATTTTTTTTTTTGTTCAGTATACCGATCATTCTCTCTTACTTGGGTTTCCTTCAGAATTTTTTTGCGACATGGTATTTTTTATATAAGCCTGTGCTTCTCTTGAAAAACTAAATTTCCTCTTTACTAAATTTTAAAAATGCATTCTTTTACTATAAATTTTTATACCTTTAGTTATACATTTACTATTATATACCTTACTGAAATTTTTTTAGTTTGTATGGGAATGCTCTATTGAAGTAATAACCAAAAAATCCATAAATTCCTGTAGGGCAGAATTTACTTCTGCAGTTTGTAATTCTTCTTGCCATGGTTCCTTATTTAACAAACATTTAAATTCCTCTATACTTTTTTTCAGAATATTGCCTTGATTAATTTTCTTACATTTTCTCACTACTGTTTTCAAAATTAGTTGCAGTATTTGTGATTTCTGATCCGAATACCCCAAATCCATCTCTGTTGCTAATTCACCAATACTATCCTCATTTGTTATAATAACATCTATTAATGATACTGTATCTTTCATAACTCTAGTTGGGGATATTACTGTGTTAAACAAATTATGTTTTGACAATAATTCCTGCACCTCATGAAGTCATACACTTTCTTGCATAAAATTTATGTTCCATTCACCACACAAAATAACTGTTTATTTCTTGCTTGCACTTTTTGAATCACTGATTCTGAACTTCTTAAGAATGTAGAGAAACTACCATCAGATGATCTATAAACACACACAACAAACAATTTTTAATCCAGTATCTCCACTGCAGTCATTTTAGAGTTTTTCCTTACTAATCCCCTGTTGGTAGTTTATTTCCTTAGTTTGCACATGATGTTTAACATAAATACAGGAACCACCATGATCAATTTTACTTCTATTGAAATTAATAGCTAGTTTAAATTTATCAATACTAATTATTTTTATATATTCTTCCCTTAACTAATATTCTGACAGGCATAAAATATCCGCATCTGCTAATGCACATCGCAATAATACATTTAATTCTAACAATTTATTATTTATAATTTGTACATTATGATGAAGGATTGATACCACGTGAGGTTTTGGTTTTGTTTCATTTTTCACTCTGTTTGTACCATGACTGTTTTTTTGCTGATGGCTGTCCACAAAAAATCAGCTCTTCTTGTCACAGGTATCTTTCGACATCTTCTTGAAGCTTTCATAGCTGTCTCATCCTCTCCCCTTCAACTATTATTCTTTGCCACTGAAACACTGCCTTTCTGGTCTTTGACTGAATCTCTTCCTTTTCCAACACCATTTTTTGCTTCCCCTGAATCTTGATGTTGTTTACTTGGATCTTCTTTCCATTTCATGCTGATTGGTGTCTTTTTACATACCTTTAATGTATGTATCATGGGCGCTGCTATTCTTTTTGTCATAATTTCTTTTCCCCTTGCATTAATATGCTGACCAAGTTTTGTGAAAACTCTTCTACATAAGTCAAACTTTATTACTTCTGTATTTTCAAAAATTTTATATGAATCAGTATTCTTCTATTATACTTTTCTATCTCCTTATTTACATATGAGATCTGTTCCAAATTATATCTATGAAGGACATCCATTATTAAAAAATTTGTATGATTGTTTGTCTTAACAAATCTCTGTATACAGTTAATACGCATTTTGTTTCATTCTTTCCCACATCCTTTGAGATCCCTGTACTGCTACTATATCTTGCTTTGATAGATGTTGAATATCAATTTTTGCAGAGGTTGTAATAGTATTTACCCCTGTTCCTGGAATTACAAATCCTTGGACCTCAAAACCTTCATCTAGGTTTAATTTTATTTCTGCTGCATATCCTCGTGCATGGCTGTCGCCAGTTACTATAATTTTATGTTTCTTCTCCATGTGTTTATTGTCCTCTGTACCCTGTCTCTACTTTCATTTTTCACCTTTGGCTCATGTGTCCCTATTGACTCATGCCATTAATTGATAAGTTTCACTTTTACCAAGTAAATCATATTGATTTATTATTATTGATATTTGGTGATACGTTGCACGATTTACAGATGGAGTTTTTTTGTGTCCTCTATTCGCAGTTATCCACGGTTTCTTAGTAGTGTGTGAGGTTATGTTCGATTCTAAATTTTGATTGGATTCTTCTCTTCTGCATGTACTCCTTCAAGCCACTACATCGGACCATTTTTTTCAGTGTGCCTAGATTCTCTGTTAAATCACACCTGATGTTCTTCATTCTATTTCGCAATTCATCTATTAATGAGATTAAAACACTTTTAACATAAGGATTGGTGGACATGGTAAAAATCTCCTGCATTTCATTTAGATCAAATTCAAGTTCCAACAAATGTACTTCAACATAGCAGCTTTCTTTGATTCCTTTGATCACTTATCACTATAATTCTAGTTCTCTTCAAGTTTTTCTCAGTATTTACAATTTTGTTTCGCTTGTTACAGCTTCCATGTTGATGTCGCCATATTTCAATGTACATTGGAAAAAACATATACTCTTAAAATTATAATAATTAATTCCCTATTTAAAGTTTGCCAAAATAATCTCCAGAGAATTGTCGAAGAATACAGTCGACATGAAACGAATGTTAATATTGTTACCGTTGATCCTGGTTCGAAGCCAGATCAAAAGTTTGCTTGGCGGAGAAACAGGTACGTGACAGAATAAAGATAAATTTGGGACTTAGAGTAAAAGGACTTATTTTGTGTCCCATTTACTGGTACGTTGTAAGTTGCGGACTTCAAGGTTAATGGCATTAAGTTTATGACTGTTTGTCACGCGTAGTGATGCGGCATGCTTTTAGCTAGGGTTTCAACGATACTGCCGCTTTGCCTCTCTGGGAACGGGACATTCTATACCCCTTTCGGCATACAACAATCAGCCAGCTGTTAGGCTTGATATGGGTTGAGGCCGTGAAGCTTGGACAGGCTGAGTGAGTGACTTCTTAGCTGACGCTCGTGGGAGCAGGTTGAGAGGGAAAAAGTGCGATAGTAAAGAGGTGCATTGGTTGGTACAATTTGTAACAGTGCCGGACACAAGTAGATTGATTGTGAATAGTAAAGTGTAAGAATTAAGTGACTGTGTTAATAAAAGTAAGGACTCCAAGCCACAAATATCCTTGTGTTATCTAGTTGGTAGAAACTAAAAATTCCTGTGACCACCACGCGTAATATTCCCTGGGTGGAGCTCGTGTTCCCGACTTTGACATTTGGCCGGTTATAATATGTATGAACATTGCGATTACAATAGTCTGCGAAACAGCCATGAGACACACACCTTGTAATGAGTGAGCTTCCGAAAAGTGAAAAAAGCGTGGATTGTTCTTGCTGAGACAACTGAATGACAAGTAATACATTATTTTGTTTACTAACACAGTATTTAATGCTGCAGCCATTTGCACCAGATCTGTGTTAGTTTCTTTTACTGCTGCAAATGAAACAAGAAAGGAGTGTCATGTCCAGTGTCTGCCTCACAATAATCAGAGCAGCCAGTCTACAGCAGTAAGGGCAGGAGAATGAAGAGGCTATGAAATCTGCTGTAGGTCTGATACTCACTGCTGGAAACACAGGTTTAGCCAAACTGTACTTACCACAATCAATGACAAAAGATAAATGTTTATATGATGTTGACACATATCTAAAGTACAACAGTGCATAGCAATATCTGTTGCAAATTCAACAGAAATTCAGATTAGTAGAATTGGTTCCATGTTGGTCCAAATGTTACAATCATTGCTTCACGACTAGAGTTTAAAACCAGAGGCAGTTTATTTCACCAATTCTTAAAATTTGTAACATATTCACTTAGACCCCAGTTTTTGATGGCAACAAATCCTCTTAGAGTTCTCACTCTCACAAAGTTACGGCCACTTTCCAGCAAACGTTGTGTGTGTGAGTACACACAAATATTAATACATTTACCATCAAATATAACATCTGATAGCTACTGTTGTTGTATCACACCAGATGCTCTTAAACATGTAGGTGAACGCAATATGTATAGCATTTTAAGTTCTGCTTAAATGGTACTAAGTTCTCTCTCTCTCACGCACTCGCACGCACACATAAATTACTCATATTGTTACAAGATCTACAAAAATGAAAACTATGAATATAACAATCATAAGCTAATTTCTATGAGTGGTCACAGATTTATAGTCCATGACTGCACCATCATTAACATCAATACATGACAAAAAAAGCAATTACAGTACAATACAAACAACACAATTCTAGAAATATACTTAGAAACAGAAATTTAAAAAGCAATGAGTTACCAGTACAGGTCAAACAAAGGCATAAGCATGTAACATGCAATTAAGTTTGGCGGTGAAGTTGTGTACAAAGATAGAACTTTAGGTTTCTGTGACTGCATATAGAGGAAATTGTGAAGAGAGAGAGAGAAAACCAACAAGATGCAATAATCAGATGTTTATTATCAATGCTGTCTCAACATGTTTCAGGCATCAGTATGCCCATCTTCAGGAGAACAAAGACCGTGTGTTACTGCATGCGGTGTACTGTGTTGTAGGGTGTGAGCACTGTGAAGGTTACTGTTGGACTGTTGTTGATAATAAACACCTGATTGTTGCATCTTGTTGGTTTTCTCTCTCACATCACAAAGATAGAACTGTTCCAACTGTTCAACTTTTTCACTAAATGGTCATGACATTTCATACATTGTGTCATCAAAGAAACCTGTGCTTGTGTTTCCTACTTTAGGCTGCCAATCAACTGATATGCAATGTGCAGATTCTAATATCCCTGCTGGCCAATAATACAGCTCCAGTCTTCTTGTTTGGAGGAAGCATGACATGCCACTCCAAGCTGTCACTTGCCATTTCTTGTTCAAGCTTTCATCATCTTTAGCCATGTTATAAGTCACTGTATTTATAACATGTATTATGTCTTGACACGCTTGGATATGTACATCACGTTCATCTCTACTTCATGTCACTCACCTTCTAATACTGGTGGCACAAATGCATACATACAACACTTATTGCACTTGAGATGTTTCTCCTTCACAAGGAATTCAATGAATGTACACTGGCAAACAAATGTCACTGACAGCCACACTATTTGTAGCATACTGTAGAAACAGTAATTAAGGGGCAAATGCACCAAATTTACATTCATATCAATGTGTAATTATTTCACTCGTCATACTACAGGCCATGTTCACCTGTATATGACACTAATGTGCAAAACTGAACGATGGTTGTGACTTCATATGATCTTACTTAAGAACATAATGCGGTACATGTAATTCAGATTTTCCAGGATGAACCATCCATGAGATTTTTGCTTCATGTTTTTGCATTGGTGAATAAACATAATGTCTTGGTTAGGATAACATATTATCTGGATAGCATTGTTCAGAGTAATTTACTGTTTGCATCTACAGGTGGCATTCTGAAGATGGGGGTAGGCTGTTTCTTCAGAATAGTATCTCTGTAACAAAAAAGTGTCTCTTACAAACAGAACCAACCGAGGATGATGTCTCTTGTCATTAAGGTTGGTTTTCTGTTATTGTTCCACTCTCATTAAAATTAAGGCATCATTATCTGACCCATCAATGTCATGCGGAACTCTGTGTTGACCACCAAATTGTCGCTGACTGGTCGCAGTTCTGCTGCAAGGCAATATCAGTCTTCATTTGGGTTTTTCCATACAACTTTTTTTTGGGGGGTTCATGGTGGGTTGGGGGGAAGCTTGGCAAAGTTGTGGAAATAGATTAGGGCTGCTTCAGCACTTTAAAATGTAGTTGCAGCATGCTGCGCGCAACAGCATGGGTCTTTGTTAGTGTTGAGTAAGAAGGGGGAGAACCGTCTTGCACCTGTTGCTGATCGCTCCACCGAGACACTGCTTGCTATCAATGCGTGTATTTTTCCCAGTACCACAATCGTCAGTGACTGCGGGAAGAGAATGTCAGCGTTATCTCATTTAAAGAAAGACTGTGTTGAGCAAAAATTGCCATTCTAAAATCATATGATTGTACATTTTTCTTGATGCTTTAGTATGTGATTAATTTAAAATTTTTTGCTGACAAATTTTAATGAACAGTGCGTTTGTAAAGGTCCTTTATGAACCAAAAGCAGTACTGCTCCATGCAAGAATGGAAAGGAAGCTGCAGTGGTGCAAATTTGAAATTCTTCATATTTCCAAAGCATCCTGTATGGTGTCATGGTTTATGTTAATTTGTGAAGAATGCATCTGTCTGTTTATAGAACAAACAAGACTCATATAATGGATCTTTTTCACCAAAAAAAAAATATTTCTAATTGAAAATTCAGTGATAGTATAAAGTTATTTGATATTGTTATTTTAATTCTGCACATTACTTAATGACATATTAAATTCTTTTTATACAGTTGCTTTAATTGAATTTAAAGGAGAATGTGTGTTATTGGCTACATACACTGTAGTCAGCATATCTGACTGCCTGTATTTTGAGTTCATTGTCACCACTTTTTGCCTTTACAGATATACATCCTGTCCAGAAACCATTTAAACCATATTCCACGTTGTCCACAACAACATCCACAACATTTTCAAGTACAGAACCTTCCATTCCCTTTTCGGTGTTATCGAAAATATTCATGGCGGCAAACTCGGGAGTATCAACCTTCAAAGGACCAGCATTTATGCCCATGTGTTTAATATACTGAAGGAAAATTTGCAGACAATGTCTGATAAAGATCGCATGTTTTGTCTCATGTTTGATGAGATGTCAATCAGAAGGTTGACAGTATTGCAGGCTTTGAGGACCTTAGAAGTCACAGTAGAACAAGCAATATAGCAAATCATGCCCAGGTCTTCATGCTGCGTGGCATACGTAAGAGGTGGAAGCAACCAGTAGCTTTCTATTTGATTCGCAGTATCACTAAGGGTGAGATGCTTGTTAATTTCTTGATGGAGGTTCTTGATGCCTGCCACAGTGCAGGACTGGTAGTTGTTGCCACTGTGTGTGACTTGGGTGCCAACATTGTCAAGGCCTTGAAACAGTTGTGTGTTTCTCAAAAGACACCTTTCCTCAAGTTTCGTGATCAAGAAGTTGCAGTGTTTGACCCTCCTCATCCCCTTAAATGCACACGTAACCTTCTCCTTAAACATGATGTGACATATGTTTGCCTTGGGGTTGCTGCAAATGGAGAGCAACATACCTAAATGGGCAGACTTTGTGTATGAAAGTGACATACTTAATGTGCTGTATTGTCTGCTGCATAATGCAACTGACAGACACCTGAAAACTTTTGCACATATGCCATGAAAGTCAGCTTAGCTGCACAAGTAATGAGCAGTACTATAGCTGCAGCTATAAATACCCATGTGACTGCAGGTAAGGGAATATATTTTTAAAAGATACGTTATGTGAACAACCTTGTCATGTAATTCAGTTTTAAATTCACTCTTACTTTACACAACTATAACTCAAAAATGCTATACATATTTGTTATATTTTTTTCAGGTCACATGGACAACAGAAGCCATGCTATAGCAATGTTTGTCAAAAGTTCAAAGGCCTCTTCAACCGATTCATTGATGTCACACACTATTCTGACCAGGGAGCTTGTGCATTGCCATCTTACCATTACCAGTAAGCATATGGAATACTGGAGAAGTGCAGTTCATAAGGTTAAAACCTGGACATTTCTCAACAAGGAATCTGAGCCAATGCATTTCCACCTTCACAAACCAGCTGTTAAATTACCATAGGTGCCGTGCAGCATACATGGAGGAAGGTGAGTGAGGAGCATAAATTGAAATTCCTTGAGACAAGAAACCTAAATCTGGATGGTGTTGAGAACACATTTGGTGTTATTCTCTTGCAGTGTGGTGCAAGCAGTAACCCATCTGTTGGACAGTTTGTAGATACACTGTAGACAGTCATCATTAAAGGTCTTGCTTAAAGAAGACTATATGGCAATAACTATAAGGATGCTGTCGCCTCTGTTCTGGACAAGCTACACACATTTCTCCAGCCATCCAATTTTTCATCAACCAGTCCACTGACAAGTCATGACAGTGAGACCACTGACAGTGTTCCAGACATTGTTCATATAGGAAGAGAAGCTCAAAGTGGAGAAGTACCTCTGTATGTGCATGTGATATGAAAATGTTTTCAGTGTCATATGTCGGCGGTTTCATTGCCAAGTGCTTGCTTAATAATAGCATTGTGACATATGCAAAAAATGTCTGATATCTGAAGTGTCATCAACACTTGATACCTACACAGGATTCAAGGAGCACAGCAGTATAGTACAGTCGCTTACATATCCAACCTAGAAGTTGGTGTATCTGTTGGTACTGCTGTCACTGTTTTGGCAGAAAGTGAAAACAAACTTAGAGTGAATGAATTGTATGTGGCAGATAGTATAAAGAAGGGAATTTCTGGATGAGGAATTGTGAGAGCAAATGAGTCAAATGAATAGAGATAGTAAGCGAAGTTCGTAAAGAGAAAGTTCCTGTTTTATCACACCAGTAGGTCAGCATTAAAATATGACTTTCTTTCATATAATAACCACAATGATATTCAGGAATTAGAATGGTGTGTAATAAACAGCATGAGAACAGCGTCTTACTTACTCTGTAAGAACTATTATGACAATTACTGTTGTCATGGTGGTAAAACTAATGAACATTAATTTTAGCTGATAACCACAGTTCAGGCTATGCATTCCAGCCATCAGTCTTTGTGTGTGTGTGTGTGTATATATACATGTATATATGTAAATATGTAGAAAATTAACAGGGTTCATGTATTAAACAACATAGCTTTTAATGTCACAGCATTTTGCATCACTTCTGAGTTACAGTTACATTGTCAAATGAAACAAGAATGTAAAAAGATATAACAATATTAAAAGCTGCAAGCTATTCTGCAATTTGAAATGTCTGGCATTCAATATATATATATATGTAGATGGATTTACAGTCAACACAATACACAAAATATATGCAACACTCAAAACAAAAATTAAACGAATATGACAACTACATTTAATACCAAACATGACAAATTCTAAGAGCTGCTGTTTTTTACACCAGATATGATGTTCAAAAATTTATTGGTGAACACAATATGTGTTGAATTTGAAAGTTCAACTTAAATGATATTAAATTAAAAAACCGCACTTTTCTACAAATGTAACAGTTATAAATATAACAGACATAACCTAATATTGAAGAATGGTAATTCCTTCAGGTTGCTTGCATTACTAAATGTTTTATTGTATAAATCACAGCGGTACCAACATTGCCAAGTATGTACATGTTGATGTACCTTCAGGTTACTTTTGTTACTGAATGTTTCATTACACAGTATGTACAAATTCTTGCAACTTCAAACTATTGGTGTCCCTTAACCCTTTAATGTCGGAATTAAATCTCTGACGCTGGAATTAAATCCCCACCCACCCAGCCACTTTAGTGGCTGTTCAGCTATTTAAAGGGGTCACTGTGCGACACATATATACAGGGTGTCCCAGGAGGAAAGGACCTAACTTCGGGAGAGTGTTCCTTAGGTCAAACTATAACGATATAACCCAAAACACCTATATCCAAAGTTCACTGGTTACGGAGATATTGGCCAGAGAATTTTGAAACGTTGACAGCTATTACTCACTTATTGATTACCAAATACTTATTGAAACTGGCAGGAATATGTGGTTTCTGTTATGTTACTATCTGTACATAACATCAAAGT
>Ga0123352_10010262_pt1 | contig 14701 bp, 10 predicted proteins | sample TergutLab28metaG_FD_89700 | JGI IMG/M metagenome (GOLD analysis project Ga0123352, IMG submission 89700) | Labiotermes labralis P1 segment gut microbial communities from Petit-Saut dam, French Guiana - Lab288 P1 | ecosystem: Host-associated > Arthropoda: Insects > Digestive system > Gut ... | reverse complement strand
TCCAGGTCTAGAAAACAGAGATTAACGGCTGTGGGGACCCGTTGCGCTGACCACGTGACACCCCTCTATCCACAAAAGTTGGCACTAACTTCGCCGACCGGCGGCGGCCGCTCTGTCGGTATAATTCGCGTGCGGACTAAGGCCACGGAGTTTAGTTTATGGGCCCTCTTCTTTAAGCCTACTCTTTGTGGTCTGGTAGTCAACCAAGAAGGCAATGGCAAACCACTCCTGAACAGTAATCTCTGCCTATAAAATCCTCTACAGGATCACCAGGAGTTGCAGCAGACTCGAAGGACTACTACTGCTACTACTACTAGTCAACCATACTCCCAACCACTGGGCGATTTGAATGGGGAAATAAATAAATGCATAAGGAATTTAATGGGATTACTTGTTAGTAATTCTGAGATGGAGATGTTAAACTGTTGGGTCACATAGGGGGTGAAAACATGTATTTCTCATTTTTTTGTCACGAATGAGGTTTCGCCTCTGGAAATTTAAATGCATTCATTATTTACTGTGTACTGCTGCATTCATAAATTAATTAAAAAGTATGCCATTATAGTACAACTTATCGGTGTTCTACTTTTTTTTATGCATTAAGTCCTACATTTTCCTGGATCATCATGAGGGAACTGATATGTAGATCACTGATGTGAGGTATGGAAGGTTTTGATGTAGCTTGTTAGATTGACATGCAGCAGTAATTTTCCCGTAATGAAACATGTTCAGTGATACATGCAATGTAATGGAAACACATCTTGAAGATTCAGGCTATCAGGAATATTATGCTGTGTTGACAGGTAACTCGTGACTTATGTTCAGAATTCCTTGCGTTTCTTTGTGATGTTGGTCACTGTGTAGAATCTACGTGGTGTGACATCCCAGAAGAATTCAATTTTCAACAAGACTGCTGTGAGAACCTCAAATCTGGAATCATGTCTTCTGGTATTATACAGTGAAGAATGTGGGAACATGTGGTTTGGTATGAGAGACTGTTTGGTTTAGGAAATGTACTCATCACTCAGTTAGGTATGTGGGCATGTTGACATTATTCTCATTTGCTTAATAACTGTGGTATCACACAGTCCTTCTAACTATTGTGAGGTTTAAAGTCTGTGAGTAATAGTTAGGAATGCAGGAAGCAAACAAATTGAGCCTGGCTCGTCCTTTGTATGCTTATTGTTGGAATGTAATTAATGGAATGCCATATCACACAATGTAGGAGTACTGTTGGTTTCATGTGTTTGGTTGGATTGCTAAGGTGACTGTACCAAGGCCCTGTCTTTGTTTCTGTTGCTTTTGATTGTGCTGTGAGTGGTGTCATTACTGTACTGTAGGGCTGCCATCACATTTATCTCTTCATTAGCCTCTAAGCAGAATGTGTAACAACACAATGGAGGAAAATGATGAAATATTGAAAAACTCTGGTGCCAGAACACTTTTACATAATGCCTGCAATTTTCCAAAAAGTTTTTTAATAACACATGGCCATATATATTTAGTACTTTTTCCTGAATGTGTTTTCATAGAAATGATTATCATATCTTAAATTAGTGAGGCAGGGCATGTAGGAGCATGTGTGTTTGAGGGTAATCAAAATGGACCTTAAGAGAAACAGGGTGTGAAGGTAAGGAATGAATTGCAGTAGCAAGTGATAAGGTCCAGTGACTGGTCTGTATACGTGAAGTTATTGACAATAGAATAGTTCTCTCGTTTCAGCTGTTGAACCATGTTTGTTTTTCTGGGTGCATTTATTAAGTACACAGTACCAGAAACTAGGAGTTTATATATATATATATATATATATATATATATAAAACATAGGTTACACACTTATTGACTGCAATGTTCTTAGCATGATTATCATTAATGTCTTTCAGCTGCTGCCCAGGATGGAATGGTTGTAAATTTTTAATACCCTAAAGTGCATTCATGAACATACACTGCACTTAGGCCTGCACTATGTGTGGAGGTAAAGGTATGCACATTGCACCGAGGTCAGCATTGTGAAAGGTTAAAGCAGGATCTTACACCAGATAAGTAATCTGTGAAAGGGACTGGTTCAGTGGTTGGGTGTAACTATTTCCGAGACAGGCTGGACAGGTGTCTCCCCCACCTTATGTCTGGGGACGGAGGCAGATAGGGTTCCTGAAATGTACCCTCGTTGGAATAACAGAAAATTGATTAAGTCCAGACACCGAAGGATTCTTAAGGCTTAGGTGTCCGTAATTTCCAAATCTTGAAAAGCTTTCGCTAATGTTTGCTTTCACTTAATATTTAAAAAGTCTGCAGTCTGCGTATTGTTTTGTCATGTAGCATAGTGTTTGTGGAACTGCTAGCAGTATGTAACACATAATCATAATACAACATTGAAGTGATGATGTTTAGGCTGTTGCATTCAACTTCTGTGTTGTGCACTGTATACCAGTGCTGTCTTGTGGCAGTGTTGTGTGCCATATAAAATTATTCAGGTCTGTTCTTCAGTCTTGTATTTAGAGTTTTTATTGTTGGGTGGGGGAGATGGTACTACAAGCAAGTACATTGCAGAGTCATAGGATCAGGATTCTACTTTGTGACATGAAAGTTTTACGAATGTACAATGCCATGCCATGCATTGCACTTCATTCATCTACATTTATTTAAAAATTCAGTTGGCACTATGGATCTTCCCCACCAGTGAAGCAGCCAGAGCATGAAATTGATGACTCCCTGAGGTTAAGAATAGATGGAGCTGTATCCTTTACTACCCTTGTATGCCTTCATATCATTCACAGGGGTAACTTCACCTTCAACTTCTACATTTATTTCAAAGCCTCGTCTTTAAAATATTGGTATGGCATGGTTTGTGAAACACGGCCCCTGTCTAGATAAAATCGCTGCCTGAGGATTGAGTGCTGTTCTTGTATTTTGGTATCCATAATCACACACCATTTGGGCAGCATTTGTTAGTATTACACTGCACTAGTGAAATGTCAGGAGTCACTGCACACAAAACCTGTTCAGAATAGACACAGTCCCTTCCATCTGAAAGGGTGGGTGGAAAGCCTTCATACTTCTTCTGCTTTGTATCATCTTTCTGAATCCAGATATTTTCCTCATCTGTTGAAATTGTTTTTCATTTGATTGAAGTATCTTGATTGGGGTTGGTTTTTTAATATTTTGTTTTTTTTACTGGTAATTCCATAAGTACAGAGTGTTGAAGCATCGAAACTCCTGACTGCTTACAAATTGTCTCATTCCTAATTTCTTCTCTTTGTTATATGTGTGATGTATCCAAGATGATACTTTGCTCTCATCACAGGTGCTCTACTGTGTCATATTTGTTTCAGAACCATATATTAATACTAGTTTGAAGAAAGACATATATATTTTTTTGGATAAAATGATGTAATGACAAAGCTTTGTGCAGTAATTTATACTCTTTACTTTATTTAATTTGAGCAGGTGAATCACAACAGATGGGCTAGTTTGGGTATGTAGCATGCATGAGAAAAGTATGAGTGTATACACAGTTTTGCTAAGAAAAGTTCAAGGGAAGGGACCACTAGGAAGGTGTAGGCATAAATGAGGCAGTTTTGACAGTATTGAAAGGAATTTTGGAGGAACAAGGTGTGAAGTGATGGGAATTTGGTTTTGGAGCATTCTGTAATGGCAGTCTTGTGTGAATGTGTTACTCAGCCTCCTGGTTACATAGAATTAGGGATGTCTTGATCAGTTGTGTTAGTATTGGCTTTTATGGCAAAGGGTTTATTGGTTTGTTTGTTTGTTTTATGTGTGTTTGTGTGCATGTGTGTAAATTATATTGCTTTGGGCATTGTTGTTCGAAAGTAACCATTTCGTGAAAATGATAAAATTTTGAAATTTTAGATTTTTGTTTTGAGCTCTCTTTCACTGAGTTTGTATAGTTTTAAATTTATAGTTCCTACTTTACCCTCTGTATAGTTGACATCATTTAATGGGGAGGCAGCCAAACCATGACACAGGCAGTCAGTTACTGCACCATGGAAGCACGGGTTCGATCACAGGCCAGTATATATGGGGCTTGTGGCGTACACAGTGGCACAGAAACGGGTTTCTCTCGAGTACTTTGGTTTTCCTCATAAGCATCATTCCACCGTTGCTCCGTTTTATATTTTTTCCATCTACCATCGATGGTAAATACTTGGAACAGTTGGCATTGTCATTAAATAAAGCACACTAATAAGAAGGTGCCACACATTCTTGTTTCATAAGAGAAATTATATCGTTCTCTGCAACTGGATGGTACAAGCTTTATATTCATGTTCCGTATACCTGCTCCTCACCTTTTGAATTAGTAATGCTGTAGTTTAAATTCCAACTACTGCTGAGGACAGAGGGCATTTTAAATTCATGCTACCCTTAAATGCATTGGCATCCTTATGGTCCACCAAGACAGCATGGAATGGTTAAAGAAGACATTTTGTAACATAATGACACTGATGGTGAGGGCCATGTCTTTATTTGTTTTAGGAGGGCAGGCTGGTGCAGTGGATGAAGACACATTCAGCAGAGCATTTGACGATGTTCCAACAGTTCAACTGTTTTCTCCACGAGAACTGGAAGATCAGTTGACGGCAATACGCGAAACAATTTCTGATCCTAACAAGGACTGGTCAAAGAGGGTTGATGCAGTAAGTAGTGCCATTCTTTAGTTTCAAAGTATCATGTGGTCTGCTGAGGCATCTGACTCTGCTGTTGATGTGCTCTTGTTAAGGCGCCCTCCATACAGGCAGTTGTATTTGGTGTAATATGTGAAGGTTGGTGAATAAGTAAGTTTCTGTAGGTTGTGTAAAGAAAAATCAACTTGATGCTTATTCTTAGTACATTTCATCAACTCTACATGTTTCGGGCATACATGGTTTGTCTCAAAAGTAAGTGTACTGATTTTCCTATGTACAAATTGGTAAAGTAGCAACTCATTGATGTATATCGGCTTGTTGGTAGTGATCTTGTCTGCATGTCCATACTTGTTTCATCTGGATTGGTTGAATCAGTCGTGCGCTACTGCTGTTTGTGTCTGGTCGTGTTTTAACCTCATTACGTGATGCAGGAAAATATCGAACAGCAGTACGCTATCAAATTTTGTGTGAAACTCAACAAATCTGTCACAGAGATGCTTGCTTCTGTAACCGAAACTTACGGAGATGCCGCTCTATCGAGAACTATGGTTTGTAAGTGGCACAAAGCTTTCAAAGAGGGCCGAGAAAATGGTGAAGACGACCCTCGTTCTGGAAGACTAGTCTCATCAACAAGTGATCAAAATGTGGAAATGGTGCGAGCTGTGATTGCGAAAGACCGCCGAATGAGTGTCAGGATGATTGCAGGATAGACAGTTAATTACGCCTTCTACAAAGATGTCTTGGAATGACTTCGAAAATGGGTCCAGCAAGTCCGAACAGACATCGCAGACGACTGGGTGCTGCACCACGATAACGCACCAGCTCACACTGCGCGTTCAATTCGAGAATTTCTGGCAAAGAAAAGCATTCCCGTACTTCCACATCTTCCCTCCAGCCCAGATCTAGCTCCGTGTGATTTCTACCTCTTCTCTAAGTTGAAATTGATGTTGAAGGGTCATCATTTCGGGACAACAGAAAACATAACCGATGAGCTACACACACTTACAGAAAATGACTTCCGGTACTGCTATGATCAGTGGAAAAAACGTTGGAACCATTGTGTAACTTCCCAAGGGTCATACTTTGTAGGACATAACTTGTAATTTCAGGTGAGTCCAATAGACATTTAAATAAAAAATCAGTACACTTACTTTTGAGACAAACCACATATCTAGGCCCATCATCAGGAGGTACAACCATATGTATACAACATTTGGTACTTATTATTCTGTTTAGATGACTGTCTGTTGTCCTGGTTGTCCAATCCAACCAGGACAACAGACAGTCATCTAAAAAGAATAATAAATACCAACTGTTGTATACTTCCGGTTGTACCTCCTGATGATGAGCCTAGATACACCCAAAACATGTACAGGTGACGAAATATACTAAGAATAAGTGGTGCATCAATTTGTTTTTTCTTTACATGATTATATTGAGATGCACAGTCAACAAAACATAAAATTTCTATAGGTTATAACAAGTAAATGAGAAGCCAATAAGATGTTAATTGTAGCTTATTTATTTTGCTTGTATTTAAGGTTTGTTGAATAGGTGTTTGAAACTAATATATGGGCTGTGTTTGATTCTTTGTGCATTGGTGTGTGCATAAGTGTGTGTGAGAGACAATGTTTAAATAATCATCTTGATTATGATGTAGGTAAGAGTCTTTTTAAAGTATCATCTGTAGGCGATACTACATACAGTTCATTGTGCAGTTGATATCTCTTTAGAATACCTCCTTGACAGAATACCTTCTTTCCAAAAACTGAAGGAAAACAAAAATAGTTTTAAAAAATGCCCAAAATTAGAGTTTTGTAACTTACATTATCTTTTTTCAGGCATCTGATTTTCAGAGTGAGTTTAACCACATAATACCGCACATACGTGTAAACAGGTGTACTTATTCACTGAAGCTGACTAGTGCTTCACAACCAGTAGTATTCTATAATATGTCAAGGTCTTATCTACATACTGTAAATAAATGTGTACTGAAGTGTGAATGATAATCATAATTGCATATATTTCTTTGGAAGAATATTCTTGTCTTCTGGGACATGATACTGCATTGTTGGGTGAGTAGTTCCCAATGTTTTGAATGTGAAGGCACTTTGATCCTTCAAAACATTTGGAATTACTCACCCAATGACAAAGCTTCACTTCCCAGGAGACTTAAATATTCCACAACACTGCCTCGAGAACCTCAAGTCACTCATACTCTTGTACTGTGCAGTATGACAGAGGTGGACTGTTGATCCCTGGGGAATTCTGCTTTTTTACTGATCCATGATTCAGAAAAGATTGGGGGATGATGGTTTGAATGATAGTAATTAAATGTATGCTGTTGGTGTACAGCTCAAGAAGGTGCGTTCATTGCTCATTGCTGGGGCAGCAAATTTTGATGAGCTGTACGTTCACCTGAGGTTACTGGAGCCGCCTTTCCAGACTTCTGTCAAAGATCTCAGGTATGTTGTTATGATGCAGTCAGTAGATGAATATTTTAAGGTTACAGGCTGGATGGAGAATGAGAGTAGGAATGCCAGAGCTACTTGGATTACTGAGAGGGTGGGTCAAAGTGTATGTTATTGTTGGACATTTGTTTCCCGATTTCTGCGTAAATGATGCCTGCGGGTTTAACAAATTGTCAAGAGGTGAACTTGGTGTTTTGTTGTATAGTTCATCAGTTGCCACTGACTTTAGTGAGAGCACACAATGTTACCAGCAGTTGAGGCCTCCATTATTTTGGTCACACATCACTGGAGGGTTGGTGCCTGATGTTTTTTGTGGAAATTTTGACTGTCGAAGATGAGACCACTGTGCTGTCTGAATACTTTGAGCACCGTTCAGCCATGGATGTGGCACCACATCCCAGAAGAATGGAGAACTCAACTGCACCTCAGTACAAGCCTGGAGAATTACCAACAGTTAGTTGTGCTATAGTAATGATGGCTAGAAACTAATAAGTGATAAATACAAAGTATCTCATTCCCATGTCAATTACTTTTATAGCTCAGTCTTGTACCAATTGAAAAACCCTATGGTTGCTGTGTCACATTTCAGATCACAGGTTGTTCGGGAAGCGTGCTACACAATTGCGCATCTGTCAGAGCAACTGGGTCACAAATGTGACCATTTTGGGGAGTATCTTCTCAACAGCCTTATCAATCTTATCCAGAACTCAGCAAAGGTGAGTTGGAAATGACTTCGTAGACACTGGAATTAGTTTATTACTGTGGTTTTGCAGTTCTTTTCATCATCTCTTCTCTGCTGCTCTAAAAATTGCTGCAAATTGTGATAGTGTTCAGGAACAGATCATGACCACATCTATGTCCTTTCCAGTTCATTGTTCACAGTCGTCGAATAATTTAACAATACATACCGTATGCAATTGAAAAGCATCTATAAATAAACTGAGATTCACCGGTCATTCGTAGATGTATCACAGCTCATAAATTTTATAAAGCCACAAAAGTTATAGCAATAATGAAGCCTGTTAAAGTAAGTGTGATGGAAGTTCATATATGCATTTATGTTGGTACAGGTAATGGCATCAGCTGGCCTGGTAACCGTACGGTTCATCATTCGTTATACACACTCACCACGTTTTATTCCAATCATCACGCAGAACCTAAACTCAAAATCAAAGGATATTCGCCGAGCTTGCTGTGAATTTCTTCAGCAGCTGCTCCACTCATGGTCAACACATTCCCTGGAAAAACACATTGCCCTCCTTCAGGAAGCAATCAAGAAGGGCATAGCCGATGCCGATCCAGAGGCCAGGCTGTGTGCAAGAAAGTAAGTGATATAAAAATAAATTGAGTGAGACTAGCTGTGGAGCTCATTCATCCCTTATTCTCCTGGTTTTGGGGAGACAGTTTCTTGTAGAGTAAAACAACCAGAACGTGATGCTAACTAGTTAATGGTATCTAGTGTCAAAGTTAAAATTACAAAGCTCACTAATCCTCATGGTTTGGTGCTCAGTTAATCCATTAACTGTTTATAGTTTCTTAATTAATTTGTTAACATGTTGAGGTTGTTTTGAGTTGGGAAGGAATAAAATATATGTGTCATAGAAGGTTAAAAATGTATTTGTAGGGCATACTGGAGTTTTCGAAGTCATTTCCCTGAGCAGGCAGACTCACTGCTGAACTCACTGGACAGCTCATACAAACGAGCACTAAATGGAGAGTTAACACTTTCGAACTCAAGCTCAAGCAACTCGCTAAACCAGCAGGGAGTCAGTTCAACTTCTCGTTACGGTGTTGCGGGTACCACATCACGAGTACGACTCTCCAGCAGTGCCACTGGTAGGTTATATTGGGGCAGAATATGATGATAATGACAATTTTTATATAAATAATATTGTAATAAATATTTGTACATGCTAGTACTAATGATATCTGTGGGCTAATACTTATGCTGACACTCTGATATGGATAAGTTATTAGTCATTGAAACCTCAGTTTTGCTGATTTGTGAATTGGGAACTGCAGAAAACACTGCTTTGCAGGGTAGGATGGTACATTTTCATTTGCAGTATGGCTTAGCACATCGTCCAGCGGTGAGCACTTGTGAAGCGATGATGAATATTAAGGTCTTTGTTGGAGGTCTGGTATTTCTTGACTAGCAGAGTGATCATTAACTTCTCATCAGGAAGGTTTCAGCTCCGCGAAGTGAATTACTTGTAGTCATCCGCCACCTTTGTGGTGTATGTGCTTGCTGTAGCTGCTCATTAAACATTGATAGGGTGTGGACTGTAGCACTGGAATTATTATGGAGGTGTATCTCAGCTAGATTTAGTGCGTAAGATGGAATGTGGAAGTGATAGAATATGTAAGTTAACTGAATTGCTATAATTTTTGTCACTTTTTACATGCTTCTGTATGGTAGAGTCATTTCTGCATTGTAATTGATAGGCCTGGCTGTCATACTTATAGTTTGATGATAGAATTCAGCTCCAGTGCAATCCAGCAGTGATATTTTAAGTACGCTGAAATATAAAGAGGAGCACTATGACAAGCTTGTGCTGCAGCTCTTGCCTGGTGCTCTGTTTCTCTTCCCAAGGATGTGTGTTTCATTACTCTTCTGAGTAGATAATTCTTCGCGTATGTAGAGCCTTGATGTACTAAATTTTCCTTCCCAAATACTTTTCGACCATAATTTTTCTTGCGGTGTATTTTTTTCCAGCTCTGCTTCATATGTGACCCACATTTCCAGTATAATTATTTATTTTAGTAATGCTGTTTGAAGGCTGCAAATTACAAAATTGTTATATTATATATCTTGGGTCATGTCTGTTATTGAAATATTCTCAATCAGCATGTTGTGTGTTATTCTTCCTGAAATGTGAGAAACCAATTTTTATAAGATTTAAGTCTTACATGTTGGAATTTTTAACCATGTGGAAAGATGATATGAAACAATCTTAACTCATTTGTAGCTTTCAATTTTGTGTATATTATACTCGTGATGAAAAATGATTTTTTGTTGTTGTTTTCCAAAGTTTTCAAACTGTACCCTATTAAATGATACTTATAAGTTGCAAAAATAATGAAAATAACTACATCATTGTGATACTTGAGGGTTGTTTGACCGTGCATCTTCCCCATGAAATAAAGTGAAATGCGTACTTGATGCAACTAGGTAATTTTGTTGATGTATTCTTAGCTCGACATGTTTCGGGTACATACGACCATCATCAGGAGCATTAGGTGTTGAGTTGCAGCATACAGTTTTCTGCACTGAGTTTTTGGATGGGTGGTGGTCTTGAGAGCCGCTGCGTAGGTCGTGTTTTCGATGCGGATGGTGCACGGCACCATCTAATACTCATGATGGGCGTATGTGCCCGAAACATGTAGAGCTAAGAATACATCAATAAAATTACCTAGCTGCATCAAGTTGGCATTTCACTTTATTTCATCATTATGATACGTTCTCAGAACTACACCATTGCGGTTCATTCTCAAAAAATTGTAAATTTATGTTTAACCATATTTTTTTTTTACCTGTTGTCTGAAATAAATTTTTGCCAGTCAAGGCTGTGCTAAAGTACTGTGGGGAAATCTTGTATGAGGGTGTTTGGTTGTCTTGGGTGTGGCGCAGGGAGCACAGAGAACCTTCAGCAGTTGTCGCAGTACCACTCCGGTCTGCACCGCACTCCCTCACTTACCCGGCACCATCGGTCAGGTATTCCAGTGCTTATGGCTGCTTCAAGTGGGCTCAAGTCAGTTGATGCAGGTCTGATGTGTGTCTATGTGTTGATTCTTTGTTTTTGACCCACTAGATTTTTGTTATGGGACGCCTGTTCGTTTTCTTATTTCATGATCCAGTTTCATTTGCAAGCCACACCTGAAATATGGGAACATCAGCACAATATTATTTCTTGCATTCTTTTTTCACGGTGATGGTCATATATGTATGTATGTATGTACATATGCTCACATGAGTGTGTGCATGTCAGAATTTTTTTAGTACAACCCTCAATATGTAGGGAAAATCTTACCAGTCATGGATTAATGTTCTTAAGTTTCTTTATCAGAGGTACCATCTTTATTGGGCAGCCTTGTCTGTAGAACAGCTGCAGTTGCTGGTGAAGGTTTTGTATTGATTTGGATGGAGAAGCTGGGGGCCTGAAAATTAAGTTTGTTGTAATTGATTTGTGACTGTGACTTTTATCACTAATTAACTCTAATAAAATTATGTAATGAAGTGGCATTACATACAGATAAATGAATACTTGGAGGCAGTCTGAAAAAGGAAGCAACTTGACAGTTTTTGCTTCCTGCTCGATGCTGATTTTGTGCATTTCATGCAGTCTGTGATTGACAGTTCATGCATGTAGGCACAAATTATCAGGTGTATTTGACTTAAAAAAAGTTTGGCAGCAAATATTCCTGATGCCAAAGGAGCACTTGTTGCATTTCGTGAGTTCTTAATGGCTCCATTAGTTGGTATAGTATTGTTAAATGATCTTGCTCACACTCTTGTCTGAGTCTTGGATTTTATGTGCTCAGTCTTCGTGACCGCCATGTTTAACCCTTTAAATGCCGAGTTAAATCCCATCTGCCATTTGCTGGCATTATTAGGATCTCACCATATTCTCCACATTAGTAGGATAAAGGTTAAATTATGGCAGCACCATTTACATTTATTTCATGGTGTGTTTCTTATCTGCACCATGCTTGACTGCTGACCCCCACCTTTATGGTGCACATGTTTTTTATTTCCACATTTTACTGTTCGATTTTTTTCCACTGCTGTTTGTAGCTTTTGGAATATATTTTGTCAATGACTTTTATTCTGTTTTGTTTGAGTTGCGTTATTTGTAGTTTGAAGCTGTATTGTCTCATGTTTCAGCATATTAATCCCAATTGTCTTTTTTTCTCACAGCCATCTCAATAGGGAATCACCTTGTTGAAATACAGGTTTCTTAAAATACATGTATATACGAATAGTGAAATGACTGCATTGAATATTTCTTCATCCAGTATTTTTACAGGCAGTCCACAACTTTCATGTGTAATTCATTCCTAACGATGTGCACAAAAGTCAGGCAATAGACTCATATGGTATAAGAGGAGTTACGTTTCGATTGCTTAAATTACATAAAAAGTCCCTATGTATGGGCAACAAACAAAATGGTTTCAAATTACAATACATTCGTGCGTGAAGTCAACCGAAGGTATATGTTAATGTTCCTGCCATCACACAAGCCACTATACTGCACATTTTTTATGGCTGTATATGGGATGGCCAACAAAACTCATAATTCATAAGCCATTGGTTACACTACAACATTGTATAAAAACATTTTTGTCTACTTCACAGTACAATGGACATACAGTTCAACAACCTAGTTATGTATTGCCACCATCATGATGTAGGTCAAATTTGTTCCACCAGATTACGTTAGCAGATTAAGTGGCAAGGTAGCCAACAACAAGGAACATGCATTTGCACCAAAATTAGCAAACATGAAAACACAACTGTCCCTACTAACATCAAAGTTGTCTGTTGGGTCGCAGAATATAAACAGTACAAATAAAATTTCTGAAGCTATTTCTTGCCTCAAATATTAGTTATCCAATGTACATTTTTCTGGCATTTTTTTTAGGCTAACAGCCCTAGTGGGCCAAGGTCTTCTCATAACCGAGGTTTCGAGATCACACACAGACGCATGACACTTGGTAGGACCGCCTGGCATGGGATTGGCGTTTCTGGCATTTAGTAGACACCACACACAGTTCAAGACTGAGGTTTACAGTGCCACTGTGCAGTAGGTTAAAATGTTTCTTCATCATATGTTTATGAAAGACCAAAATTAGCATGCGAAAGATGAATTAGGGGCAAGAATATATAGTGTACAGAGGTGCAGATTGTACAAAAGTTCAAATGTCCGAAAGTCGAGGACTGCCTGTATTATGTCTTGTTACACAAAGAATTAACAAGTGTGAAACTGTAACACTGAAAAGTCTGTTTGTGAGGTGTGTACAGCTGAAACCCATTTGTGGCACAGAGTAGATGACACTGCTGTGTGTTTGATTTTGGTCACTGTACCAACAGACACTTGCACAGAACAGTACAGTCAGCTGGGTGAGAATCTAGTGCAGGCAGCATGGCATTGCAGCATACAAAGCTGTGAATCCATCCAAGCAGACCAAAGGGTGGGACTTCATTTCACATTACAACACAATAATTTTGATCTCTTACAATCAGACATTTCAAGAGCTGCTGGCTAGATCGTGGACATATGTCGGGGTAAACTCGGGATGACAGCATCGTCTTGCTGCACAATAGTGCCATTATTGCCATTGTGGCCAACAGCGATGCACACCAATTGAGTACTATGTACTGAAAGGTGCTCAGATGTCCTGCATACACCCTAGACATAGTGCATTGTAAATTTAACATCTTTGGACCATTCAAGAAACCCCTCAAAAATCATTCACATCAGATGAGATAACTGTGGTACTGTGGTTCAGGTAGCAGTATAAGGAATTCTTTGCAGCCAGGACATGCTAACTTTTGCATCAGTGAGACTCCTGTTTAAATGCATGTGCTGATTTGTAGGTGCATTCACACAGCTGCAAAAACACCCATTAGTTTTGCCATTTCCATCCATCGGCACTTATCAGCGTGGCTCCTACTGGACGGATTTCTGTGAAATTTGAAACTGGGACTTCTGTGAAAATTTATCAAGGGAATCCAAATGTTGTTGACGTCAGACAAAAATTTCAGATATATTACATGGAGACATAGTACGAGGGGGGGACCCAAAAATAACGATAATTTTTTTATGGAGGGGTGAGGGGCAGTACTTCCGTCTGCTCCCGCTTGGTGCATGTACGTGACTGCCCTCCTCATCAATTGGCCAAGCAGCGTCCTTGAGGAAAGGTCTATAGGGTCCGTGTGATTTTTTCCTTGAGCCTCTGTCATTGTTTTCGTCGATTTTTCGATGGCAGACTTAAAAGAACAACATGTTTGCATCAAGTTTTGTTTCCTTTTGGGGAAAACAGAAGCAGAAACGGTCACAATGCTTCAAGAGGCTTTTAAAGAAGAAGCTTTGAGCCAGGCAAGGGTTTACGAATGGCTTTCTCGGTTCAAACGTGGTGACATGTCACTTGAAGACCAACCGTGGTCTGGACATCCTTCAACAAGCAGAACCGACGAAAACATTCAAAAAATTCGCGATGCAATAATGTTTGATCGTCAGAGTTTCGTGGAGCTCATGTCAATGAATTTTAACAGAAGAACTTCACATGAATCGAGTTGCTGCGAAACTCGTTCCTCGCTTGCTCTCGGAGGATCAGAGAGCCAATTGTTTGAATGTCTGAAAACTAATCCAGACTTTTTGTCCAAAATCATCACATTTTTTCCTGTTTCCAAGAATGAAGAGGGTCCTTAAAGGAAAGCATTTTCAGAATGTAGATGAGGTGAGGGAGAAAACGACGGAGGCACTGAAGGCTATCACTTTGCAAGAGTTCCAGAACTGTTTTGAACAATGGAAAAAGCGGTGGGATAAGTGTATTGATTCTCAAGGAGAGTATTTTGAGGGTGAT